>Ga0210393_10001885_pt1 | contig 17407 bp, 18 predicted proteins | sample IncBWC27OmetaG_FD_160068 | JGI IMG/M metagenome (GOLD analysis project Ga0210393, IMG submission 160068) | Forest soil microbial communities from Barre Woods Harvard Forest LTER site, Petersham, Massachusetts, United States - Inc-BW-C-27-O ... | reverse complement strand
GATTCCAGGCGCGCCGCGTGGCGTGCCGCAGATCGAGGTGACCTTCGACATCGACGCCAATGGCATCGTCAACGTGACCGCCAAGGACAAGGCGACCAACAAGGAGCAGCAGATTCGCATCCAGGCTTCTGGCGGATTGAGCGAAGCCGACATCAACAAGATGGTGAAGGACGCGGAGGCTCACGCCGCCGAGGACAAGAAGCGGCGCGAAATGGTCGACGCCAAGAATAGCGGCGAGTCGATGGCGCATGACGCCGAAAAGGCGCTGAACGAGTACGGCGACAAGGTCGCCCAATCCGATCGCAGCGCCATCGAGTCGGCGGTCGCTTCCCTGCGCACGGCGCTGCAGGGAGAGGACGTCGAGGCGATCAAGGCCCGCACCAACGACCTGATGCAGGCGCAAATGAAGCTTGGCGAGGCTATGTATAAGGCCCAACAGGCGAGCGGCGCGCCGGGCGACGGCGGCGCCGAGGCCGGCGCGCAGGCCAAGGACGACGTCATCGATGCGGAATTCCGCGAAGTCGACGACGACAAGAAGAAATCCTGAACCAATAAAGCCGGCCGCCAAAGCGCGGCCGGCCTTGACTTTAGGGGACGCCGCGATGGCGGGAGGAGATTGGGCTGACTGCGAGCCGGCGTTCAGGACGCCGGCTTTCGCATCAGGAATCGGGTCGGCCTCTTGAAACGCGACGTAGTGTTAGTAGGTCTGGGTATGCATAGGCTGCGGGCGCGCTGAAGATGGCCAAGCGCGATTTCTACGAAACTCTGGGCGTCGCCAAAACGGCGACGGACACCGAACTGAAGTCCGCCTTCCGCAAGGCGGCGATGCAGTGTCATCCCGACCGGCACCCCGGCGACAAGCAGGCCGAGGCGCGGTTCAAGGAGCTGAACGAGGCCTATCAGCATCTGTCCGACGCCCAGAAGCGCGCGGCTTACGATCGTTACGGTCACGCCGCCTTCGATCAGAGCGGCATGAGCGACGGCTTTGCGTCGTCGATGTCCGACATCTTCGACGATCTGTTCGGCGACATGATGGGCGGCGGGCGGCGCGGCCGTCAGTCCTCGGGCCGAGAGCGCGGCGCCGACCTGCGCTATAACCTCGAGATCACGCTCGAGGAGGCGTTTCACGGCAAGACCGCAGCCATTCGCATGCCGACTTCGGTCGCGTGCGAAGCCTGTTCCGGCTCCGGGGCGCGCGCCGGCTCGCGGCCCGCGACCTGCAAGACTTGCGGCGGACACGGGCGGGTGCGCGCGCAACAGGGCTTCTTCGCCATCGAGCGCACTTGCCCTTCGTGTCACGGCCGAGGGCAGACGATCGAAAACCCTTGTGACAAATGCGCTGGGGCCGGCCGCGTGACCAGGGAGCGGACGCTGTCGGTCAACGTTCCCGCCGGAGTCGAGGACGGCACCCGTATCCGCCTGACCGGCGAGGGCGAGGCGGGAATGCGCGGCGGCCCGCCGGGCGATCTCTATATTTTTCTCACCGTCAAACCGCACGCGTTCTTCCAGCGCGACGGCGCCGACCTCTACTGCCGGGTGCCGATCTCGATGGTCCAGGCCTCGCTCGGCGGCGAATTCAACGTTCGGACGCTCGATGGAACAGAGTCCCGGGTCAGCGTCCCCGAAGGCGCCCAATCGGGACGCCAGTTAAGGTTGCGCGGCAAGGGCATGCCGGTGCTGCGCGCCCGCGATTTAGGCGACCTGTTCGTGCAGCTTGTCGTCGAGACGCCGCAGAACCTCACGCGGCGTCAGCGCGAGCTCTTGACGGAGTTCGCCTCCGAATCCTCGCATACGACCCAGCCGGAAAGCGCTGGCTTCTTCGCCAAGATGAAGGAGTTCTTCGAGGGTCGCGCCTGACGCGCGGCTTTGCGCCGTAAGGAGCGACCGGTATAAGCGGCGAACCGCGCCAGAAGCGCGCCGAAGAGATCTGGAGCCTCGTCGCTCGCGGAGCCGAAATGCAGGGTCGAGCGCTGGACAAGACAGGTCGACGAGGGCTCGCCGACAGCGCGCGTTTTCTCAAGACTCTCGTAGCGGCGCCGCGACTGACCGGCGCGGTCGCGCCATCGGGGCGAGCGCTCGCTCGCGCGATGGCGGCAGCGATCGGCTCGCCGTCCCAGGGCCTCGTCGTCGAACTCGGGCCCGGAACCGGCCCGGTGACCCAGTCGCTGATCGAGACCGGCGTGCCTCCCGAGCGGCTCGTGCTGGTCGAGTACGATCCGGGCTTCTGCCGCATGCTTGAGAGACGCTTCCGAGGCGTCCGCGTCATCCAGGGCGACGCCTACGACTTGTCTCGCACACTCGCCTCCTTCGCGGGCCAGCCGATCGCCGCAGTTGTCTCCAGTCTGCCCCTGCTCAACCAACCGCCGCCTCGCCGCACGAAACTGATCGCCGACGCCTTCGCGCTGATGGGTCCTGCGGGGGTATTCGTGCAGTTCACCTATGGGCTTCAGTCGCCGGTTCCTCGCGAAGCCTGCGCCAATAATTATTCCGCCATTCGCTCGAGGCCGATCCTGCGCAATCTGCCGCCGGCCTTTGTGTGGACCTATCGGCTCGATACGAAGAGCGGCGACCTTGCCAAGGGTCGGTGAATTGACCACGCTTGCGCCGCGCGATCGATTGATCGTCGCCCTCGACATGCCCGACGTCGGCGACGCGCGCCGGCTCGCCGAGCGGATCGGCGACAGCGCGGTCTTCTACAAGGTTGGCATGGAGCTCGCCTATGGCGGCGGCTTGCCGCTCGTCTCCGAATTGGCTGCGGCGGGCAAACAGGTCTTTCTGGACCTCAAGCTGCATGACATTCCCAACACCGTCGAGCGGGCGACAGCGCAGGCGGCCAAACTGGGGGCGAGGTTCCTTACCGTCCACGCCTATCCGCAGACGATGCGCGCGGCTGTCGCGGGCGCCAAGGGATCGGGAATGCAGATCCTCGCGGTCACGGTGCTGACTTCCTACGACGACGCCGATCTTTTCGACGCGGTCTACCGCTTCGGCGTGGTCGAGACGGTCCGGCGGCGTGCCGAACAGGCGCTTGAGCTCGGCGTCGACGGACTGGTGGCGAGCGCTGAGGAAGCGGCCATGGCGCGCCAGACCGTCGGCGCCGAGCTCCTCCTTGTTACCCCCGGCATACGTCCCCCGGGCGGAACGGTCGGCGATCAGAAGCGCATCGCCACGCCCGCCGAGGCCATCCGCAACGGCGCCGACTACCTTGTCGTTGGCCGCCCGGTCACTCAGGCGCCTGATCCTCGCGCGGCCGCGGAGGCGATCGTCGCGGAGATCGGCCAGGGGCAGGTCGCGGCGACGCAATTCCGTTGAATGCTTAGGAGGTCAGATGGGCGGCGTCATCCCTGACCCGATTGAGGAAGGCCTGCCAGACCTGCCGACCAATGCCTTTTTCCAATACGGCGTGTATGAGGGCGTGCCGCGAATCCTTGACCTGATGGACAAGCATCAGGTCAAACTCTCGTCGTTCATGATCGGCCAGGCGGTCGAGAAAGCGCCCGATCTTGCCCGTGAGATCGTCAAACGCGGCCATGAAGCCGCCGCGCATGGCCGCACTTGGGAGAACAGCTATTTCCTGGATCCCGAGGCGGAACGGAAGTTTATCGTAGACAGCGTAGATACAATCCAGAGAGTGACGGGGAAGCGGCCGGTCGGGTGGAATGCGTACTGGATGCGCAATTCGCCGCGTACGCTGGACATCCTTCAATCGCTTGGCTTCAAGTATCATATCGATGAGCCGAGCAGGGACGAGCCGTTCATCGTTAAGCTGAAGGGGGGCGACTTCGTCACGGTGCCTTATACATTCCACATGAACGACATCGTCTCTTTCCCGTTTCAGGGCTGGAATCCGGCCGCTTACGAACAGACGTTGAAAGACGAGTTCGACCAGCTTTATGAGGAGGGCGCGCATCGACGGCGGATGATGGTCGTCTCTTTGCACGACCGCATTTCTGGTCACGCCAATCGGGTCCGGGTTCTCGACCGCTTTCTTGCCTATGCCGCCAGCAAGCCGGGTGTTTGGTTCGCTCGCAAGGATGAGATTGCCGCCTACGCGCTCGAACATCGCGCGACAACCCCGGTCTACGACCGCGCCTCGCCAATGGTCAGCGGGCTGCCTGGCTCGGCGTGAGGAGGCTCGCTGTGCGCATTCTCCCGCTATGCATCCTTGCGCTGGTCGCCGCGCCAACGGTTCAAGCCGCTTCGGTCGATGACGCCACTGCCCTGGCAATGGCGAAGCCGCAAGAGCTGATTGTGGCTGGAGATATCACGCCAGCGGAGAGAACCTCGCTCCTGACGCCGGCCGAAGCCTTCTACGGCTTCTGGGAGAATGGCAGCCAGACGCTGCTCGACAAGGCGCTCTCGCCACGCTTCGTTGACCACACGCTGCCACCCGGACGGCCTCAAGGGCCAGCCGGCCCTGCCACCGCCTCCAAGGCGTTCCTCGCGGCAATTCCCGATCTGCAGATGGCGGTCGTGCAACGGCTGGTGGTCGGCGACCGTGTGGTCTCTCATTTACGGTTTACCGGCCATTTCACCGGCACGTTCCGGGGTGTTCAGGGGCACGGGCAGCCGGTGGACTTCATCGCTACAGACATCCTACGGGTGCAGGCCGGCCGCATTACCGACAACTGGCATCTTGAGGACAATCTCACCTTCCTCACGCAAATCGGATTTGCGCCATCTCCGTAGGCCGCCTGATCGGCTCTAAACTAAGCGTCGGGGTGGCTTGCCGTAGGCGGCGCCGTCTCGAGCGCGCGACGCGGGCGCCGCCTTGACTTGCCGCCCAGCAAAAGATCGATAAGTTCGCCGCCTCGCGACCATCGGAGCGTTCATGCCCAAGGGTTATGTCATTTCGCGCGTCGATATCATCAATCCCGAAGCGTATGCGCGCTACGCCGCGGCCGCGACCAAGGCGATCGCCGATCATGGCGGCAAGCCGCTGGCGCGCGGTGGGCGCAGCGAGGCGTTGGAGGGCAAGGCGCGAGCGCGCAACGTCGTGCTCGAGTTCGAAAGCTATGACGCGGCGCGCCGCTATTTTCATTCCGAGCAATACCAGGCGGCGCGAGCTTTGCGCGAAGGCGCGGCGGAAATCGAAATGGTCCTGGTCGAGGGAGTTTGACGCATGCCGAAGGGCTACTGGATCGTCCATATCGATGTGCGCGATCCCGAGGTTTATCAGCAGTACGTCAAGGCCAATGCCGCCGCTTTCGAGAAATACGGGGCGCGCTTCTTGGTTCGGGGTGGCAAGCATCTCGTCACTCGGGGCAAGGCGCCGGAGCGCAATGTCGTGATTGAGTTCCGCGACTATGAGACCGCCGTCGCCTGCCATGATTCCGAGGAATATCGAGAAGCCGCGAAGCTTCGCGACGCCGCCGCGAGCGACACCGATCTCGTGATCGTCGAAGGCTACGATGGCCCGCAGCCGGGCTGACGATCGATCGGGAGAAGCCGGGAAATGGCCGACTTAAGGCTGATTGTGAGCGGCGCCGCCGGCCGCATGGGGCGCATGGTCGTCCGGACGATCCATGAGTCGGATGGATTCAAGCTCACCGGCGCGCTCGAGCGTGAAGATTCGCCTTGGCTCGGCCAGGACCCGGCGCTGCTGGCGGGATGTCCCGCAAAGGGCCTAGAGATCGTGGCCGATCCGCTGCCCTTGCTGCTCGACGCTGACGCGATCATCGATTTCTCCTCGCCTGCCGCGAGCGTCGCTCTCGCCGGCCTCGCTGCGCAGGCGCGCATCGCCGACGTGATCGGCACGACCGGCTTGACCGACGAGGATCTCGACAAGATCGACGCGGCGGCGCGCCACGCCCCGATCGTGCGCTCCGGCAACATGAGCATCGGCGTCAACCTCCTCGCGGCGCTGACGCGGCGGGCGGCGGCCGCGCTGGGCAAGGATTTCGACATCGAGATCGTCGAGATGCATCATCGCATGAAGGTCGATTCACCCTCAGGCACAGCGCTCCTGCTCGGCGACGCGGCGGCTGAAGGCCGCGGCGTCTCGTTGAAAGACCATTCGGCGCGTGGCCGTGACGGCCTGACCGGCGCGCGCCGGGTCGGCGACATCGGCTTCGCAGCGCTGCGCGGCGGCACGGTGGTCGGCGATCACAGCGTCATCTTCGCCGGCGAGGGCGAGCGGGTGACGTTGAGCCATCAAGCCGAGGATCGCGCGCTCTTCGCCCGCGGCGCGCTCAAGGCCGTCATGTGGGCGAAGGACCGCAAACCCGGGCTTTATTCGATGGCGGACGTATTGGGGCTGAGCGAGGACTAATCACGCTTCCGCCGCTGACCGCGTCATTTAGGGGCGACGGTCTCCGTGCAGTGGAAATCGAGTTTGGCCGACTTTTCGGTCTTGCCGGCATGCACCTGAATGGCGAGCGGCATACACGTCGCGCCTTCCAGGAAGACCGCTTTGTGCTCGATCCCATCCGGGCCAAAGATGAAGTTGGTGAACGCTCTGTGGGTGGTGATCGGTTGACCGGAACGGCCGGTCTGCGTGAGATCGACGACCGCCGTCGCATATTTCGGCGAAGCGTTCTTGTCGCCCTCGAAGGTGAAGTCGATGAGGAGGCCCGTCGCCGTGTCGCCGCCGAGCGCGCCACCTTTGGGAGCGTCGACAAGGGGCTCGCCGCTGCTCACGAGATCGTCGGAGAGTTTGCCTGCATGTTCCAGAAACGCGTAGGCTTTGACATCGGCAATCTTGAGTTGCGCCGCTCCGGCGCCCCCAGCCAGTACGAACGAAACAACCGACGCCAGGGCGGCGCCAACGCGAAGCCCACCCATTTTCCTCCCCCACCGATCAGAAATACGGTCCAAACAAAAAAATCCCCCGGCTTGCGACGAGGCGAGCCGGGGGAAGAACTAGATCGTTAGATTGACGACTCTATGTCAGCTGTTGCGCTGGGATCCTGTCAGCATCAGGATCGCCTGGAACATGTTGATGAAGTCGAGGTAGAGGCGAAGCGCGCCGTGAATCGACTTCTTGTGGACCATCTCGTAGCTGTCGCCGCTGAAGTACATCTGCTTGATCGCCTGCGTATCCCAGGCGGTCAGGCCGGCGAAGATCACCACCGCAAGCAGCGAAATCCCGAACTGCAGGCCCGTGCTGTGCAGGAACATGTTGATCAGGCCGGCGACGATGAGGCCGATAACGCCCATCATCATGAACGACCCCATCGCAGAGAGGCTGCGCTGAGTCGTGTAGCCGTACAGGCTCAAGCTGGCGAAGGCGGCCGCAGCGGCGAAGAACGCGCGCCCGATCGAGGCGCCGGTGTAGACCACCAGCAGCGCCGACATCGACAAGCCGATCAGCGCCGCGAAGGCGATGAAGGCGTTGCGCGCCGTCGACACCGACATCGAGTTGATGCGGGCCGAGAGCCAGAACACGAGCGCCAGCGGCGACAGCACGATCAGCCAGCGGAGCGGCGAGGCGTAGATCGCGTGACCGAAGTCGGTCAGCGCCAGTCGCCCGTTGCCCACATCGACCGTGCCAAGCGTGAAGGCGGCATAGGCCACCAGTCCGGTCACGCCGAGCCCGATGGTCATGTAGTTATAGACGCCGATCATATAGGCCCGGAGGCCCTGATCGACAGCGACGCCGGACCGTGCGAGCCCCGCGCCGTAACGCGTATTGGCGTAGCGGTCATAGTCGGACATGAGAGAAACCTCTTGGATCAAGGGTGCGGCGCCCACCCGATTTACTGAATGAGCACCCGACCCGCATAATATGGCCGCGTGGCCCCCCTCCGCAAGGGCGATTCCAGCGGGAATCGGGTAGGTAAGATTACCGTTTGGTAAGAAGCCCGCCGCAGGCCGCCCATTGCGGCCGCGGCGCTAATGTCCGCCTCCCCCCGCTCCCGCCGCCGCAGGACGGCGCATCAGCCCGAGCTGGCGGGTCGTGGTGAAGGAATTCTCCTCGCTGGTGAGCCACGTAATCATCACCGCCCCTTCGCGAGGTCAAGGTGTAGCGGCGCAGAACCTTCGAACAGGATATGGGCCAAATGCTCTGGCGATTGGTCCAGAGAGCCGACCGTCTTAGCGACAGCCGCGGTTACGGCGTTGGCGCCAATATATGGGTCGCGAGTCCACTTATTAGGCCTATTCGAGATGCGGCCCTCCTCGCGCATCGCGAGAGGCGAAGCGGCCATCTTCAATCGCGGCGGCGGCGTGAGGCAAATTGGCTTAGACTGTCGCAAGAGCTTGTGACCTCTTGAGCGCCGGCGACGGCAAGCGCGTGGTCAGGGAGAGCGCTGGTGAACGCTCAGTCGATCCGGGTCTTCTGGCAGCCCGGTTGTTCCGCCTGCGTCAAGGTGAAAGAGTTTCTGACCGGCCTCGGGGTGCCATTCGAATCCGTCGACGTCCTTAATGACGCAAAAGGCCCGGCCGACCCTCGGCGTCTTGGCGCGAGATCGCTGCCGGTCGTGTCGCGCGGACGCGAATTCGTCTTCGGGCAATCGCTCGATCAGGTGGCGAGCTTCGTCGGCGTCAAAGCCAAGAGCGCCGAACGCTTGCCCCCCGCCGAGCTTGTCGCACGCTGGCTGGACGTGCTGGCGATCGAGAAGTCGCTCGTCACCGAGATCCCGGTCGACAAGCTCGACCATCGCCCCATTCCGAACCGCGACCGGACGCTCAGGGATCTCGCCTACCACACCTATCAGGTCCCGGACGTCTTCGTGCGCAACGTCGAAGGCGAATTCGAGGACTGGGCGCATTACGTCAATCTGCCGACGCCACCGGAGATTAAGACGAGCGCCGACATCATCGCCTTCGGCGATCAAGCCGCCGCCGACCTCTCGAAATGGTGGCAGGGCGTCGACGACCGTAAGCTGCTCTGGACAGTGAAGACCCACTATGGCGAGCGGTCCGCCTGGGAACTGCTCGAACGCCAGACGTGGCATTCGGCCCAGCATATGCGCCAGTTGCAAGCAGTGCTGGAGGATTTTGGCGTTCCGTTGTCGCGCAAGGCCAACGCTGCGCTCTACGCGGGTCTGCCGCTGCCGGCCGGCCTCTGGGAATAGTCGTTCGCCGCACGGCGCCGAAGACGTCTTGGGACCCGAGGAGGAGCAACTTGAACCAGGCGGCCGGCGTCCAAGTCGTCGAGAGGAACCTCCGGAATATCGTCCGCCTCGAAGGCGTACAGAAATTCTTCGGTCCGGTTCGGGCGCTGTACGACATCGATCCTGCGATTGGCCGCAACGAGATCGTGGGCCTGATCGGCGACAACGGCGCCGGCAAGTCGCCGCTGATCAAGATTATGACCGGAGTGTTGCCGCCCTCGTCGGGTCGCATTTTCGTCCGCGACAGCGAGCTGAGTCTCGCCGACTATTCGGTTCGCATGGCGCACGAGCTCTCGATCGAGACGGTCTATCAGGACCGTTCGTTGGCCGACAAGCAACCTTTGTGGCGCAACTTCTTCGTCGGGCGCCAGATTACCAACCGCTTCGGCTTCATCAACGTCCGCAAGGAAAAGGAGATCGCCCATCAGATCCTGAAGGAGTCATTCGGCTTCCGGGGAGTCGGCATCACCGTCGATTCGACCGTGGCGAATCTGTCCGGCGGCGAACGCCAGGCATCGCGATCGGCCGGGCGATGCACTACAACGCCGACCTCATCGTGCTTGACGACCGGACGCTCCCTTCCTTCAGTGCCCGCCGCCTCCCCCCGCTCCCGCCGCTGCCGGACGGCGCATCAACGCGGCCAAGCCGACACAGCCCAGGAAGACGACGGTCAGGGCGAGAAATACGTCGGAGATCGCCATCACTTCGGCCTGCCGGCGCACGATCATGGCAAGCTGACGCGTCGCCGCGAGCTCGGCGTCCGACCCGCGCGCCGCCAACGCCGCAGTCATGCTGGCCAGCGTATCCGTCGCAACCTGACGTCCCCAGGTGACGGATTCCCGCAGCATCTCGAGATGCAGATCCATGCGCTTGTCGAGCAGCGTGTTGATCAGCGCAAGGCCGACGGCGCCCCCCAGGTTGCGCATCAGGTTGAAGAGGCCGGACGCGTTTTTGATTTTCTGCGGCGGCATGGTGCCAAGCGCCAGATTGTTGATCGGCACCATCGACAGCATCAGCCCGACGCCGCGGAACACCTGCGGCCACAAGAGCTCCCAGAAGTCCCAGTCGACGGTGACATAAGAGGCCTGAAAGGTCCCGACCGCGAACATGACGAAACCGGCGGCAATCATCAGACGCGGGTCTACCCGCGTCATCAGCCGCCCGGCAAGCGGCGCGGTGAGGAACATGCATAGGCCTGTCACGAACATCGTCTTGCCGATCATCAGCGACGAATAGCCGCGCACCACCGCCAGATAGACCGGATAGATATAGGTGAGCCCATAGAGGCCGATGCCGAGCACGAAGGCGAACATCGAGCCGGTCCAGAAATTGCGGTCGCGAAAGGCGGTGAGGTCGACAATCGGCTGGCGCGCCGTCGCCATTCGCCAGAAAAAGGCGACGCAACTGACCGCCGAGACGACGATCGCGATCGTCACCGGCTGACTCTCAAACCAATCCTTCGACGGCCCCTCTTCGAGCGCATATTCCAATGCCCCGAGGAAGCCGGCCATTGTGAGGAGGCCGACGTAATCGAAGTGGGTGAGAAGCGAATAGTCAGGCTCGTCAAAGTCGATCAGCATCCAGGCCGCGATGGTGACGATGACCCCCGGGCCGAGGTTGACCAGGAACAGCCAATGCCAGGAAAACCAGTCGGTGAGATAGCCCCCGACCGTGGGGCCGATCGTCGGCGCAAGCGTCGCCACAAGGCCAATGATTGGCGCGATGAACGGCTGCTTGTCGCGCGGAAAGATCGTGAACGCAGAGGCGAAAACAGTGGGGATCATGCCGCCGCCGATGAAGCCCTGCAGCGCCCGCCACAGAATCATTTCCTCGATTGAGTTGGCATGGGCGCACATGAAGCTCATGAGCGTGAAGCCGCCCGCCGAAATGGTGAAGATCACCCGCGTCGACACCACCCGTGACAGGAAGCCTGACAGCGGGATCATGATCACTTCAGCAACCAGGTAGCTGGTCTGCACCCAGGTGACTTCGTCGGACGACGCGGAGAGCCCTGCCTGGATCTGCGAAAGGGACGCTGAGACGATCTGGATGTCCAGGATCGCCATGAACATCCCGAACACCATGAAGATGAACGCGGCGACCCGCTTGAGCGAGAAATCGCGCTGCGCGACCGCCGCTGGAGCGACAATAAGATCGGTCGCCGGCGACGCGCCGCCGGGCCGTATCGCGGCGACCGCGCTGGTCACGGCTTCGCGCTTCGAGTCGCGAAGGCTTCGAGCCCCAGCGCCCCAACCAGCGTCGGCTCGGGCGTCGCGGGATCGCGGGTATGGACAGTCGCGACGACCGAGAGGCCGGACCGGAGCGGGACCTGTTTCAGAACTTCCACGGGAAAAGTAACGCGCACCGCGACCCGCTGGACGACCTTGGTGAAGTTTCCGGTCGCGTTGTCTGGCGGAAGCAGCGAGAACTGAGCGCCCGAGGCCGGGGAAACCGACGACACCACGCCCTCGACCACCTTGCCGTCGAGCGCGTCGACGGAGACATCGACTTTCTGTCCCGGCTTGATGTTCGCGAGCTGGGTTTCCTTGAAGTTGGCGTCGACATAGGAGGCGTCGAGCGGCACAAGCGCCATCAGCCGGGTTCCTGGCTGCACCAGGTTTCCGACCTGAGCCGCCTTGTTGCCGACGGTTCCGTCGAAGGGAGCGAGCACGCGGGTGAACGAAAGGTTGCGCTCCGCCATCGCCTGAGTGGTCACGAGTTCGGCGCGCTGGCGCGTGGCCTCGTCCTTCTGCGCCTTGAGCACATCGAGGTTGGCTTTCGCGCCGTCGAGCGCTGCGGCGGCCGACGCTTGGCTCGCCTTGGCGGCGGCCAGGGCGGCGATGGTGCGGTCGCGGTCGGCGGTCGCCTGCTCGAGACGCTGCTGCGAGCCAAAATTGGTCTGCGCGAGCTTGAACGAGCGGTCGTGCTCTAGGCCGGCCCTCTCGACGTCGGCTTCAGCGCTCTTGACCTGCGCCGCGGCGGAATCGACCTGAGCCCGAGCCTGGGCGATGATCGCGGCCTGAGCCTCGATCTGGCGGGCGAAGCGAGCGATGGTCGCGTCTTCGGTGCCAATGCGCGCACGGGCCGCCTCGAGGGCGTTCTGGTAGTCGCCATCGTCGATCGCAGCGAGCAGGTCGCCCTTGTGGACGATTTGGTTGTCAACCACCGGAACTGCGGTCAGGTGGCCCATCGCCTTAGCGGCGATGATCGCGGTGTCGGCGCCGACATAGGCGTCGTCAGTCGAGACCAGGAAGCGCCCCGTGACGAAATAGTCATAAGCCGTTTTGCCGCCGTAACCCAGCCCGGCGAGGATGAGAACGGGCATGATGAATCGGCGTAGACCGGACCGCTTGGCCGTAGCAGGCTTAGCCGGCAGGCCGCCTGTTGGTGGATGCGCGAGAGTGCCGGGGGAGCCACCGCCAGGAATAGGAAAGTTGGGGGGCAGGGGAGCCGTCATCGCCTTGGACGCTGTGACTGCACCCGACTCCGCGACCGTATGGTCATCGGCCATGCGAGAAATCCACCCTTAACCGAAAGTTGACCGAACCGTTCGGTCATTTTCGTTGACATAGCTTAGGCGGGAGCGTATTGCAACAAAAATCGAACCGAACGGTTCGGTCAGAAGCGATTCGTGGTCGAGAGGATGTAGCCAGTATGGAATCGGAGGCCCTGGAGCGGGACGCGGGCGCGGTCAACGACGGCAGCGCCAAACGGCGTCAGATCGTGGAGGGCGCCCGCCTGGTGTTCTTGAGCGCCGGGTTCGACGGCGCGAGCATGAATGACATTGCCCGCGCCGCTGGCGTCTCCAAGGGCACGCTCTACGCCTATTTCAACTCCAAGGACGAATTGTTCGAAGCGATCATTCGCGGCGAATTCGCGCAAGCAGCGGAGCGCCTTTGCACGTTTCGGCGCGAGGGCGACGCCCGCGACATGCTGAGGGACTTTGGCGTCCGCCTGATCAGCCGGATGTCGGAACCGGGAACGCGCTCGCTTGCCCGCGTGGTCATCGCGGCGGCGGAGAAATTCCCGCATATTGGCCGCGCCTTCTACGAAGCGGGGCCGCTTTATGGCGCGACCCGCCTTGCGGCCGAACTTGAGCACCTTCAGAATTCGGGCGCGCTGAAGGTGCGGGATCCCGAGCGGGCAGCTTGGCAGTTCGTCGATCTCTGCCAGAGCTATATCTACAAGCGTCTCGTGTTCGGGGTGGTCGACTCGATCAGCCGCGAGGACATCGAAGCCTCGGTCGAGGCTGGGGTCGACGTGTTTCTTAAGGCGTATGGCGTTTAGGCGCGACGTCTTAGAAGCCCTCACTCACTTCTCATCTTCCGTGGCGTCGACGGCGAGCGGATGGATCATGTCCTCGGGACGGACCCATTTGTCGAACTGGTCGCCCGTAACGAACCCGAGCTCAAGCGCAGCGTCCCGCAGGCTGATGTCCTCGCGATAGGCCTTTATCGCAATCTGCGCCGCCTTTTCGTAACCGATGTGCGGGTTGAGCGCCGTCACCAGCATGAGCGAATTGTCGAGATGCTCCTTGATGCGCTTCTCGTTCGGCTCAATGCCGCGCGCGCAGTTGTCGTTGAACGAGAGACAGCCGTCGGCCAGCAGCTCGGCCGACTCAAGCACGTTATGCAGGATCACCGGCTTGAATACGTTCAGCTGAAAATGCCCCTGCGCCCCGGCCATGCCAACTGAGACATCATTGCCGAACACGTGCACGGCGACCATCGTCAAAGCTTCGGACTGGGTCGGGTTGATTTTGCCCGGCATGATCGAGGAGCCAGGCTCGTTTTCCGGGATCCTCAGTTCGCCGATGCCGGCCCGCGGGCCGCTGACATAAAGGCGGATGTCGTTGGCTATTTTCATGCACGCGCCGGCCAGGGTGCGGAGCGCGGCGCTGACATTGACCATCGCGTCGTCCGCAGACAAGGCCGCGAATTTGTTGGGCGCCGAGGTGAACGGCTCGCCTGTTTCCTTCGAGAGAATCCGCGCGACTGTCTCACCGAAACGCGGGTCCGCGTTCAATCCGGTGCCGACCGCCGTTCCGCCGATCGCCAGCGGCATCAGCCCTTGGCACGCCCGCTCAATTCCCGCGATCGCCTGGTCGAGCTGAGCCGCCCAGCCCGAAATCACTTGGCCCAAAGTCAACGGCGTTGCGTCCTGCAAATGCGTGCGGCCGACCATCACGATATGGGAGAAGGCCTTCGACTTGGCGTTCAGCGTGTCGCGCAATTGAGCGACGGCCGGCAGCAGCGTCGTTCTGATCTCGCGCACCGTGGCGATATGCATGACCGTCGGGAACACGTCATTCGACGATTGACTGTGATTGACGTCGTCGTTCGGATGGATCGGTTTTTTCGAGCCGATCACTCCGCCCGCGATCTGAATAGCCCGGTTGGCGATCACTTCGTTGGCGTTCATGTTGGACTGGGTGCCGGACCCGGTCTGAAACACGACCAGCGGGAACTCGTCGTCGAGCTCGCCTTCGATCACGTCTTGAGCAGCACGGACAATGAGATCGACCTTGTCCTTTGACAAATGCTTAAGCTCGAGATTGGCGAGCGCCGCGCATTTCTTCAATAGGCCGAAGGCGCGGATAACCGGCCGCCCCCAGCGATGCCGCTCCACCCCGATGACGAAATTGAGGCGGGAGCGCTCGGTCTGCGCGCCCCACAAATGCTCGGCCGGCACCTGCACCTCGCCGAGCGCGTCTTTCTCAGTCCGCCAGGTTTCGTTGTTCGCCGATGCTCCCGTCATGATGTCCCTTCTCCGGAGCAAAGCCTTTGCGAGGATGAGCCAACAAAAGCAAGGCGCCGCCGCTCTTGCTCCGATCGCGTCGGTTCTCTATAAGCCGGCGTTTCGCGCCGGTTCCGACACCCCTGGAGGCAGGGCGCGACTGACAAAATAAAGGACATCATCATGGCAGCGATCAAGCAACTCGCGGCCGTGGCGCGCAGCGGGACAGGCAAGGGGGCCGCCCGCTCCGTTCGTCGCGAAGGCCGTGTTCCAGCCGTCATCTATGGCGGCGGCGTCAAACCCGAGCCGATCTCGGTCGACTTCAGGGACGTCAACAAGCTCATCTTTGCGGGCCACTTTCTGACCTCGATCTTCGAGCTCGAAATCGACGGGCGCAAGGAGCGGGTTCTGCCGCGCGACTACCAGCTCGACGTTGTCACCGACTGGCCGGTTCATGTCGATTTTCTGAGGCTTTCGCCGGGTTCGAGCGTGCGCATTGGCATCCCTGTGCATGTCGCCAATCGCGAAGCTTCGCCTGGATTGAAGAAGGGCGGCGCGGTCAATCTGGTGCTGCATACGGTCGAAGTCATGGCGCCCGCCGACGACATTCCGGAATCGATCACCATCGACCTCGCGGGCATGGATTTCCACGATTCGGTGCATGTGTCGGCGCTCAAGCTGCCTGAAGGCTGCCGGCCGCTCGCCGGCACGGCCGACCTGACGGTGGTGACGATCGTCCCGCCGACGGTCATGGTCGAGGAGACGCCCGCAGCGGGGGCAGCAGCAGCCGCGCCCGCAGCAGGGGTCGCCGCCGCGCCGGCGGCTGGCGCTGCTCCAGCCGCTGGAGCCGGCAAAGGCGCAGCAGCCGCTCCTGCCGCCGCCAAGCCAGCCGCGGCCAAGCCCGCCGCCAAGAAGTAACGGCGAAGCGCGTCGCTCGAGGCCCGACCGGCGCGGGCGCTTCGACGCCGCGCCGGACGAGCGGCTCAGGCTGATCGATCGGGGACCCCATGCTGGTCATTGCGGGACTCGGCAATCCGGGCGCTCGATACGCGCGCAACCGCCACAACATCGGTTTCATGGCGGTTGACGCCATCGCCGAGGAGCGCCGGTTCGGCTCCTTTCGCGCCCGGCATCAGGGACTGATGACGGACGGACTGATTGGCGATGAGCGGGTCATGCTGCTCAAGCCGCAGACATATATGAACGATTCCGGACGCAGCGTCGGCGAAGCTTTGCGCTATGCGAAGCTCGACCTTGGCGCGCTCGTCGTCATCCACGACGAGCTCGACCTCGCGCCCGGCAAGGTGAGGGTCAAGGTCGGCGGCGGCGACGCCGGCCACAACGGCCTGCGCTCGATCACCGCCCATCTCGGTGCCGGCTACAAGCGGGTGCGGATCGGCATCGGGCATCCCGGCGACAAGGCGCTCGTCCATAACTATGTCCTGAACGACTTCGCCAAATCCGAGGCCGGCTGGGTCGAGGCCGTCTGCCGCGCGATCGCCGAGGCTGTCCCTCTCTTGGCCGCAGGCCATGACGCGAGCTTCCAGAACAAGACCCACCTCGCCATCGAGGCGGCAGGCTTCGGCGAGGAGTCCAGCGCCTGACGGAACGCCCGGAGCGGGCTTCGCCGCCGATACAACCGGAAGGCGAATGAGCGCCAAATAAATGCAAGAAAAACCAAACAAATCCAAGCAAAAAAGCTTGCATTTCCTTGGATTCCTTTAGCCGAATTGGGCCTTTTCAATGCTTTACGGCGAATCCAAACAAAAAAATCCTATTTCCCCGCCACTCGCGTCTTAGGTTGTGTGCAAAGCGGCCTCGAACAGTCTCTCTCCGACGCTGTCTTTGGCGGCTGCGGCCTTTAATCAGGCCAACACAAAACCATAACACGTAGTTCTGATTTCCGCAAACAATTGCGCCAGCGTTCGCCCTGGTTCAGATGAAGCCGCCCGAGAATATCAGGCGACTGCGGGATCGGACGCCCGTCTCGACCCGGAGCCGAGGATTTGCGAGGTCCCGCCCGCGCCCACGGCCGGCCGGAACGACACACCGAGGCGATGGCAGTACCGCGCCTCAGACGCGAGGCGGCAGGTCGGCGAAGCGGCGGCCGCCGGCGACGACTGCGTCGAGCTCGGCGAGCTCCTCGTCGCGGCGGTGGTAGCCACATTCAGCGATGACTTTGCGCGCGACGTCGAGCTCCTTCCGCGCTTCCTCCCTGAGCGCAGCCGCAGCGTTAGGGTCAGGCAAGACTGGCGGCGGCGGGCTCCGCTCGACGAGGCCGTTGAGCGGCGCGAAGACCTCGCGCCGCGCGAGCGCCAGTCGCGCGCCTTCGAGCGCGCAATCGCACCAATACAGTCGCATTAATCCCGACTCGGCGATCTCTTTTGCTTCGTCCAGGTCGCGCGCCGCGCCCTCCCAGTCTCCGATTGCGCGGCGGAAAGCGGCGCGCGCGATGTAGGCGCGAGGAACATGCTCGTTGAATCCTGAGCTGCGGAGGCCTTCGACGGCCTCGTGGACCTTAGCTGAGCGTTGACGAAGTCGCCTTGCCCTGATTCCGTCAGGTCATTGGAGATTCGCGGCGGGCGGCGACGATGGCGATGGGACTAGAGGGCGAG
>Ga0210393_10001882_pt1 | contig 17423 bp, 10 predicted proteins | sample IncBWC27OmetaG_FD_160068 | JGI IMG/M metagenome (GOLD analysis project Ga0210393, IMG submission 160068) | Forest soil microbial communities from Barre Woods Harvard Forest LTER site, Petersham, Massachusetts, United States - Inc-BW-C-27-O ... | reverse complement strand
CATTCACAAAATCAAAAAAATCTGTGCTCATGTCGGCTTGGGCTGCGTCGCGCTTGGTGAGCGCTGCCACGCCAAAACGAGTTTCGATGAGCTTCAGCATCGCCGTGTAATCGTACACCGTGTGGGAAACGTAGTTTTTCTTGGCGAAAGGCGAAATCACGATCATCGGCACGCGATAGCCGGTATAGGTGAAATCGCAGGTCCCGGTTCCAATCTGGCCGGGAGCGTCGCAGATGTCGCTGGGCGTCAAATCGACTGGCTGTATACCGTCGGGACTCGGCATGGGCTGCGGCGAAACGTGGTCATAGAAACCGCCGAATTCATCGTAAGTGAAGATCATTGCGGAATCTTTCCAGCTCGGACTAGCCATAAAAGCATTGATCAAGCCAGAGACGTAGCTGGCGCCAGCCTGGATATCATTCGGGGATTCGGTATCGACGTCGTTGGGATGCTCATCCAGGGCGGCAGCCGAGGCTGGTTCGATCAGCGCGACCTGAGGGAGAGTGCCATTTTGCACATCGGTCGTAAATTGCGAAATCGGAACAATATTTTGCAGCAAAGTCGGGCTGTTCAGTATGGTCTGTTCGTAAGCGAACATGCTGATGTAGGAGTTGCCGATGAGGCATGAGGAATCTGTAGGCGTGCAGTTTGTGCCTTCGGGATTGACGTAAATCTTCCAGGCGATGCCGGCGTTTTGCAGCGCTTCAAAAATAGTTGTATTCGTGTACCCAGTGTAGGGATACACATGCCCAGCGGAAGTGGCGGACAAAAGATATGCGCGGTTAAGCTGGGTACGGCTCATGACGGGAGTAAACCAGCGGTCGGAGGTGGCAAAACTGGAGGCCATGGAATAGTAATAATTCAAGTCCCCCCCGTCAAAATACCCCATCGCGCGCAGGCCGTTGGTATCGTTCAATGCGGGAACTACCTGACGTGCGTCATTGGCGGCGGTAACCACGAATCCATTGAGAGCAGCGGGATTCAGCCCGGTTGGATCGTTCAAGTCCCAATCGATATGAGCCTCATTCCAGAAGGGGCTGGGCTCTTCCGTACACACAGACGCCATATGAAACGAAGTGACTAAATTACTAGTATCCGGAATACAGGTGGTATTCTGCGCCGCCGTAGTACTGGTGGGCGGTATAAACGGATCGGCGGGATTGCATCCCGTAATGGCGGGAGCGGCGCCTTGCAGGGGCGCGATCCCGCTGACCGGGTTGAACTGCGGCAAACCGTCGAAGGACTGATCGGGGATGCCATACTGGGCCCAGTATCCGCGCAACGCGCCGAAATAGTGATCCAACGAACGATTCTCCTGCGCGAAGACAACAATGTGGTTGATGCTTTGCAGCGTGGCGGCAAACGTTGCGGTCACGGACTCGGCTGCGCTCAGGGTGACGCTGCAGGCTGCAGTGCCGGTGCACGCCCCGCTCCAGGCGGAAAAAGCATTGCCGGTTGCCGGAGTTTCGCTGAGCGTAACCTGGCTGTTCTGCGGAAAACTCGCGGAGCACGTCGTCGGACAATTGATCCCCGCCGGAGTGCTGGTAACGGTTCCCGTCCCGGTGCCCGCCAAGGTCACGGACATGGTCACAGACGTGGTCACCGCCGCGGCGAAGGTCGCGGTCACGGACTCGGCTGCGCTTAGGGTCACGTTGCAGGCTGCATTGCCCGTGCACGCGCCGCTCCAGCCGGAAAAGGTATTGCTGGTTCCCGGAGTTTCGCTAAGCGCAACCTGGCTATTCTGCGGAAAACTCGCGGAGCACGTGGTTGGACAATTGATCCCCGCAGGAGTGCTGGTAACGGTTCCCGTTCCCGATCCCGCCATGGTCACAGCCATGGTCAACGTGACGGGAGGAGGCGGCGGACCGGCAACCACTCCTCGGCAACCGGCTAGGACAATGGTCAACAGGGTGGATAACACCGGCCAAAACGGGTACCGAGGTTTCATTGCCGCGCTGCTCCTAAATAGAGTCCGACGTTGGATGAAACCGTGTGCAAGATGGTTGTGACTTAGCAACCTGGATCGCCGACGGTGCAATTCTGGTTGCGTCGGCAGACCGCGCCGTTAGCTACTCTAGCGACGGGAAGATCCTCACTGTATCCGGTGGACGCTGTATGCGGGAGTCCGGCATCGAGTAGAGAAAAGACATTCCCCGCTCTGGATCGGAGGTTTCGGCCGCGACCGGCTTTGCTCCGACGATAAGCTACCAAATCCCCTTGTCGTCTCCCGTAAGCCGGAGATTGACGAATGCGGCAGCGGCCAGCGCCGGCAGTAGAGACAAGCGAGCCGCCGCGCGAAACCGGAGCGCCGCTCCTGTTCCAATGAGCTGCTGCAGAAACAGTTGCGAGCCCTGCGGCAGCATGGGCACGCGCAAGAACTGCTCGCCCACATACGTTACCTCAGCCCCAAAACGTGCCGAGCGAATCACAAATTCCGGCAGCGGGAGCGGGCCAGCTCCAGTGCGCTCGTTGTAGTCCGAAGTGATCTTTAGCAGCGTCGCTACTCCGGGCCAGATTGACCAGCGCTCGGAGGAATTGCGCAGTCGCGTAAAATCCAGACGGCCAGTTCGCACCAGCCCCGACAGGTTAACCAGGTCGGTGAGGCGAATGTAGAAATGGCGATACATTCTTTGTAGAGTCGCGAGCGTGACTTGTTCTTCCGGAGCCGGGACGCGAAAGCGAAAAGAACCGCCGTCGCGCAGCACGCTGGTTTCTTCCAAGTGGGCGGGAAGGGCCTCCTGCTCACCAGTTTGTCCCAGGCAGCCTACATGGATCTCCACCAATCGCGACAGTCCGGGGATCCGAAAATTCCATTTGTGCGCCAGGCGATCGCCCCAACTCTGGGGCTGCGGCTCGGCTTGCAGTTCCCTCTGCATCTCGCGCACCGTATCGGCTTCGGTGGCTGCGATAAAGAGATCAAGATCGCTGCCTAGATCGGGCCAGTGATCGAGACTCTTGATCACGACGGGGGAATGCCCTGTCAGTTTCAGTGCGCATGTGACCTTGTATAAGGCCGCGAGAGCATGTCCGATCTGCTGTTGCTCGATTTGCGCCAGTTCCTGAAAGTCGAAAGACTGCGGCCTGAGGGCATCCGCTACATTCCATTTCTGCAAGAGCTGCAACGTACGAAGGTACACGCGTTGCAGTTCCGCAAATCGGAAAAATTCGGACCACTCCTCCGTCGACATGCGCTGCAATTCCGAGAGAACTCGCTCGACTTGCGGGTTGGTTTCGCCTCGCTCACCCTGGGGTGTGAGCGCGTGGAGATGTAACACCGCCAGCCTCTCGAACATCGCAGCCGCGCGTTTCCTTCCCTTCTTCATGGACGCCCTCCGTGCGTGGTATCCGCTTTCGATTCGCCACAGTGTGGCAAGCCGGGCTCAATCGCCGTTCCTTCTTCGTAATCGTTCCAGGTAGCGATCAGGACAAACGGGATGGGGTGCGAGGAGTCATTGTTCTCCTCGAACAACCGCAGGGTGTCTTCGAATGTCTTTCCGCACCGTGTGTCGATGTGCCGGTTCAAGCTCCAGGAAGCCCTGGCGTCATTGAAACCCGGCCAGACCCCGCCCACCGTAATCTCATCTGGATGTTTGGTTCGCATCTTGGTATAGAAATCGCTCAGATAATCTTCGCCCCACGCTTGACCGTCCGGGTTCCAGCCTTTGTGCCCGGGATTCACCCACGCGTACTCACCGTCGAAGGCTTTGCCAAACTGCGCTGGCGGCTCGTCCCCATAAATCAGCAGGGGCGGCGATTCCCACTGATTCACCTGTTGACGTACCTGGTCCCAATCCGTGTGGCCGCGCTTGGGAAACACGAAGATGACGGGCCGCCCACGATACAGCAGGTAGGCATCGCGTCCCGGAGCGCCGGGTCCAATGTAGTTCTGGTATGCCAACTCCATCGCTTCCATGGCATCTTCCGTGGCATGTCCGTTGTCATCCTGAGTTTCGTCGTACATGAGAGCGATGTGAAAGTGCTGCTCGCTGGCAATTCGCTGGAGGAGCGCAGTACTTCGATCGAGAAACGGACGCCGCGAACCATACCAATCCACCGCGAAGGCGTAGATGCCCATCTTCCGGGCATTCTCAATTTGCTTGCGCAGGACATTTGGGTCCTGGCTGTTATAGCCGACGTCGATGTGCTCCGGATCGCCGAACCACGGCTGGTAGTCGGCGAGAATCTTGGGATTGCCCGGCGACTCAGGGAGGTCTTTGAGCGTGAGATTTTTGGAATTCGCGTGAGCGCACGCCCCCGGAATGGAGTTCACCATCACGAGATACCCCAAAAGGGCACATTGGTAGAGTTTCATCGACGATTTCCTGCGTTGGTTACGATGAGGTGGCGCGGCGAACAGTTGGCACCGAATTAGGTGTTCGCAGCGCGCTTAGAAGGTTTTGGCAGAGACTTCCTCTAGATCGCGAACGTACCAGCGATCCGCGCCGGGCGTCATCAGAACCATGTATTGCTGGGGGGCATTTTGTGAATCGATTAACTTGTTTCCGTCGAAGATCTGAATCTCCAACTGGGCCTGGTCAAGAAGCTGCATGGCCGATCCATCCGCTGAATAAAAGACCGCCTTCAGCTGGTGGCCGTGATCCACGATCCGAACATGCACACCCACCTGTTTCTGTTCGCCGATTCTTCGGACCAGGCGATCTTTTGCCAATCCTACAAACTCTTCGTTGAGGCCTTCTGCCCGACCAGATTCCAAAGCCCCTGCCAGCTCACGCCATGCCAATGCATAGTGGCGCGCGATCGTCGTGCCTGTGAGTTCTTCGATGGGACGTGGAGCGAGTCCAGAAGCGTCCAGGTGAACCTGAGGCAGCGATTGGGCGGCCGCCAGAGCGCAAATAGCGACGGCGAAGCCCGCCACTTTAAGAAACCGCGGCGAGAATTTCTTGCATGCCAGCGCGAGATGGGCAAAGCTCGTCATAGTTTTCCGTTGAGGGCCACTTCATTGCCCAGCACCACACCGCACGCGACTCCCATCTGGGCGGGCCCGTGAAGACTGAACTGCACTCGCGCTACGCCTTTCTTGATCGGCGTGTCCACCGTGCTCTTACCCTCCCGGTCAACCTTAGTGAACGAAACGACCGTGCCATCGGGAAGTGCATTGCCGCTGCAATCGCGTACCGGATCAGTCTCGAGGGTCACGACATTTCCGCTGGGGAGCGCTCTCATCCGCAATCCGCAAGCCTCGGCCGCAACCTGCTGGATCACTCGCGCTTCTTCCGTGTTGGCAGCGACTGCTGACACCTGAACCCGGCCCTCATGTGGCGTCGAATCCAGGCGCATCCATGCCACACCGCGTCTCGTGGAGCTTTGACGCAAGAAGCCGGCCCCGCTCGCCGGGGTAACCCGGAAATCCACTACGGCCGGGGTCAAAACCAGATTGAAGTACTGGTCAAACACAAACGCGGTAGCGTCAATCGACTGGGGAGTAGAGACCGGAACGCGCGAAGGATGCAGAAAGAAGCTGAGATGGGCTGGCTTCGCGGCTTCTACCTGGAAGACTGCGGAACTGCATGATGAGCTACAGAGGATTGCGCGATAGCGCCCCGCAGCGCGCACATCGCTGGATTGAATCGCCAGGTCACTGCCGAGGGTCACGCGACGTTTCACGACATGATCAGGACCCAGGAGGTAGAACGTGGCTTGCCCGGTTCCTTCAGCGGGAATCGAGAAACTTTGTCCCGCTTCTAGAGTCGCCGGCACACGCAATTCAGCAGCCCCTGCCCAACCAGACAATATGCCCAGCAATGCCAGCCCTGCCAGGCATTTGCCCCATGCGAAATTGCAGTAACGAATACGCTGCATGTTAGTTGCTCAACCGCGAATAGTGATTCACCATGACGCGATAATTCTTCAGCCGTCCCGCGATGTCATCGGGAATGTCGACGGCAAACGGAACTGGCACCTGCGGCATGAGAGCCTGATCGACATAGCCATCCGACACCCAGATCACTTTGCCGGAGTTGTCATAGTAGGCTGCCAGAACCTGCGCGATGTTGACGGGGCGGCCGCTTTCATTCACCAGCTCACCCTTCAACACGCTGCGATTCAATCCGTCTCTGCTCACTGCCTGGTCGCTGACCGCAATCACCGGATCAGCGCTGGCCGGGACCAGGAGAGCGCGGGCATCCATGCGCACGCTTTTTACCGCGTCCATGCGTACACCTGGAAAATCAATGCGATAAGGCGAAACCTGCTTCGGCAGCAGCACGTGCGAGATCAGATCGAAGCTGCCTTCTTCCTCAATCGGAGAGCCGTCCGCTTTTAGCAGCGTCGCGTTCACGTTCAAATATGCGGGAACGGTGTCTTCATTCTCGACTTCCCCGAGAATCACTATGCGACCCGGGCGCGAGATGGCATTCATGGACGTTATGCGAACTTTCGGCGAGTCTACGTCTTGCGCACCCCAGTTTTGCGTTGTGTTTCGGCCGATGACCTCCCACCGCAGGTAATTCACTGACATCACCTGTGGGGGTACTGCGGACGGCGCCGGTTTTGGCCACACCACTCGCCAAACCGAACCATCGCGACGCACGTGCAAATCCCGGACGTCATCGAGCGAGCCGAGCGCGCTTGACCAATTCATCCTGACGCGCACCAAAGCCTGGTCACTATCGGAGTGCAACGGGGAGACTTCCGCCGTCTGCAGCGAGGAATAGGTGCGCAAGCTGCCGTCGCTTCCAGCCAACTCGCGCGTGAAGGAGGCCAAATCCGTATCGCTGCTGCGATCAAGCGAAGCATATGCCTGCTCGAAGTTGTGCGCCTGAATCTGACTCATCAGAGCCTGTACCGCTTCTTCGGGCGTTGCCGCGGAGAGCATGGCATGCTGCTTGAGCCCTCCAGACTGCAGCCAGGCAAAAGCAACCAGAACCGCGGTTGCGATGGCGAGAAAAGCAACCAGCCCCCACTTCATGAGCGCACCCCGTTCGCGTAGACACCTTCCGGGGTTTCTCTGGGAAGCGTGACCACTTCGTGTGCACGGCGCGGCTCGGCCAACAGCCAGACAAACAGAATTGCCAGGATGCTGCTGCCGACCGGCAGGATACCCCACATCAATCCCTCCCACGGAGCTGGCATGGCGTCTGAGGGGATCGTGCGCGCCGGAACAGCATCATCCTTGGACCATACGGTGATGGTTCCGGAGCCGTAGCTCTCCACCTGACGCCATCCGCCGAAGACCAGGAGAGGCTCATAGAACGGATCGTGCACGAAAATGAATTTCAGACCGTAGTGGTTGGCATGCTGGAGCATGGCGCGGAGCGAATCCATGCCGGCTGCACCGAAGAATTTGGCGCTGGTCAGTTGCGCTGCGCCGTAACGCGTCATCTCCGGAAGCAAGCGAGCCGAGTTGTACTCCCCATCTATACTGTTCGCATTGGCATACGTCGAAACCTTGGAGAGAGCGTTGCCGAATCCGAGCGTGAGATAACGGTACTGATCGTGGCCATCGCGATTCAGAAACCCGACGACTGAATCCACATTCAGCGAACTAACCGTTTGAAATGGGCTCCATGTTAGCCAACCCATCGCGAGCGCCAGGCTGGCAACCGCGGCTGTACCAACGCTGATCGCACCCCAGCGCGGGAAGCGGTCGATCACTTGCGCCGCTAGCAGTCCCACAATGGGCAACGCCAGCACGGTCGCCCAAAGCGTGAAGCGTTCGAAGGTGAGAATTTCGAAGGCTCGGCCGAAGATCCAGCGCGGGACCGGCGTCGTACCGCCCAGCGCAATCAGGAAGGTGACCCAGAACGCCAGCAGCAGCACTCGCAAACGCGGATTCGATGCGCCCTTGATGACAATGAATGGTAATGCCAGGAGCAAAGCACCGTACGGCACGATGAAGTAGTTCATGCCATAGGTCCAGTTCATCAGGAAGTTTGAACGGCTCGCGTGCGGAATCGGCAGCTGCTCGATGGGATGCCGGATGATCGCAATCCAATAAGGCAACAGCACCACTCCGACTCCAACGGCGGCAATCGCGGCGAAGACCAAACCGCGTCCAATGATGGGGGCACCGGGCTGCTCCTTCTCGCGACCGTCATGCCACGCCAGCCACAAGACGGGCAAAGCGAACAGGACCGATCCGAAGATGAGGGTGACGTGATGCGCCGATGCGGCTGCCAGCGTGAGAGCAATCCCCTTCAGCAGCGATCGCCAACTGGCAGAGAGGCACCACGAATAAAGGTAAGGGAGGGCGAGAAAATATAAAGGCGCGGACAACGTTGTCGGCAGCTGCCCTGCCGAATAGACGAGAAATGCGATGCTACCGGCGAATACGGCCAGCAAGCCCGCATAGCTGGCTGCGCGGTCATTCACCCAAAGCTGAGCGAACCTGTATGCGCCGATCGCCAGCAGAACGACAGCCGCCAACTGCACCAGCATGAAGGCCTCGGTGAGCCCGACGATATACGACAGAACCGCAATCCACTGGTGAGTGAGAGGAGGATAAGTGGTTTGAGAAAAGCCGCCAAACCATTTTTCGTTCCACGGATCAAACCAGTGATGCGCATAATGCGACGCAAAAAAGATGTGCAGGTTCGCGTCATAGGACGTCGTAGCCGGCAACTGCATCACAAGCAATGGCCCGTGGATGGCGAGCGCCAGCAATATGATGGCGGCAACGGGAATAGGACGTTGCCAAATGCTGGCCTTCGTGGGGAGCACAAGCGTTTCCTCGCGGTCTCTCATTTGAACGATGGTTTGACTGCCGGAGGCCGGAGAAAGGTTGGCAGCTATTTTTGGGCGAGGGCCGTGCACGGTAAATCAAAAGTCCGCAACCGTACCAGGACGTTCTTGCATCTGAGCGACGACGGAAAGGCAGGCGTGTATCCCGTTGCCGCCAGTCGGACGATCAGCCAGGAGGTCAGGGAGAAGGAATGGTGCATTCAGCATTCAGGAGGTCGCTGGGCTTTGCAGTCCTGATGGTGGCTATCGCCAGTGCTGGCCAAACCTTCGATGTGAACGGCCAAACTTCTTCTACTTCGTCCGCCCCTTCGAAAAAGCACGCCGCACCGTCCTCCGGCAATCCCCCAAGTAATAGCAATAATGAGACCGGCATGGGTTGGGGCGCGAGCATCGAGGTTGCGCGCGAGGCCCGAGCCGCACAGGCCGCTCTGCAGCACGGAGACGCGGCAAGCGCCACCACCCACGCACAGCGCGCGGTGAATGCCGCTCCGCAGAATTCGGATCTTTGGTTCACGCTGGCTTACGCGGCCCGTTTGAGTGGTCAGTATTCCCTGTCAGTCGATGCTTATCGCCACGGTCTCGCTCTGAAACCGTCCTCCATAGAGGGGCTGTCCGGTCTGGCGCAAACCTACGCCCGGATGGGCCGCAGCGCAGAGGCGCAAGAGGCAGTAGAACAGGTTTTAGCTGCCAATCCCAGAAGCGAGTTGGACCTTCAGCTCGCGGGCGAACTATTGCTTCCCAACGATCCGAAAGAAGCGCTTGACTATCTGAAACGCTCGGAGGCGGTGAAGTCGTCTCCGCGAACCGAACTTCTGCTGGCGCGTGCCTATGAGCGAACCGGGGACGGCGAATCAGCACACAAAATGCTGGAGAGCGCTCGCCGCTCGGCCCCCACCAATCCCGATGTTGTGCGCGCGGTTGCGTCCTACTACCGCGATACCGGCCATTATAAAGAGGCGGTCCGCGCTCTGGAGGACTTGCACACAAAAGATGCGGGAACCCTCGCGGAACTGGGGTACTCCTACGCACTGGCGGGAGATGCGCACGCGTCTGCGCGTAGCTATGGTGAAGCGGCACGCCGCGCGCCGCGAGACATTGAGATCCAACTCAATGCCGCGCAAGCCATGCTCAATGCCGGCGAGTTCGACAACGCTATGACTCTTCTGGAACATGCAACCACGCTGAGTCCCGAGCACTATCGCGTGTTTGCCTTGCGCGGACGACTCGACGCGGCTCAGCATCGGAACGATAATGCGATCCGCGAATACGAAGCGGCGCTGCAGCACCTGCCCGATGGTGTGTCGGAGGGTGTTCTCTATCCCATCTCGCTGCGGGTGGATCTCGCCGAGATTTATCGCGATACCGGAGACACCAGCAACGCCGAGCGCGTAACGAAAGACGCCACGAACGCTATCAACGCTATCAACGTGACCGACGCCGGTCGCCCAGAATTCTTGCGGCTACGGGCGGCCACCGAAGCGGCCGGGGGCAACGTCGACGCTGCCGAAAAAGACTTAAAGGAAGCGCTCCAACTCGAACCGCGCAACCTCGCGCTGCTTCTTAACTACGCGAATCTGCTACGGAAGGCGGGGCGAAAAGAAGCAGCTCAAAAGACCTACCTCGAGGCGCTGGCAATCGATCCTTCGAATGCGGGCGCGTTGGGTTCGCTCGGCTTCCTTTCCCGCGAGATGGACGATTCCGAGGCCGCCCGCGGTTACTTCCTGGAACTAGCAAAAAAACATTCCGACGACTATGTACCTTTCCTGGCCCTGGGCGATTTGTACAGCTCGAACCGTCAATTTCCGGAAGCGCAGGAGAGCTACCAGCAAGCGTTTCAGCGGTCGTCGAGCAATCCGTTGATTGTCGCCGGTGCAATAAATGCGGCCCTCGAAGCGCACCACCTCGACCAAGCCAAGGAGTGGCTAGGACGCGCCTCGGAGACAATGCGACAAAATCCACAAGTCATGCGGGAGCACGAGCGCTATTTGACGATCACGGGCAACTACGCGGAGTCGGCAGATCTCGGATATCAGGTGATCGAGAAACTACCGCAGGACCGCGAGGCGGTCGACTATCTTGCCTACGACCTTCTATTTCTCAAGCGCCTCGATGAAGCGATGAAAATCGTGCAACGCTATCAACCTGTGCTTAGCAATGACCGCGACCTGCCGCTGATTGCGGGATACGTGCACGCTGACCACAGCGAGCGCGAGGCTGCGGTTCGCGACTTTACGCACGCTCTGGAGATCGATCCCAAGATTGCGGTGGGCTACATGAACCGGGGCTATGTGTATAACGACATGCGCCTCGCCACCAAAGCAGAGCAAGACTTCCGCAAGGCATTGTCGCTCAATCCACAGTACGGCGAAGCCCACCTCGGGCTGGCCTATGCGCTGCTCCAGTTGCGGCGCTCCACGGCAGCGCTCAAAGAGGCGGAAATCGCAGGCCGTTTACTTCCCGACTCGGAGAGTCTGCATCTGGTCAAAGCTGAGGGCTACCGGCAGCGAGCCATGCTGGTTTCCGCAGAAGGCGAATACCGGAAGGCTCTGAAGCTGAATCCGAGTGCTCCGACTTCTTACATCGCGCTGGCGGACGTGCAGTACCGGGCCCACAAATATGCGGCCTCGGCGGACACGTTGCACAGTGGTCTCGTGGTTGCGCCGGACGACCCGATGATTTCGGCGCAGCTGGGAAGATCCTATGCACAGCTCAAACGGTCGTCCGATGCTCTGCAGGCCATTGACTCAGCGGAGCGTGCTGGTGGGGCGAAGGACTACAAGGTCCTGCTCGTGATCGCGGACACGCTGCGCATCATGGGCCATCGCGACCAGGCGATGGCCTGGTATTCGCGGGCTCTCGAAAACTCTGACGAAGACCGTCTTCAGGTTCGGCTGGCCCTGGGGCGGCTCTTTGCGGATGAAGGCAAAACATCGGATGCACAACAACAAGTGGCCCTGGGCTTTGCCGAAGCGAGGGTCGCGCCCACCGATGTAACTTCGGCAGACGACTACCTGAACGCGGGCGAAATTTTGTCGGGTATCCACGAGTATCCATTGGCGCAGCGCATGTATGGGCGCGCCCAGGCGCTGGGCGCCGACGACACATCAGTGGCAGTGGGTATGGCAAATGCCTCGCTGGCCCTGGGCGACACGCGTAGTGCGGAATTGCAATTGGCCAGCCTGCCCGACGATCCGGATCGCAGCAGCAACTATAACTTTCTGGTATCCCAGGGCAACGTCTACCGGCAGCGCGGCGAGAACGAGCGCGCCCTCGCAACTTTCGTCCAAGCCAACCAGCTCGATCCGCAGGACCCGGCTACCCGCACGGCGGAAATAGAACTGGCCGAAGAAGAAGGCCGTCCCATTACCGATCGCCTGGGCATGGCTTCTGACGCCCGCGTAGATGCGGTGTTTGAAGATGTAAACATTTATCAAATGGACGCTCGCCTGCTCGGCGTGCAAAATAATGGAAAGTTGTTGCCACCTCCACGCCGTTCCATTGAGACCTTCGCCGACTCGCGCTTTCAATTCCGGCCGGATTCCTTTCCTCAAATTCAAGGTTTTGTCGGCGAGCGCAATGCTCAGGGAAGCATATCTTTTCCGAGCGAACTTCTGATTCAGGACCGCAATACGTTCGACACCATCTTTAATATTTCCGTGGCCCCGGTCCTGCAGCTTGGCAGCGTGAAGCTGAATATCCTGCCCGGTATCCAGTTCACGGTCCGTCGCGACACGCTTGCTCCGGTGCCGATGAATCAGAATCTGTTTCGCCAGTTCCTTTACCTAGCCAGCAGCCCGATCGGCGATTGGCTTTCGTTTTCCGGCAATTTGATTCGAGAAGCGGGGCCGTTCACGGAGCAGAATCTGCACTCGCGTGATTTTTCCGGGACTGTGGACTTTCGCGTCGGCCGGCCCTGGGGCAAGACGGCGCTGCTCACCGGCTACACCGCGCGCGACCTGCTGTTCGGGCCATCGATCCATGAGTACTACCAGACAATTTCCTATGCGGGTCTCCAGCATCGATTTGGCTCCCGCATCCGGATTTTGGCAGTGGCGGAATTTCTCCGTGCCTGGCGAGTTGAAGGCGGCCAGTACGCGATCGCGCAAGCTCTCCGCCCGCGCTTTGGCGTAGACGCCGTGCTCAATCAGCACTGGACGCTCTCCGCTTCGGGTGCGTGGTCTTCCGGGCGTAGCTTTCACGCCTACGACAGTGTGACTTCGAGTTTCCTGCTGTCCTATACGCGCGAACGGGGCTTCGGCAAAGCAATATCCTCGGAGACGACGTCACTCGCCTATCCCCTGAGATTTTCTTTCGGCCTGCAGCAGCAGAGCTTTTACGATTTTCCCGGGCAGGAGCGCACCCAGGTCGTTCCCACGGCGCAGGTCACTTTTTGACGCGCCCGGATCTACCTGCGCCAACTATATAAGGACCGCAACGTTGTTATGACGACACTTCCGGAAGCACAAGCCAACCTAGAGGCGGGCCAGGTTGAAACCCTGCGTGGGCATGTAGTGAGGGGCAGTGCCATCCTTTTGCTCAGCACTGGACTGGTGGCTGCAACCAACCTGCTCTACAACATTCTGATTGCACGCATGTTAGGCGCTTCGGGTTTCGGCCATGCCTCTGCCTTATACACGCTGCTGATGCTGGTGGCCGCCGTCCCATTGTCGTTCCAGATCGTAACCTCGAAGTTTATTGCCCGGAATTCAGAGACTATTGTCCGAGCGCAAATCTACGCCAGCATGCTGCGTCGGGCCTGGCAGGTAGGCCTGGGGATTGCCCTGCTGCTCGCTGCCGGCAGCGCGTACCTCAAGTCGTATTTCAACCTCCCGGAGCAACGTGATCTGGTCTTGCTGGCACTCGCGGCTGGAGTATATATGCCCTTGGGAGTGCGCCGGGGCAGGATGCAGGGCTGCTACGACTTTCGCGGCCTTGCCATCAGCGTCGTGGTGGAGGCGGCGGTTAAGTTCGCCGGCGCCCTGCTCTTCCTGCACTTCGGGATGGGAGTGACGGGTGTGATGACGGCGGTGCTGCTCTCCATCTCCGCCGCGTACCTCGCCGGTGGGCCGGGAGGGCAAGACCGGGCGAAACCGGGACTGATCAAGATTGCGCCTTTTGGCGAAGGCATGCAGGCCATCTTGTACTTCATCGGGCAGGTGATTCTCAGTAATCTCGACATCTTGCTGGTGAAGCATTTCTTTCCGCCGGCGCAAGCCGGAATCTATGCGGCCGTGGCCCTGGTTGGCCGCGTGGTATTCATGTTGTCGTGGTCGGTCGTTAGCAGCATGTTTCCGATAACGGCGAGTCACACCAATCGCGAGGGCGGGCGGGCGGTGTTGTACACCGGATTGTTCATCGTGGGAACGGTCACGTCCGCATTCATAGCAGCGGTGGCGCTCACGCCGCAGTCTGTGTGGGCCATGCTGCTTGGAAAGCCGTTCCTGCTGAGCACGACGGGCTCGTTCTCGGCCCTCTTAAACCAGTATGCAATCATGACCGGCATCTATGGCATTGCCGTGGTTCTGATGATGTACGAGATCTCGCGCCGCACCGCCAGCGCGGCCTGGGTTCAGCTGGGCGCGAGCGTTTTGCTGGGGGGAGCGATCTGGCGCTATCACGGCTCTTTGTCCCAGGTAATTGTGGTCCAGGTGTTCGTTATGTGCGGATTGCTCGCGGTCGTCGCCATCCCGCTCTTCCGCAAGCAAGACGAATCTCTCGATACCCTTCCTGCGCCTTCGCAACCGGTCGTGCGCCTACGGCCCGTTCCCGAACAAGAGATCATCGCGGAATTCTTACGCAGCGAGTTCTATCATCCCGACTTTGATCCATATCGCGAGGATTTCAAGCATCTGGTAGACCATGCCGATCTCGAACAACTTCATGAAAACTCCATTCGGCGAGCCTTGCTGTTCCGGCGCCGAGGCGGTCTGTGGCGTGAACTGCCTGCCGGTACGGAGTGGTGGGAGATTGAACTGACTTCGCGTGATTTGGCGCGCCTCCGGTCATTTCCCCGCAATGAGTGGCGGCGTTTTACCGGAGGGGGGTTTTATTTGACGGAGATGGTTCGCCGCGCTGAAGCCGGACTGGCTCGCGGGCAGCAGAGTCCATTCCTCGAAAAACTCAAGGGAATCGCGAGCGATCTCCGGGGCACCGACGTGCCCAATGTCGTGCTCCTGATCGGCACCGACGAGCACCATCCCCTGACGATTATTGAGGGAAATCACCGCATGGCAGCCGCCATGATGACTATGCCCGAATCGGCTCACCGCCGCTTCCGGTTCTATTGCGGTTTGTCTCCAACCATGAACACCTGCTGTTGGTACGAGACCAACCCGCGAAGCCTGATGCGCTATATTCGGCACACTCTGCGCTACATGTTCCGCGATGGCGATTTCTTCGTCACGCGGACACTGCGGGAAAAGCTCGCTGAGATTGGATCGTCCTAAACCCCGCCGGTAAGCGCCTCCGGGCGGCCGATTTACGGCACGGCAGTTTTACGGATGGCTCGGCACCGCAGCGATGGTGCGAACGGTGTACCGCTCCCCATCAAACTCGGCCTGAATGTTAACGTCAGCGCCTTCTCGCAACAGGCCGCGGCTGTTCGCGTCCAGCGAGCCGATAGCGAGTTCACGTACGCTTTGATCGGAATCGTTGGATAAGGACAGAACCTGAGAGCGCAGGTCTACGGCGACAATCCGGCCCTCAAATGTAAAAGACTTTCCTCGTTCGGCGAGAATCTCAACTTTATTCGCCGCATGTTCTGCTGGAGAAAACCACACCCGCACCAGCATCCCCGGAGACAAAGCCTGCGACGAGACTGCCTGGCCCTGGTTCACAACCGTCGTGCTCGAACTAATGCGCAGCGAAACACCATCCGGACTGATGGGATCGCGCAGGGTGAGACGAGATTTTGCCGCGTTATAACCCACGACTTGCCCGCTCAATTCAGCCGCATCGTTGGAAGAACCGGTTCGCACCGCGCGTGCGAACAGCTTTCCACCGTCGATCACCGTGTCGACCGACACGACCGACCCAGCCGGAATGCTGGTGAAACGGGTTCGCATATTTTCGGAAAACAGCTGAGTACGCCCGTCGAAGGCAATCCGGATATCGCCTCCACCAAAGGTGTGAATCAAAAGCTGGTCGTGGATCGGATCAAGGCGCTTTACAACGCCGCGTACAAGCCCGACTTTTCGGCCGGGGATGGGTTCCGACGACGTGTCGACGACCGCAATGGATCCCTGCGGCCCTCCATCGGTTGCCGTTGCCGGCGGTGCGGCCGGTGGGGCGGGCGGCGACGTCGCGGGAGCGGCGGTCTGCGCTTGTATGCAGCCGGCCATTAGAGTCAGGGCAAGGACGAGTCTTGGCATCGCTGCTTGGATGCTAAGTCCGGCCCTTTGGGATGGGGACATCAATCTAGGGTGTTTGCTGTAGTCAACCGTGCGGCGCTTTCGCACATCATAATGCCGGCACCGTGATGAACTTTTCCAAAGCAGGACGATTCTGTGCGATTCCGGGTGTTCTGGTGATGCAGCTTCTTGCCGGAACAGGCCTGGCGCTCGCCAGCGATTTGCGTGTCCCTATTCCGGGGAAAAGCATCTCCACGCCCAGCCAGAAGCTCAATCGCGAGGGTGTCGCCGAACTGAAGCATGGGCATCAGAAAAAGGCGAAGGAACTCTTCTATAAGGCCTACCTGCTCGATCCCGACGACCCGTTCACTCTGAATAATCTCGGATACGTTGCCGAATTGGACGGCGACGCCGATCGAGCCTTGCGCTATTATGCGCTCGCTGCGCGAGACCATACGGATGCTCTAATCGACCAATCCAGCGAAGCGGATCTCAAGGGCAAGCCACTGAACGAAGCATTTCAGCAAGTGCGGAATTCCGATCAGGAGATCAGCCGGCTGAATGAACGGGCGATTGTAATGCTTCAACAAGGGCACGTGTTTGAAGCCAGGAACCTTCTGCAATCCGCCCTGCCACGTCATCCGCAGGATCCGTTCCTACTCAACAATCTCGGCTATGCGATGGAGGCTGTCGGAGATCTCCAGGGCGCCCTGCGATGTTATTCCGCAGCCGCCAGCATGCACTCCACGCAACGAGTGATAGTAACTCCGCGGTTGAAGTGGCGCGGCCGGCCCATCAGCCAGGTAGCCGCGGCCAACGCGGCCGCCGTCAGCGAGCAAATCGCCCGGGGCGAAGGCGTCGAGGCCGCAACGGCTCGCCTCAATCTGCGTGGAGTGGCAGCCCTGAACGATAACAACCCGTCCGCTGCACGAGAGTTTTTCCTGCAAGCGTATCAACGGGACGCGCAGAATGCCTTCACCCTGAACAACTTGGGCTATGTCGCCGAGTTGGCAGGTGATCGCGAGAGCGCGGAAATGTATTACGAAGCGGCGCGCACCGGCCGCGACGCGAAAGCAAAGGTGAGCTATGCCACACGCCGTGATGCCGAGGGACGGAAGATCGACTCCCTCGCCGACGATAACCGGGGTGATGTGGAAGCTACACTGACCGCGGTTCAAGAGACGAAGCGCCGCGCAGGAAGGCCCATTGAACTCAAGCGGCGCGACGGCACCCCTGCGGGCAGCGAGCAGGATACGACGCCGGTGCCCCCGATCGGCGTGCAGGCGCCAGCCCTCCCAGCCCTTCCCCCGCCGAATTCCTCTTCACGGGCGCAAAACCCTCAGTCGCAGAATCCAGATCAGAAATAAACCAGAA
>Ga0210393_10001881_pt1 | contig 17433 bp, 13 predicted proteins | sample IncBWC27OmetaG_FD_160068 | JGI IMG/M metagenome (GOLD analysis project Ga0210393, IMG submission 160068) | Forest soil microbial communities from Barre Woods Harvard Forest LTER site, Petersham, Massachusetts, United States - Inc-BW-C-27-O ... | reverse complement strand
ACTTGAAATCAAAGACGATCGTGTGCTTGCCGGCGGGCAACGCCTCCTTGCCTTCCCAACGAAACCGCTTGATATCCAGGCCGTTGTACAGAAACACCGGCTTGCCTTTGAGCAAATACAAGCCATATCCGCCGAAGCGGCCGCCCAGGGTGTTCAGCATTCCCTCACCGCCGCCTTCGGGAATGTCCACCTCGGCGGTGATGGTGTAGGACTTGTTCAGGATGCTGGGCGCGTTGCCGACGGGCAGGCCGGCGGTCACTCCCGAATACGTAAACACAGTCCGGCCGGCGGTGGCGCTGGGCCGAGGCGTGATCAGTCGCGGAAGGATTGAGTTATCCAACGGGAACACATGGTATTTCGCGGCCTCGACGAGGAAGAGTTCCTGCAGCTCGCGGAGCTTGTCGGGATTCTTCGCCGCGAGGTCATTGTTCTCCGAGTAGTCCTCAGCGATGTTGTAAAGCTCCCACTTGTAGCCATTGACCACGTCGGGCAATTGGGCCGTTCCCATGAGCCAGACCGGAACCGGCGGCGGCGTGGCAGCAACCCAGCCGTCGTGATAAATCGCGCGGGCGCCAAACATTTCGAAGTATTGCGTGTCGCGCCTGGACGGCGCGTTGGCGTTGGCGGAGTCGAAGGTGTAAGCCATGCTGACGCCCTCAATCGGTTTCTGGGCGATGCCGTTGACCATCACGGGCGCCTGGATGCCCGTCGCTTCCAGGATCGTTGGCACGACGTCGATCATGTGATGGAACTGAGTGCGGATACCGCCTGCATCCTTGATGTGGCCAGGCCACGAAATGCACATGCCCTGCCGAGTGCCGCCGAAGAATGAGGCCACCTGCTTGGTCCACTTGAAGGGCGTGTCAAAGGCCCAGGACCATGCCACCGACATGTGCGGGTAGGTCCCTGCCGAGCCCCAGGCGTCGTAAAACTTCATCTGGTCGGCGACGGGGATGTCGAGGATGGCGTTGTAGGCGGTCATCTGGTTGGGCGTGCCGACCAGAGTGCCTTCGGCACTCGTGCCGTTATCGCCGCTGATGTAGATGATCAGCGTGTTGTCGAGCTTCCCCATGTCCTCGACGGCCTGAATTACCCGGCCGATTTCGTGGTCGGTATAAGCCGCGTAGGCGGCGAAGACTTCCGCCTGATGGGCGAAGAGCTTCTTATTCTCCGCGGGGAGCGAATCCCACTTCGGCAGGCTATCCGGCCAGGGAGTGAGCTGAGTATTCGCAGGGATCACACCCAAGCGTTTCTGATTGGCGAAGATTTGCTCGCGCATCTCGTTCCAGCCCATGTCGAACTTGCCTTTGAACTTCTCGATCCACTCTTTGGTGGGCTGGTGCGGCGAGTGGGTCCCCCCGGGAACGTAATAGAGAAAGAACGGCTTGTCGGGCGCGGAGGAGTTTAAGTCGTTCATGTAGTGGATGGCGTCATCCGCTAGATCGGTAGTCAGGTTGTAATTTGGCTTCCCAATCCACGGAAAGACCTGCGTTGTGTTCTGGAAGAGATAGGGCGTCCACTGATCGGTCTCGCCCCCCATGAAGCCGTAGAAGTACTCAAAGCCCATCCCGACAGGCCATTGATCGAAGGGCCCGGCCGTACTGTATTGATAAGTGGGAGTGTTGTGATTCTTGCCGAACCACGAGGTGGCAAAGCCGTTCTGCTTGAGGATCGTGCCGACAGTGGCATTGTCCACGCCGATGACGGAGTCATAACCGGGGTAGCCGGTGGACATCTCTCCGATGACGCCAAAGCCGACGGAGTGATGGTTGCGGCCTGTAATCAAAGCCGCGCGGGTGGGCGAGCAGAGGGCCGTGGAGTGGAACTGAGTATAGCGCAGCCCCGCCTTGGCAACTCGGTCCATCGTGGGCGTGGGCACCACACCGCCAAACGTGCCCGACACGCCGTAGCCCTGATCGTCGGTCATGATCAAGAGCACGTTGGGCGCGCCTTTGGGCGGGACGATCTTCGGCGGCCAATAGGGCTTGGAATCCTTGGCGTTGAGGTTGATGACACCGCCGAATTTCGAAGCGGGGTTGGGAACGTACTTTCCATCAATCGTGGTCGTGCCGCCGGGAGAACCCAGCGCGCCCGTCGTGGGCGCGGTCCCCTCCTCAGCCTTTGAGGTTGGCGCAAAGTTGCCGGTCGCGGCGATATAGCCGAGCAACGTTCCCAAGGCGATCGTGGTCAGCCTCGAAAGGCTTGAGGTCTTCATACTGCATTCTCCTTTGTCGATCGTCGTCATTCTTGAGCTGTTCCGCGAAAGGATTCGTTCGGCGCTGCCCCAGGGTCATTTGAACTTCGGACGAGCTGTCCCCCACAGGAGGATGGCACCAACCACGAGCAGCCAGAACGGAATCACGCCCAGGCCAGGAATGGCCTCCAAAACAAGCCCCGGCAAAAGCAGCCACTGCCAGCCAAGCACGGCAAACAGCAGTATGGCCGTGAGCACGTCCGTGGCCCAGACAGCCGGTGGAGCAAACACCACAAATCCGCACACCGCGTCCGAGATGGCCGCGATGCCCAGCGCCAGGAGAATCTGTCGCTTTGAGAAACGCAGAGCGCTTCCTCGGCCGGTCTTTGCACTCGACACGTCAGAATTCTCGACACCCGGGGCGGGGAGCTTCGTTCCGTGTTGGCCGTTGTCGGTCAAGGCATCTGACATGCTCGTCCCGATCCGTTTTGCGATCCGCCCCTTCCGCCGACCAAATTCCGTATGGTCGGCAGACAGGGGATCGATGCGTCGCTTACTCGTCGACTAGCGCATCCTCCCTCCGAAGCCGCCGCCGAAACCACCGCGAAAGCCACCGTCGCCCCCGCGGAATGCCGCAGCGCCGCCACGATCACCTTCGAATCCACCGGCACCGCCGCGAAACGCCGCACCGCCGACGCCAACGGCTCCGACCGGGTAGCCGACTCCTCCGACTGGTACGCCGTAGGGTTGCTCGGGCACCACCTGTGACACGCCTTCGTCCGACGGAAGTGCGTTGTAGTAACCCGCAGCCGCCGCGTTGTTAGCCGCGGCACCGTATGCGGCTGCACCGTAGGCTCCAGCTGCGGCGGGATAGGCACCGACCGCGCCGACAGCAGCGTTCGGGTGGTAAGCACCGGCCGCTCCATAAGCGGCCCCGTTCGGGTGATATTCGCCCGCTGCGCCGTACGCTCCGTTCGGGTGATAGCCACCCGCTTGGCCGTTGTAACTGCCCTCGTGGCTGCCGCTATAGTTGTTGCCGTTGTAGCTGCCCTGGCGGCTGCCGCTGTAACTGCCTCCGCTGGAACTTCCTTCGTGGCTGCCGTTGTAATGATTTCCGCTGTAGCTGCCTTCGCGGCTGCCGCTATAACCGCTGCCTCGGTTGTAGCTGCCTTCGTGGCTGCCACTATAGTGGTTGCCGCTGTAACTCCCTGAGTGACTACCGCTATAGCCGCCACCATTATGCGTGCCTCCAAAGCCGCGAGCGTGGACATCGGTGGGCGAAACAACAGTGAACGTCAACACGGCCGCAGTGCCGATCAGCAGATTCTTGATCATCGATTTTGTCCCTATGAAGCGTGTGCGAATTGATTCAAAACAATGTGTGCTTGGTGTTCGTCATCTCGGGCGGCAACATGCCGCTTGGGAACTGTTAGGCGCCGGCTTTCTTGACGCTGCGTTTGAAAATCACTTCCTTTAAATCGGGAAGTCGAACGCCTCCCAAAGTGCGATCGGTCGATTTCAACGAGAGGGTGTCATCGTCCAACTTTTGGAAAACTTTGACAGCGGTCGTCTTGGTTCCGTCACCGAGCACACCCGAAGACTGTGACCACCAGCCGTTCGCGATCGGTTTCCATGTGTCCTTGGCGTAACCCGAGTCGGAGGAGAAGTTCCACGAGGTCAGCTGCTTCGTTTCGGGATCCCAGCCGATAATCTGCGTCCCCGATGCCGAAGGAAGTCCCGCGGTAGTGACCTGGTAGGTGCGTTCGACAAAGCTCTTGTTCTTCATCCAGCGGCACGTGGTTTCGATCCGCGTGTCTCCCTCTCCCGCCTGCCAGGTGCCGATCAGCCATTCGAAGTCGTCCAGCTTGTGATAGTTGGACGGGCTGGCAACCTTCATGTCGTGGACGGACGATAACATCCACTTCCCCTCGTTCAGCACGTAGATCGCCGTATAACGGCTGGACCCCGGCGCTCCCGCGGGGGGCGGTTGGATCATGGCGCGGCCATCTTCGACCGCAGTCGACTCGTTGATCACGCGCACCGAGTCGGTGACGCTACTGATCTTGGCTTGCGGATTGGCGGCGAAAAACTCGGCGTATTCCTTCTTGATCACGTCGCGGCCCAGATAGCGCTGCCCGTCTTCGTCGATGTATTCGGCGTCGGCAGTCCACAGACCGGCGACTTTGTCGGCGTTGCCGGTGTTGAAGGCTTGATCGAAGTCGGAGGCCGCCTTGCGGACCGCGAGTTCGGCCGGAGATTGGGATTTGGCAGGAGTCGTTTCCTTAACGGGCGCCGACTCTTTGACGGGCTCCGCGGCCCCAACGAGTTCGGCAATGGCAAGAACAAAGGCGATTCGCACGATCATCGACAATGGACGTTTCATGATTTGATTTCCAAGAGAGAGAGTTTCAGAGAACTGTGCCGCAGGCAGGCGACACACCAGACGCCCATCACCGTGTGAAGAATCACAGCCGGCCACAACGCCACGCCGTAGAGGCCATCTCCGATGGCGGCGTAAACGAGGATGGCGGCGACAGCGACGTCGTAGAGCAACATTGCGGCAATCAATCCGTTTGCCGCTCGGCTTTGCGTGTCGCCGCGAGCCAGCCAGCAGGCAACACCCAAGGTCAGCAACCCCGCCCCGCAGACGCGACCGGCCGTCAACGCAACGGGTCCCTCCAGCGGCGCACCGACCAGGAACGCCACCGCTACCGAAGGGTAGCTCAGGAGCGCCAATCCGGCTCCCAGTTCGATCAGCGCGCTGACGATTTGCAGGCTTTTCATGGGGGAAGAACTGCGCGACAGGACGTAGCAGACACACTAAGGACGCTTTTTCAGCTTAAAATCGATGGGCGGACGGCCCTTGCGAGCCGCCCGCCGGGAATAATCCGATCTATTGACCGTGGATGCTCTTCATGGCCTCCATCTTTTTCTCGAGTTCTGCTTTAAGCGCTTCGAGGTTGAAGCTCGCCCCTTTTTGCATGGGCGGGAACTCGACAAGGGTTTGGGCCGCCTTGCCGATCTCCTGCTGCGCGAAGACAAACCGCCAGAACTCGTAAGCGAACCAGTTGTAGTAGGCGATGGACCCATTGTCCTTGCCGTTGTACATGCCAGTCCGTTCGAACGGGTCGAGGCGGAGATTGGTCAGAATCGGCCAATCGACCTTCAACGTCGCACCCAGCCAGCCGCCGGGCTGATCGGTGAAGCGGTACTTGTAGTCGTCGATGCGCACTGCACTCATGGTCGGTTCGGTGAGGTAGAAGATCTCGTGGCGCTTCGACGGACCTTTGCCGAGGAGCATGTCCAGCTGGTTGTAGCCATCCAAATGGACTTTGTAGGTCCGATCGCCGAGTTGCTTACCCTGCTTGAGTTCTTCGACGATGTTGGGATTTCCAGCCGCCGCGACGAACGTCGGGAACCAGTCCAACCCGGAGACGATCCCGTTCTCGACCTTGCCCGCCGGCACCTTGCCCGGCCAGCGGATCATGGCAGGAACCCGGAAGCCTCCCTCGAGTGCCGTGCCCTTACCGCCGGCGAAAGGCGTTTGCCCCCCATCCGGCCAGGTGAAATTCTCGGCACCGTTGTCCGTGCTGAAGGCGATGATCGTGTTGTCATCGAGGCCGTTTGTTTGCACATACTTCATCACGGCGCCGACCACGTCGTCGAGTTGCGCCATGCCCGCTTCCTGAATGCTCCAGCCGTTCTCCGGCGTGCGCATCGCCTCGTATTGCGGCGAGAGATGCGTCACGACGTGCATACGGGTCGGGTTGAGCCATAAAAAGAACGGCTTGTCGTCCTTTCGAGATTTGTCGAGAAACTTGATCGCGTGGTCGAGAATTTCGGCGTCGACGGTCTCCATCCGCTTCGGATAAAGCTCGCCGGCGTCTTCGATTTTCTGCTTGCCGATTTTGCCCCAGCGGGGTTCGACCGTCGGATCGTCGACGTCAGTGGCCCAGCAATGCAGCATGTTGCGCGGCCCGACGGTGGCTTTGAGCGCCGGCGGGTAGTTGCGATGCGACGGGTCTTCCATCGCATCGAGGTGGTACAGGTAGCCGAAGAATTCGTCGAAGCCGTGCACCGTCGGCAGAAACGGATTTCTGTCGCCGAGATGGTTCTTGCCGAACTGGCCCGTGGCATAGCCCATCGACTTCAGCGCGGTGGCGATGGTCGGCGCTTCTGCGGGCATTCCCAGCGGAGAGCCGGCCTGGCCCACGGTGGTCAGGCCCGTGCGGATCGGCAACTCGCCGGTAATGAAGTTGGCCCGACCTGCCGTGCAGCTCGCCTCGGCGTAGTAGTCGGTGAACATCATCCCTTCATGAGCGAGACGGTCGAGATTGGGAGTCTTGCCGGCCATCATGCCACGGTGGTAGGCGCCAATGTTAAACCAGCCGATGTCGTCACCCATGATGAAGATGATGTTCGGCTTTTTGCCCGAGGCCGGTTGTTCCTGCGCCGCAGCCGTGTTGGCCATCGCCAAGAGCCGTCCTTTGGCGGAGCCCTGTGCGCAACAGGTGCCGGCGGCGGCCTTCAAATCGGCTACCGTAATGGACCCACGCAATGGGGCGACATCGGCGCGGGATCCGACCCCAGGGATCGAAGCGGCAGCAGTCTTTTCGGCCACGCGTTGTGGGGTCGGCGCGGCGTCGGCATCGCGGGGTACGCCCAGCCGGCTTGACGCCGCTGCGTAGCCGAGCAACCCGCCGATCGCCAACACGCCGATCATCTGCGCTCTGGCGCTCTTCACCATTATTATTTTTCTCCAAATGTAGGACTCTGAATGATCGGGCTGGAAACACTCCGACCCGACTGCCCCAACTTAGTGCGGCCTCTCTTGGCTGCTCCGTGGCTCGTGTGCGTGCCTTCTTTATTGGCCAATCAGGGAAAGGGCGTTGCGAAGTGGCGTGCTCGAAATCTGAATCAGCCCACCGAAGGGCTCGTCCAAGTCGACGATTAGAAACATGGCGCCGGCTACCGACAGGGCGCAGACGAAAAGGGCGGAGATCACGGTCGGGTTCAACGGACTGAACAATCCGAAACCTGTGAAGAGCACGGTGAGCCAGAACACCACCACGACCAGAAACGCCGTCGGGATGGCGCTCTCGTTTTCCTCGATCAAGAGCCAGCGGCTTCTGGCAAGATCGGTCGTGATCTGCAAGGCTTGGGACTGGGCCCAGCGCTGCCCCTCGTTCTTGGGCGAAAGATCTCGAATTTGATCAATCAGCGATCCGCCGCTGGCCGTCAGTGATGAATCCCCCAACCCCGACTTCTTTGAAGCGTCGCCCGGCCAGAGGTGTTCGATGTTCGAGGCGACCAATCGCCGGAGTGCCTCCCGCGCACCTTTCGTTTCGGGTCCGTAGCGGGCCAGTGCATGGTCCAGCAGCACGAGATTGGCGGCCAATTGCTGGAAGCCGGTCCGCTGTCCATCGAACGAACTCTTTGCCGACGCGATCAAGAGGCCGAGAACGAGAGCGGCAAGCGTCGCGATCAGGCCCATTCCCAACTTGACGACATCTTTCGAGTCTGGGCTCACATGATGCTCGGGAAGGACCGCGCGCAACATCATCCCCACGAGCGCACCGCCGAAGGTGCACGCAAAAACGATCCCTCCAATCGCAATCGACTCCACGCAGAACACCTCTCATGACTAACGACGCTCTTTCGGAGCTGTGCCGATGTCACCGGGCAGAAAGTTAGAGAACGGAATTACGATTGTTTTGTGCGCCCGGAGGCAACAAGCCCATCCCGACCGCTGTGCCTCAAAAACGAAAGCACAAAGCTGCGAAGGTTCAGCCGGAATTCAAGCCCGCTCGACCAAGAGAAGTCGAGGCTCACATAGAATGGGACGAATCCAGTCCGGTTAGACTCACGCAAAGAAGGGCAGTCACTGCCGCCAACGCTTGCCGATCATCAGCAAGCCACGATCATCTGAAGCGCCGGAGCGCCGAAGTCAACGAGATATCGAGGTCGCGTCGAGCAGGGAATAGTTAATTCCACGCACGCTTGTGTGGGGGATCTACGTACAGTAGGAACGGTCCAAGAAGCGTTGTCTTTTCGATTTCTAATGAGCCCCGAGGCGTGAGCGGGATCTCGAGCGCCCCTGATGGGCGCTCGAGTACCAGAGTCCATTAATCGCCGTGGTGGGCCTTGATCACCGCCTCGATCTGCTTCTTGATCGCATCCAGGTTGAACGAAGCCGGATCCTGCATCGGCGGATAGTTGATTGCGGTCTGCGCAAGTTTAGCCACCTCTTTCTGGACAAACACAAACCTCCAAAACTCACGCGCGTAGAAGTCATTCATGTAGCCCCCGCCGAGATCGTTTAGGCTCTGCTGACCGATCGACGGCGTCCGTTCGAAGGGATCCTGACGGATATTTACGATGGTGGGCATGTCCGTCGTGACTTTGGGCCCGGGCCAGCCTTGGGGTTGCTGGTAGAACTGGTACTTGAAATCGCCGATCCGGACGGCACCCAGATGCGGGCCGCCAAAATAGAAGAGTTCTTGACGCTTGGACGGCCCTTTGTCGAGCAGCAAGTCCAACTGGTTGTAGCCGTCGAGGTGGTTCTTGTAGGTCCGATCCCCGAGCTTCACGCCGTTCAGGAGTTCGTCCGTGATGTTGGGATTGCCCGCAGCGGCAAGCATGGTGGGAAACCAGTCAAGACCGGAAAAAAGTCCGTTTTGAATCGTGCCGGGCTTGATCTTGCCCGGCCAGCGGGCGATGCACGGCACGCGGAAGCCGCCTTCCATGACGGTGCCCTTCGTGGCCTTGAACGGCGTCATGCCACCGTCTGGCCAGGTGAATACCTCGGCCCCGTTGTCAGTGCTGAAGACGACGAGGGTGTTGTCCGCCTCACCGATGTCGTCCAGGTGTTTCATGATGGCGCCGATGGAATCGTCCATCTGCTTCATGCCCGCCTCTTCCAGGCCGTAGTTGGTCTGGTAGTTCATCGTCTCCTGGTACTTCGGAGACAAGAACGTGAAGACGTGCATGCGCGTCGTGTTGTGCCAAATGAAAAATGGTTTGCCATTCTTCTTGGCATCGTCCATGAAGCGATTGGTGTTTTCGACCAACACTTCGTCAAAGGTCTCCATGTCGTGCTTTGAACCCGGAGGTCCAGCCTGCCAGTGCTGGCGGCCTTCCATGTTCTTGAAGGGACGCAAAGGTCCCTCGTCCACCACACGTTGCTTGCCGACTTTGCCCCAGCGAGGCATGACTGTGTCGTCGTCAGTGTCGGTCGCCCAGCAATGCACGAGGTTCCGCGGTCCATAGGTCTGGAAGAAAGCCGGGTCCGAGGGGAACGAGTACCAGAACGGGTCGGACATGGCGTCGAGGTGGTACAGATAGCCGAAGAATTCGTCGAAGCCATGCAAGGTCGGCAGGAACTTATTCAGGTCACCTAGGTGGTTCTTGCCGAATTGGCCGGTGACATAGCCCTGCGCTTTCAGGGCCGTGGCGATCGTACAAGCCTTAGCCGGCATTCCGACGTTTGCGCCCGCCTGCCCCACGGTCGTCAGACCGGTACGGAGAGGAATCTCCCCGGTGATGAAATTGGCGCGACCGGCCGTGCAGCTGGCCTCGGCGTAGTAGTCGGTAAACCGCATTCCCTCGCGCGCGAGCTTATCGAGATTCGGCGTCTTGCCGGACATGATGCCCTGGTGGTAGGCGCCGATGTTAAACCAACCGACGTCGTCACCCATGATGAACAGAATATTTGGCTTTTTGCCTTCGGCCTGCAGGCTAGCGATCTTCGCATTCACCGTACCCATCGCCAGGAGTTGGCTCTTCGCTGAGCCGGTTGAGCAACAGGCGTGTTCAGTAGGCTTCGAGGCGACACTTGATTCAGTCAATAGCGCAGCGGAAGCACTGCCCATTTTTTCCTTCGCGCTTTGTCGGGACGGCTCCGCCTTTGCGCTGTGAAATAGGTCAAGCCGGCTCGACGACGCTGCGTAGCCAAGCAGCCCGCCGACCGCCAATACGGCGATCATCTGGGCCCTGGTGTTTCTGAACATGCTGTCCTCCAGTTGAAAGTTCGAGAAGGATTCGGCTCAATGCGTTGGGCCGAATGCCAAAACTTCGTCGCCCGCCACGGGGGGCACCCCAAAGGGCGCCCGCGGTGAAATTATTTACCTCTTCGGTGATCAGTCGCTCGAATGGCTTGCCTGCTGCACCTGCTTCAGAATGCCGTCGAGGTTGTAGGTTTCCGGCGCCTGGAGCGGCGGAAACTCCTTGTAAGACATGAGGTGCTTGTACCAGAGCTGCTGACCGATCGGCAGCATGTTCCAGTCGTATTGGAATGCAGTCACGGGGCCGCCCAATGCGCCGCCCATTCCCATGGCCGTCTTCTGGTCGATTCCGACGGCCTGCTCAAACGGGTCCCGTTTGATGTTCTGGACCAGCGTGAAGTGAAAAGGAACGAGCGGCATGATCCAGCCAGCCGGTCCCGGCTGCGACATGTTGTAATACATCTTCCAGTTCTTGTAGCGGACCGCGGAAGGTGTGGCACCTGAGAAGTAGAAGAAGTAATCGCGCGCCGACTTTTCCGACCGTCCTTCGAGATAGGCGAGTTGGTTGACGCCGTCGAGCGTCGTTTTGACGATGCCCGGATACTGTCCGGCTTCGATCTGCTTCTTCAGCTCGTCGCCCTTCGCGCCACCGGCCGCTTCAACGAGCGTCGGCAGCCAGTCGAGAGCCGCGAAGAGTTGGTTCTTGACCGTGCCGGGCTTGATGTGGCCCGGCCAGCGAACGACGCAGGGCGCGCGGTAGCCGCCTTCCCAAGCTTCGCCCTTCTGGCCCTTGAACGGCGTCACGCCGCCGTCCGGGAAGCTAATCGCTTCGGCACCGTTATCGGTCGTGAAGACGACGATCGTGTTGTCGAGCTGACCCATGTCTTCGAGCTTCTTGAGGACATAGCCGATGTTGTCATCCATCTGCTTCATGCCGGCTTCGTTGACGCCCCAATCTTTGCCGCCGGGCTCTCCGACCATCGCCATGTACTTGTCGGACAAGACGGTGGTGACATGCATGCGGGCCGGGTTGTACCAGACGAAGAACGGCTTGTTGGTTTTCTTGGGGTCGTTGCGATCGAGGAAATCAATGACGTGGGACGAGATCTCCTCGTCCACAGTCTTCGAGCGTTCGAGCGTCAGCGGGCCTTCGTCTTTGCCCATCTGTTGCGCCGCGGTGCCGTCACCCGATTTCATCCAAATGATTGGACGTGGGACGGCCATGCAGACGCCATCCTTAGGGTCGATCGCGCCCGGAGGATCCGGAATTCCGGGAATTGGCTCAACCTTCATAGGCGGCGCGATGCCCTGCACGGTCGGAGTCTTGTTGATGTCTGGGAAGCTCACTTGCTGCATGGCGTCCAGGTGATACAGGTAGCCCCAATATTCCTGGAAGCCGTGCGCCGTCGGCAGGGACGCCGGATGGTCGCCCAAGTGGTTTTTCCCAAACTCACCGGTGGAGTAGCCTAGGTCCAACAGAAACTTGGCGATGCAAGGCGTGCCGGGGCGTAAGTAAGACGGGCTGCCGGGCAACTGCGGCGGGATCATGCCGGTGCGCAGTGGATACATGCCCGTGATGAAGGCGTTGCGTCCCGACGTGCAGCTCTGCATGGCGACATAGTCCATGAAGATTGCACCCTCGTTCGCGATGCGGTCGATGTTCGGTGTTTCGCCAACCATCAGGCCGCGGTGGTAACAGGCCGGCTGCATCCAGCCGATATCGTCGCCCATGATGAACAGGATGTTGGGCTTTTTGCCTTCGGCTTGAAGGTTGACCAATTTGGCGTCGACGTTGTTGACCGCGACGAGTTGCCCGCGAGCAGAGCCCGTGGAACAGCAGGTGTGTCCCGCAGTCTTCGACGTTCCGCTGGGCTGCGCGACGGCCTTTTGGATCGTGAGTGCCATCGGGGTTGAGGACTGGCGAGAAACGCCCGCGTGTTTTTCACTCACCTTTTGTAGAACTGGCTCGGCTTTCGCGCTGTGGAACACGTCCATGCGACTCGACGCGGCGACATAGCCGGCCAGTCCACCCATCGCCAATACGGCGATCATCTGGGCTCGAGGACTTCTCAGCATGTTCGTTCTCCTGTTGCAGTTTCGAAACGGATGGCCCGAAGCACTTCGGGCCGACGGCCGCGGATTTCGTGGCGCGGTACTTTCACCAGTGGCATCTCGAACGGAAGCAAAAAGTCGTCTTGAACGTGGCGTCGTGCCGTCGTACTCAGCAACGCGCCCTCGCGTTTAGTAGCGGACTCAGGGCTTCAACTCCCAGGTCTTGAGTTGCTGCCGAGCCGTCCCGAAGTTACCGAGGTGGTAAACGGACGCCCCCGTCGACGAGAACGTGAACGGCTCAAACTTCTCGTCCAGCATCTTCTTCAGGTAGTCCTGCGTGGCGAGGCCGATCGTCACGTGCGGATTGAACTTCTCGCCGGTTTCTTTCGGCACGAACGTCGCCACGTAGTCGATGGTCGGCTGGTTGATGTCGGGGTCTTCGTTCGTCGTGACGAAGGCTGCCGCGGTCCCAGTCTCGACGGTAAACGGCGTGACGGCGTCGATCAGCTTCTTTTGATACTTGAGGAGGTCGTCGGTCGGCTCGATCACGATCCCGGCAAGGCCCATTTCCTTCCAGGGGATGAAGTAGTACTTGTACGCTTTCAGCTTCCAGGCGGTCGGCTTCTCCTCGGCGAGGACTTTGCCAACGGCCTCGTACACCTTGTCGAGATCCGCCGTCTTCACGTACCGCTGCAGACAGGAGATATGCGGGTGATGCGACTTGCCCAAGGCGAAGCCCTTGGGGAAATCCTTGAGCAAGCGCTGATTGGCCTCCGTGGCGTGCTGGACCATCGTGGCGTCGGGCTCGAGCACGATGTCGATCGCTGTGACCGGGCTCGGCTGCTCAGCCGTCACGGGTTGAGCGGTTCCGAGCAGCAGAGCCGGCAGACCGATAGTCAGTGTGGTGAAGATCTTCAGGCATCGATTCATGTGTGACACCCGTGGGATGGCAGTTCGGAACATTGGCCCGTCTACTTCTCGAACGGGAACACGCGCTTCCAGTCGGTCTTCATGTGGATCACGAACCAGCCCTTCGCCTGGGCCTCGTCGTAGAGCGACTGCGGGAAGGTGCCGACCTTGCTGTTGGGCAAACCGTCGGCCGGTCCGTACGCGTATTCGCGCTCGGCGTCGTCGTGCAGCACGAGCATCATCAGGCGAGCGCCGGCGCCCGCTCCCGTGTACTCCAACATCTGACGATCGCCCGAGGAGTTGCCGAATGCCGCGTGCGGGCGGCGACCGATCACCAGGTGGATCGCTTCGGGCTTCCCGGCGTTGTTGTCATTAATCGCGAGCTTCGGCTCTTTAATGAGCACCGGCTCGCCGTTCTTGGCGTAGATGTATTTCGTCTCGCCGGCGCTCCCGATCACCTGTTCTGGCGGGATGCCGTACGTCTTTTCGGCGAACACGCGAACGAAGTCCTGGCCGCTTCCGGTCACGATGTACGTCTTGAAGCCGTTGGCCCGAAAGTAACGCAACAGTTCGAGCATCGGCTGATACGCAAGTTCGGTATAGGGGCGTTTGAAGCGCGGATGACGGGCCGTTTCCAGCCAGTGCGCGACCTCGAGATCGAAGTCTTTGACCGACATCCCGGAAAGAGTGGCCTCGATAAGTTTGCCCAGTTCGTGCCAGCCCAGCTTGAATATCGCTTCGTGATTCCCAGAGAGCGCTGTCTTGAACGGCTCGACATCCTTGAGGTGCGGTTTGTGTTTGACGAGGGCCTTCACGCGGTCGAGGCAGTAGACCACCTGCGTGTACATCGGATGCTCGACCCACAAGGTGCCGTCCATGTCGAACGTGGCAATCCGCTGTTCGGGCGGGACGAACTTCGCGCTCCCCTTGTCGGTCGTCTCATGAACGAAAGCGACGATTGCGCTCTTCCTCGGTCCGTCGTTCCACGAGGGCAGCGGATCGCCCGGCGCCGGCTGCGCTAGCGCGGGGCGGACCAGGGAGAGCAACGTGAAGATCGCGAGTGCGGCCAATACTCGTCCGAATCGAGTCAACATTCCTAGATTTCCCCAATCTCTGATCGTGTCGGGTCGCCCTACTGCGTGCTCTTCTCGCTCGGGTCAGCCGATCGCGCGCAGCGGAAACCAATGTGCGACATGCCCGTGTCGGGCGTGCAACCGTGCCGCGCGCTGGGCCGATAGCGGCTGCAGTAGGAGTCGTTGCAGAGGAAGGAGCCGCCCTTTTGAACTCGCAACGGACTGAAGGGCTGCCGCGGGTCGAAACTCTTTTCCGGTCCTTGCGGATTGAGAGTGACCTTTTGCGTGGCTCGCTGACGGTAAAGGTCGACCTGATACCAGTCGCCGCACCACTGCCAGACATTGCCCGACATGTCGTAGAGGCCGTAACCGTTGGGGGGAAATGCTCGAACCGGGCTGGGGCCGACGTATCCATCTTTGCCCGTGTTCTTGGTCGGAAAATCGCCCTGCCAGATATTGGCGTGGATGATGTTGGTGTCGCTGGGCGTGTCGTCACCCCACACGTAAGGCTTGTTGTCGAGGCCGCCGCGGGCGGCGAATTCCCACTCGGCCTCGGTCGGCAATCGCTTGCCGGCCCACGTCGCGTAGGCAACGGCGTCATCCCACGAGACATGCACGACCGGATGATTTTCCCGGCCATCGATGCTGCTTGCAGGACCTTCCGGGTGCCGCCAGTTTGCACCCGACGTCCACGTCCACCATTGCGAAAAGTCCCGCAGATCCTTGGGCGGTTTTGCCGTCGGATGAAACACGAGCGAACCCGGCACCAGTTTCTCCGGAGGCGGCGGCGGAGTGCCAGGCGGGCTCTGGCGAAGGATCTCGGCGACGTCGACGGGCTTCTCGGCCGTCGTGACGTAGTTCGTGGCCTCGACGAACGCGCGGAATTGCGCGTTGGTGACATCGGTTTCGTCGATCCAGAAGGGGGCGACGCGCACGCGGTGGGCGGGTTTTTCTTCGGCCCAGCCGATTTCCGAATCAGTCCCCATGGTGAATTCGCCACCGGGAATCCAGACCATCCCTGATGACGCCGACGTAGCCGGCTTGGCTGACGACGAATTGGAGGGCGGTGACTTACCAAAAAATCGAGGCGCGAAGCTGAAGAGGAAGAACGAGACGACAAACGCAGCGATGCCCAGAGCGACAACGCGCCCGATTCGCCGCGCGGGCAGCGCGCCAACGCTGGGCTTTGGTTTGTCGGTCATTTTGGTTTGGGCTTTGGGATTCATCGCGAATGTCTGATTCCAGTGCGAGGCACTGCTGAGCAAACTCAGCAATCTTGTGACTGGTGAGCAAGCTCAGCAGTGGCACACGGAGGCGCTGCAGTCATCAAGGGTTCAGCAGTCATCAAGGGTTCAGGTCGTTGTCTCGCTCGCAATCCATTGCCGGGCCTCTTCGATTTGGGCGATGTCGAAGTACCGGATCTTGGCCTTCGTGAAGGGCTTGCAGAAGGTGGCCATGCCCTGCTCCCACTTCTTCTCTCCGACCACGGCCAGGCGCTCGATGTCCTTCCAATGCTTGAGATCGAACTTGAGATCCTCCCACATGGCGCCCGCGGTCCACCCGTGAAAATCCTGCATCACAAACAAGATGTGCAGCTTCCCGTACTGTTTGATCTGCGCGTCGACCGCCGGCACAAGGCGTTCATAGGATTCCTTGGTCAATTTTCCGGTGACGTGAACCTCCAAAGCCCGTCCGACTGCGATCGTTTCGAGACTATCCACGAGTTGACTCCTTCAATGAGGCGATCCCAATCCCAAATGCCATGAAACTCTCAAACGTAAACGCTCGCACAGGGGTTGGCGGCCTGCGCTCGGCGCCCCGTTACGACGCTGAAACGAGCGCAACGGAATCCCGGCTACTGAAGCGAGAAGACTCGCATGGCACTATCGGTAATCTTTCGAGCGGCGAGCGGCCACTGCGAAAAGTACCAGTACCTTCAGGGGAAAACCGACAGTAGACTAAGGACCACGCCTTGCTTGAGGCCGCGAACCGGTGCCTTCGAGCCGCGAATGAACGAATTTCCACTGCGGCGGACGAAAGAGGAAAGAAATTCCATCCGATGTCGTCGTCCGCGAGTCTTTCCCGGACGTGCCCGCGCACTTCGGTGAGAGGTGATGGCGCAGAGAATGCGCCGCCAGCATACCCAGGCGTGCGAATCGATTCAAGACGCTCAATCGAGAGACTAACTGGCGAAATCTTGCGATCCAGCCGCGGTTCGCACGCCTTTCTTTCAACAGTGACACATCATGCGAATCGTCCTCAGGGCCCTGCCCTTCCTTTCCGCGCTGGCGCTGGTCGTCGGCGTGTCGGTCCCCGCCCGCGCCGATGGCCGCCGGTTGGTTGTCCTGCTGTACCCGCAGGGGAGCAATGCGGCCGTCGGAAACCGCCTGATGGAGCAAGGAATTCGATCGGTCTTCGAGAACAGTTCGGCTGACACGATCGACGTCTACAACGAGTACCTCGAACTGTCCGCGCCCGCGAAAAGCGGGTTGCTGCAGCTGCAAGCTGAGTTTTTGCGGCGAAAATACTCCGGCCGCAAAGTCGACCTCGTGGTCGCCTGGCTTTCGCCTTCGCTCGATTTTGCCCTCGAGCATCGGCAGGAAATCTTTCCGGGCGTGCCGATCGTGTATAGCACCGTTGAAGAACGGGAACTCAAGGCGCGCAAGCTGCCGCCCGATGTAATTGGCGCTCCGATCAATCTGGACATGACAGGGACATTGGACGTGGCCTTACGGCTGCATCCGCAGACGCAACACGTCTTCGTCGTCGCCGGCACCGCGAAGTTCGATGAGTATTGGGTGGCCGAGGCGCGGAAAGCGTTTCGCCCCTATGAGCAGGAACGTGATTTCGTCTATTTGACCGGGCTCACCATGGAAGACCTCCTGAACAAGGTGGCCCATCTCCCCGAGCGGAGCATCGCTTATTACCTCTACGTCTTTCGGGACGGCTCCGGAAAGGACCTTGTTCCTGCCGACGTGGTCGAGCGTTTGGCGAAAGTGTCGAACGCTCCCATCTACGGCTACGGCGAGTCGTACATCGGCCGCGGGCTCGTGGGTGGCCATGTCGTCAGCCTCGAGAACGAAGCGAAAACTGCCGGTGCCCTGGCGCTCCGCATTCTGGCGGGAGAAACGCCGCAACAGATCGGCCCGCAGCCCGCCAGCGAGACAGTTTACATCTTCGATGCGCGGCAACTGGCGCGCTG
>Ga0210393_10001879_pt1 | contig 17449 bp, 16 predicted proteins | sample IncBWC27OmetaG_FD_160068 | JGI IMG/M metagenome (GOLD analysis project Ga0210393, IMG submission 160068) | Forest soil microbial communities from Barre Woods Harvard Forest LTER site, Petersham, Massachusetts, United States - Inc-BW-C-27-O ... | reverse complement strand
AGACGGGCCGGCCACTCATCGTCCCCGCCTTGGAGAAACTCGTTCCACGTGTAAGCGATCAAGTCGTCTTCTTTGCGCTTCTTGCCGTCATTTTTGAAGACGAGCGGCTCGTTGGGGACCATTTTGAGTTCGCAGACAATGCCGCCGCTGTGCTTTGCGGTCATCACGATCAGCCCGTCGACCTTCGCCGGCGGCTTGCCGTCGTTGCTGCCCCCCGTGATGAACAAGAAGGGAATGTTCCCCGCCGGCTTGTCCGGTTTCACGATGGTCAGCCAATGCTGCCAAACCGGCCGATCGACGTCCTTGGGCGTACGCCAGGTTTGCGACTTGAGATCGACGACGAACACCGTTGCCCCGGGCACTTGAGTCTTGCTGATGACCTTCCACGAGTAGGTTTTGTCCGGCTTGGCGACGTAGCGGTCGAGGGCCGTTTCGCCCGCGCGGAGCTGCGGCAAACAGCTGAGCGCGACGGCGAGCAAAGCAGCGGAAACTCGACGAAAATCTACGGAGATCGATCTGGGCATGGAACACCTTCGCGGGAGGGAAAGGAAGGAACGACGGCGGGTCGCGGCACCTTCACATTAGCTGGCCGCGATGGGCAAAAAAAGTGACTACTCCCAGATTCCTTCCGGGATCGGTTTCTCCTCGACGACTTCGATCAAGACGTTATCGGGCCCCTCTACGTAGAAACTCTTAAAGTGGTATTTGGGATCCTCTTTGATCGGTTCGACAATTTTGGCGCCCGACTTTTGCATCGCCTCGAACACCGGCTGAATCTGGCGATACGAAAAGGCCAAATGGTCGATCGGCCGTCCCTTCGTCGGTTTGAGGGTCTTCAGCGGCGGCTCGCGCCACCAGGGAGGGGCCGGCTCGATGTCGGGCTTGCCGAAGAAGATCAAAGTCACGTTGTCGCAGTTGATCACGTTGATCCAGATTTTGTTGATCGTCGACATATCGCCGGCCGGCTTAGGTCGCTCGGGGAACCGCGGCTTGAGGCCTAGATGCTTGGCGTACCAACGGCACGTGGCATTCACGTCGGTGCAGAAGAAATGCACGTGGGCGAAGCGGTGGTGGCCCATCGTGTTGATCTCGATCAACTCCTTCCCCGGCCCGCGCGCATAGAAGTAATAATTGTCAGGTCCGGTGAGCGGGCTAAGCGGCGTGACGATGTCGAGACCGTGTTTCTTCCACCACTCGTATTCGCGCGCGACGTCAACACCGCCCCAACCGATGTGCCAGATGCCCGTGTCGAGAGTGCCGTCCGGAGCCGAATCGACCACGTTGAACAACAGAAACGACTTCTCGACGAACAGCGCATCGGGATTGCCGCGATACTTGACCGGCACCGCCCCGTAGAACTTGCGATAAAAATCGAGCGACGGCTTGGTCTCCTGCACGTTGAGCCGCACGTGATGAAAATGCGCGGGCTCAGCGGCGAACGCCGAACCCAGTCCGATTGAACTCAGTGCAATCGAACCGATGACCAAACAGAAACGGGCGACGGCCCAAGCTCGAAGAATCACGGCTGGTTCCTCAATGTGTTGAGGTGAATCGCCGCGCGCCGATCGGCGGCGGCGTCACCGTGTTGAAAGCGCGAGACACGAAAGGGATACGCAACGTGTGATGGCTGATTGCGAAATCGATCAGCAAGAGCATAAGCGGCTTTTCGGTGCAGATGCAAAGCGCCGGCAGACGCGGAACCGCCGACGCAGGGCGGACGAGCCTGCGGATAGCTTGTTTGTATCGCGCCGACCGCGCAGGTAGGGCTTTGACTGGCAAATCGCGTTTGCTCAGAAAAGCGCCGACTTGCCCAGAAAGTCGAATGCACGGGAGTTCAGCGCTGTTCTTGGCGGCCCTATGCGAAATGGTGGCCCCAAAGGCTCATGTACCAAAAGAACGCGGTGCCAAAAATGCGCGAGTGCTCTGCCATCCAGAACAGCGGCTCGTACAGCGAATAGAATCGCGCGTCCATGTACCAAAGGATGGGGCCAGCCGACAGCGGATACGCCAGCACGAGCACCGCGATTGCAGCCCACAACGTCCCCTTCCGCGACCATTTCCTTGGTTCGTCGCTCATGCCGTCATTCCATCGGACGGGGATCGATCGCCGTCCTGCCCAAGAGCTCGTGGCTTAATGCTCCGGGCGGTCTCGTGTCAGATACATAACCACGATGGCACATCCGATTGCGACCGCCGGCGCGATGAGGCCGTACAGGTAGGATGCACGCCCGATCCCACCTTCACCAGAGGCGCCGTTCACCCAGAAAGGATCGCCAACGACGATCGTCCCGCATCCGCCTCTCATCATCGCAAAGATGACTAGCCAAAATCGTTGGGCTCCGCTCATGACGCGATTGTACCCGACCCGGGGACAGGGGTACTCAGCCGCTTGGGCCTAAGAGCTGTCGGCCCGATTGAAAGACAACCTCAGCGCTCGCCGCCTGCCGCTGCGTCGTCTCGTTCGTTCACGAAGAAGCGGGCGCACTCCTCAGCGAGATCTTCGACCAGTCCCGGCAGTTGACTCGCCAGGTCGTTGACCTCCCAGGCGTCCTCGGGCTTGGCGAAGAGATGTTGCTGTGGTTCCTCGGAGTTCGCCGCGCATTTTTGCACGAAGTAATGATCCGGCGTGCGAACCGTTTTCAAGGTGTCGCCGTCGGTCGCAAATGCGAGTGCCCGCTGGTCCGATTGATCGCCTCGTGCTTCTGCTAACAGGCTGTGCCCGTCGAGGCCCGAGTCGGGACGCTCCAATCCGAACCATTCCAGCAGAGTGGGGAAAATATCGACGGGCTGTGTCAGCGTTTGACGGCGCACACCGCGATTCAGGCCCGCGCCTCGAATCATGAGCGGGACGTGAACAGTCTCCTCGGCCGCGGGCTCCCATTCGTCACGCAGCACACCCGGCTCGTGAACAGTCAGCCCCTGGGCGGCCGTAATCAGCACAAGCGCCGGCGCGCCCGACGCGGATTGGTCGATCGTCTCCAGCAGTCGGCCGACCCCCGTATCCAGCAGCGCGAGATAACCGCCCAAAACCTTGCGTGTCAGCGCGCGGTCCAAGTCGGTCATCGCGTCACGCTCCTTGCGACCCGGTGGAAGGCGCGAGGCCGATCGCAGCAACTCCTCGAATTGGCTGTCGGAAAGCTCAAGCAACCGGCCGTCATTCGCGCTCGCATCTTCAACGTCGAGTTCTTCGAGATCGACGTCTTCCTCCTCCTCTTCAAACTCGTCGGCGGCTTCGAGCGACTCGTCGTCTGCCGGATCATCGTCGTCGATGTCGAGAAATAGGCGGGCATAATCGGCCGGTGCCAGCCAAGGAGTCGGCACGCCGCCCGATTTGATCCACAACAGCCACGGCTCGCTCCGAGATGTCCGTAACATTCGCAGGTCGCGCTGGGCACGGCCGATCAGTCGCAGGAACGGCGTGTCGTCGGGAGCCACCTCCAACCCATCGGTGCCGGCGATCGATTCGGTGCAATCGGGAAACAGCCCCGACAGCTCCTTAGCAGAGGAGTCCGCCGGGTCGCCGGTTTCCAAGAGAAGACGAACGGTGACACCCTGAGTGGCGAGCGCGGCGGGCAACAGGTCGCGCGGCTGAGCTTGCTTACGTCGGCGACACTCATAGCAGCCGCTCCACCAGGCGTGTCGCACGGTATCGAGCCAGAGCGATTCGGAAAAGTGTTGGTGAAACGTCGCCGCTTGGGCGGCGAACCGATCGAAATTCGGCGTCTCGATCCAGTTGTTGCCGTAGCACGCTAGGAAACTGAGGGGCAGGCGATCGAACGAGAGGACGATCGCATTCATGGTATTGGCGCGTCCGGAAAGTCGGTTTGTGTGCCACTGCTGAGACGCTTCGGCTCAGCAGTGCGGATTTGCGGAAGATATTAAGGTCGTGCCACTTCCACGTTCGCATCGCAGTCTGTTTACGACATCGCTAGAAGACACTGCTGAGCGACGAACGCTCAGCAGTGGCACACAAACTGGCATTCAGCCCGTCACGAGAAATCCTAGCCGCGTGCGACGCCGAAGTTCTGGAGGATGATATTCGAGACGGCCGTGTCGGCGATCGCTCCGTCGGCTTGCGGCCGCACGCCGGTGCTCGTCGAGCTGATGAGCACGCCGCGGTGTGACGGTTCGTCGGCGGGAAAACCGTGCGAGCCCTTAACCAGACTCGGTTGGAGCGGAATGGTTCGCGCCGGCATGTCGATAAACAGCTCGACCGGGTCGTAGCCTGGCTTGCGGTGAATGTCGACGGTCCGCGCAAAAGACGGCGCCCGAGCGTCGTCGAGCCACCAGTAGTAGGCGAACCATTGGTCGGGCTTCGAGATCAGCACGACTTCGCCCGCGCGGGGATGATCGAGGTTGCGCCGCGCGCGGTCGGTTCCGGTGAGCACCTCGCACACCGACGGGTCATCGCGAAACACGGCCGCCACGCGTTCCACGTCCGCGGGGTCTTTCACAAAGACGTGGGCCAGTTGATGATCGACGAGAGCCCAAGCACGGCTCGTGCGCACGTCGAGCAGCTCGGTCCCCTCTTGTTCAATCAGCGTGAGCAGACCGGCTTCGCGTAGCCGGCGATTGGGAAACCCGGCACCGCGCACGGGCGTGATCACGTATTCGCTGGCGACGACCCACAGCACATCGTCCAGGCCGGCTTCCGCGAATCCGTCCTGCAACCGGCCAATGGTCGTATCGAGTTCGACGGTTGCCGCGGCGGCTTGCGGGCTGTCGGGTCCGAATTTCTGCGCGGCGTAATCGAGGTGCGGCAAATAGACGTAACTGAATCGGGGCCGAAATTGGCGGGCCGCGACAATGGCCGACTCGACGATCCACTGCGTCGATTTGATGTTCGCGAGCGGGCCCCAAAAGTTCATCAGTGGAAAATGCCCCAAGGCATCCCGCAATTGCCCGTACAGTTCGGTGGGCTTGGTGTAGCACCACAGGGATTCCGAACCGTCGGGATTGTGAATGGGGGCCGGCGTGCAGATCGTGTCGGCCTCGGCCCCTTTAATGAGCAGCGGAAACCAGGCGGCCGAGGTCAACGACGGATCGTGGCGATGCAGCCGTGTCCAGATTTGTGGTTGTTGGATCGCCTCGTTCCAGGCGGTCCACATCTCGACTTCGCCCCGCTCGCGCCAGAAGAAGCCGTTGGCGATGACGCCGTGCTGCTGGGGACCTGTTCCCGTGGTGAGCGCGGCCTGGCTGGGGCACGTGAGACAGGGAAACGTGTGCGCGATCGGGAGCGTGGTGCCCCCTTTGCCCAGGGCGGCCAAGCGCGGCATCGCCGCCAGATCGGCCGCGCGCAGCCCCGGAATCGACAACAGGACGGCAAAGCGATTCGCCATTCGGTCTAACCGCCATTCACTTTCTGACGAGGCGGCTTTGCCGATCGCGCCACTCGCTGTCCTTCAGGTCGAACAGGTGCGCTCTCAACCACTTGATAATCCCGCCTTCGACGTCGATTTCTCGAATCCCGAGCAAATCGGTCCCCCGCGAAGGAACATTGATGTCCTCGATAAAGACGCGGTCCTTGCTCGTCTTGCTCGTGCCGGAAAGTCTCTTGTGAAGCGCCTGGGCGTCTTTGGCATCGGTCTTGTTGGCTTTGCCATAGAGCGTCAGGAACGCGATGTTCCAATCGGGATTGCGGATCTCGTTGAGGGACTGCGTCAGGCTGAGGCCTCTGACGCGCGACGGAGGTGACAGAAACACGATCGCTCGGACGTCTTGCCCTCGCGGCGTTTTCATTTCGTCGGACGGCGCGTCGTCGTAGGGCTCTTTGTTCCAGTCCGCAGCGGCAAAGGCCGCCGCAACTGCCACCGAGGGACCTGCGGCGACGATGCCCAGCTTGTGCATGTTGAGTTTTTTGAGCTGGTGTTGTTGCTGGATGAAGCGCTTCACCGATTCGAGATCGAACTCCACCATGTTGCGATAGTCGGCAGCTTGAATCGTGGCTTCGGACGTTCGGCCGTTGTTCTGAGTTCCGCTGCCCCCCGGACCCATGTTTGTGCTTTGACCATGCTTCCGCAGGTCGACGGTGATGACGGCGAAGCCTTGGGCCTGCAACCGAGACGCTAACCCATGCGCGCCTTCGTAGACGAGGCGAACTTGCTTGTCGCCGTGCAACAGCACGACGACGGGGGCTTCTTTGGTGAGCACGTCGCGGTCGCCGGGCGCGGGAAAGTACGTGATGTAGATCTGCCAGCCATCGTCGGTCGCCAACACGCGCTGCCCACTGGCGGCGGGCGGCGCGTCGGCGGCACGGACCGTCGCCAACTCAGTCGAGACGACGATCAACAGGCCTAGAAAAGCAGCGAGTGCGAACCGGGAAATCTTGTGAGGGGCGGCGAGCGGCTTGAGCATGGATGACTCCCGACACGGCGACCGGCGCGGGATGCGGGCGTGAAGGCGATTGGTGAGGAACGCAGGGTGCGGACAACCCGTCAACGGACCGGTCCGCCGACGGATCTAATTTCGTACAGCCACTTTCAGTCTAAGACTGGCCCCTAGGTCGGTCAACGGCCTCTCGACGCGCAGGGGTTTCAATGGAGCCTCAGCGCCCGACCTTCGAGAGGGTCGGATTCTGAGCAGGTCGGATTGCGGCAGTGGCTCTCGCAGCCCGATCGCTAGAGCGCCGGGACTGCGGGGACCGGAGACACGGGCGTCGACACGGCCACGGGTTCCGCGTGGACCGTGATCTTCATGGCCCGCGCTTTCTCCGACTTCATCAGCCGAATCTGCAACACGCCATTTTTCAGCTCGGCCGTCACGCTATCGGCAATGACCGGGGCCGGCATGGGGATCATCCGCTGAAAGGGCCCCTGCATGCGTTCGGAAACGTGCACGGTTCCCCCTTGCGGCGGGATGTGCGTCCGCTTGGGACCTTGCACGGTGAGCATGTTGCCGGTCAACGAAACCTCCACGAGGACGGGATCGATGCCGGGCAAATCGACGTCGATCTGCACGTCGGTCGGGGTCTCCAACAAATCGACAGCCGGCGTCCAAGGTCGGTCGGCCCCGCGCAGTCCCACGACGTCCAGGGCCCGATTGCCTTGCTGCATGGCGGCATCGAGCCAACGCTCAAACTCGCGCCGCAGCCGTTCAACCGATTGCGAAACCGGTCCAGACGTTTGCATATCGGTCATCGCTTGCTCCTTGAATCCGAGTGAGTTCCGATTCAGCCGCCGGACGGCTCGGGATTGACCTCGATCCGCCTCAGTTTAGTCTGTGCGGCCTTGGGGAGCACTACCTTGAGCACTCCATTTGTCATGGTTGCGGTAATTCGCTCGTGGTCAACCTCGTCGCTGAGAATAAATGACCGCAGGAAGTCTCCCACCGCATATTCCTGGTGCAGCGGACGGGCGTGCGGCGGCACCACCGGGCTCACCCGGCCAAACAGCGTGAGCTTATTGTCCTGGACCTGCAGCTCCAACGTCTTGATCGAAACGCCGGGCAAGTCGGCATGCAGCACCAGACCTTCGTCGGTCTCGAAAATGTCGATGGGCGGCGTGAACAGAAAACGGGGTTCTTCCGCTTCTGGCGGCGGCGCAGGGGCCGTCGCGGCCGCCGGATGCGGGTGGGAAGCCGCTGGCTGGTGTTGGATCGGGATGTTTTCGGGTTCAGCCATGAGACGTTACGACCGGCCAATCACGACGGATGACTGTCTGAGGATGACTTCACTCGGATGACTTTCACTCGGAACCTTCGCTGACTTGGATGCGCCGTGGCTGCGACTGCTCCCCCTTGGGCAAATGCACGCGGAGGATGCCGTCCACGAATTCGGCGGTCAAACCTTCCTCGCGCACGCGCTCGGGAATCGAGAGGGAGCGTTCCCATTCCCCGCGAAACCGCTCTTGGCGGCGATAGCGCTCTTCGGGAACGCCGTTGGGTTCGGTACGGCGGCCCTTGATCTTCAGCACGCCGTTGCCCAAGGCCAGTTCGATCTCGTCGGCCTTGGTGCCGGGCAGCTCGGCGGTCAACACATATTGATCGGGAAGCTCATACAGATTGATCGACGGGTACTGACGCCCCAACCGGATGCCTTGAAAGGCGCTGTTGAGCAGCCGATCGATCTCACGCTCGAAGTCGTGAAACGCATCCCAAGAGTGGCCCCAACGAAAGACGGGCATCCCAGTTTCCAGCGAAAACGCCGCCAAATCGAACCGGATTGAAATTCGCTCTCTAAGATCGCAAAGGCTGTACCGCGACAAAGTCGGGGGAGCTTGCGTCGGCGTTCGCCAAATGTCCGTGACATAAGCCCATTGTAATTAATGGTTTGTGGCTAGCGTGGTTTCCGGAGAGCCTTGCCGGTAAGCTCGTCGGCTCCTGTCAAATTGGCAGCGTATTCGGAGGACCGCAGTCCTCGAATTCGCTCCTCGCGGACCGGGCCTTTTGTCCGAGTCCGGTCGAGTCCACGCCGCCGAAGGGTCAATCTTCGACCGTTGTTAAGTCCCTATCGCAAACCGTGTTGACCGGAAACAATAGGTCCTCTTCCCCTCAAAAAAGGGCCCACGCTATGCCCAGCGCTTTGAACCCACGGCATGCCGCCTACGTCGGCAGTTTCGACCCGCTCTCTTTGGGTCACGAGGATATTGTCCGGCGGGGAGCCAGCATCTTCGAGCGGATCACCGTCGGCATTGGCATCAACCCCGAAAAGCGGGCCCTCTTCTCCTCGCACGAGCGGCTCGAACTGGCACGAAGTGTGCTTGGAGTGCTCCCCAACGTCGACGTCGAGTGCTTCACCGGATTGGCCGTCGACTTCGTCCGCCGCTCGGGCGCAGCGGTGATGTTGCGCGGCGTGAGAACGTTGACCGATATCGAGAGTGAGTTCACGATGTCGCTCGCGAACCGTGTGCTCGCAAGCGATATCGAAACGGTCTTTCTGATGGCTAGCGAGAAATTCACGCACATTTCCAGTTCCCTGATCAAGCAGATCGCCCAGATGGGACACGCAGAGTCGGCCGACAAGCTGCGGAGCTTCGTCTCGGAACCGATCACCAAAGCGTTGATCGAAAAGTTTTCCGGGCACGCGCGCTAGCGATTGCGAGCGCAGCCCGTTCCCGGGCTGATCCAGAAACCAAAGCTCCACGAACACTGGTGAAAGGACACACTCATGGTCAAGACGGCATCCACGATGCGGGCGCTGGGCGAACGCGCGCCGAATTTCTCGCTGCCCAACGTCGACGGCAAGACCGTCGCGCTGCAAGATTTCTCGGGCAAGCACGGCCTGCTGGTGATCTTCATGTGCAACCACTGCCCGTTCGTCATTCATCTGCGTAGCGCGCTGGCCGCCTTCGGCAAGGAGTATCAGGCGAAGGGTCTGGCTGTCGTCGGCATCAATTCCAACGACATCACCACGCATCCCGACGACAGTCCCGAGCACATGCAGGCCGAAGCCAAATCGGCCGGCTACACGTTTCCGTATCTCTTCGACGAGTCGCAAGAAATCGCCCAAGCCTACGGCGCGGCTTGCACACCCGATTTCTTTCTGTTCGACGCCCAGCATCGGCTGGTTTATCGCGGCCAGTTCGACGACAGCCGGCCGGGTAACAACAAGCCGATCACCGGCGCCGACCTGCGTGCGGCGTGTGACGCCGTGCTGGCCGGCACAGCCGTCTCGACGAAACAGAAGCCCAGCATCGGTTGCAATATCAAGTGGAAGAGCGGGCACGCACCGGCTTACTTCACGGGTCAGCCAGCCGCCACGGAATAACGTCCGCGTGATCGGCTAGCCAGACGGGGTGTGATCTCGATGCGTCCGTCGCAGAGAACGGGACTGGCAATTGGCGTAGGGCTGATTGTCGCCGTGCTGGTGCTGAACGGTGCCGACGGCTTTCGCCAGGCCCGTCAGATGCACGTGGACGCCAATTGGGTGGCCCACACTCACGAGGTACTCGAGACCCTTGCGCAGATTCTCTCGGGCGTCAAAGACGCCGAGACGGGCGTGCGGGGCTTCGTGATCACCGGCGAGGATCGCTATCTCGAACCTTATCGTCGGGCTCGATCGAGCATCGATGAGCAAGTCGAGAAAGGCGCGAGCCTCACCTCAGACAATCCGACTCAGCAGGCGCAGTTCCCGAAGCTGCGGGCGCTCGTCACCTCCGAATTGGATGAACTGGAAAAAATCGTCGCCGCCCGCAAGCCGGCTGGCGACAACGACGCCGCGAAAGCGCTTGTGGCGACCGATCGTGGCAAGCAAACGATGGATGACATTCGTGCGCTGGTTGCCGAAATGCAGGTGCACGAGCGCGAGTTGTTGGCCCAACGACAGCAGAGAAATGACGCGGCCTATCGATCGGCGGCTTTCGGCGCGTTGCTCTCGGTCGTGCTGGGAATGGTGGCGGTCGGCGGCTTTGTCTGGATCCTTCGCACGCACTTACGGAGTCTGGCCAAGTCGGCTTCGGCGATCCATGAGCAGCGCGAATGGCTGCGGACCACGCTGGCCAGCATCGGCGACGCGGTGATTGCCACCGACGTCGGCGGCCGCGTGGCGTTCGTCAACCCGATCGCCGAATCGCTGACCGGCTGGACGAACGCGGCCGCCCTGGGACAGCCCCTGGAAAAAGTGTTTGAAATCGTCAACGAACAGACCCGGAACACCGTGGAGAATCCCGCGCTGCGGGCCCTGCGAGAGGGCACCATCGTGGGGTTGGCCAATCACACGGTCCTCATCGCGCGAGACGGCGCCGAGCACGCCATCGACGATAGCGCGGCTCCGATCCGCGACGAACAACAGCGGGTGGTCGGCGTGGTGCTGGTGTTTCGCGACGTTGGCGAACGCCGGGCCGCCGAGCGGGCCCTCCAAACGTCCGAAGCGCGCAAAGCGGCCGTGCTCCGCGCTTCTCTCGATTCTGTGATCACTGTCGACGCGCGGGGGCGGATCATCGAGTTCAATCCGGCGGCCGAGGCCCTCTTTGGCTATTCGCACGACGAGGCGATCTCTCAAGACATCAACCGGCTCTTCTCCGCTGAGTCCGGCGCCTTCTGGTCCGTCAATGGTGACGGCTCCTTGGCCCAGGAAGCGGCGAGCAAATTCAACACCCGCCAAGAAGCGACAGCCCGGCGTCGCGATGGCGACGAACGGCTCATCGAGTTTGTGATTACACCCCTCGAGGGGAGCCAGCCGCCGTTGTATTCGATTTTTTCACGAGACATCACTCAGCAGCGCGAGGCGCAAGAGCAAGTCTCGCGATTGCTGACTGGCGAAAAGCATCGCGCGGAGTTGTTGTCCCACCTGGCCCGAGCCTCGTTGACCATTCACTCGGCGACCAGTCGCGAAAGCGTGATGGGCGTGATCAAGTCGGAGGCGAGCGAAATCGTCGGTGCCAAACGGGTCGATGTGTTGTTGGGACGCGACGGCGCCGAATTGCCGCCCGGAGGAATCGCCGTACCGCTGGTCGGCCGCGATGGGCAGCCGTTTGCGCGATTGCTGCTCGCGGAAAAGGTGGCGGGCGATTTCACCGCCGACGACCAGGCTATCCTGAATCAACTCGCGCTGATCGCGGCCGTCGCCATCGACAATGCCGACCTCTACGAGGAGTTGCGCAGCCACGACCGCCACAAGGACGAATTCCTCGCCACGTTGGCTCACGAACTGCGCAACCCCTTGGCGCCGATCCGCAGCGCTTTGGAAGTGATGCGTCTGGCCGAAGACGATCCGTCGGTGCTCAACGAGAGCCAGACGATGATCGATCGGCAGGTGAAACAAATGGTGCGATTGATCGACGATCTGTTGGACCTTTCGCGGATCAGCCGCGGCAAGATCGAATTGCGAAAAGAGCGGATCGATCTGGCCGATGCGCTCAAGAGCGCTGTTGAGACGAGTCGACCGCTAATCGCCGAGTCGGGCCACCAACTCGAGACGGACCTCGATCCTCAGCCGATGCTGCTCGACGCCGATTTGACCCGTTTGGCCCAGGTGTTCCTGAATCTCCTCAACAATTCTGCCAAGTACACGGCGCCTGGCGGACGGATTTGGCTCTCGTCCGCGCGCGAGGGCGACTTCACCGTCGTGCGGGTGCGCGACAATGGCGTCGGCATTCCGCCCCAGATGCTGGGCCGCATCTTCGAGATGTTTACGCAGGTCGAACGCTCGCTCGAGCGGGCTCAGGGCGGATTGGGCATCGGCCTGACGCTCGTGCGGCGGCTCGTCGAGATGCACGGAGGAACGGTCGAGGCCAAGAGCGAAGGCCTGGGAACGGGGAGCGAATTCACCGTCCGAATTCCGCTCGCGCCCTTTGCTCATCCCGCATCCTCCGACGGTCAGCCCGGCGACCATCCGTCGACATCCGCTCAGAAGAGGCGCCGGATTCTCGTTGTCGACGACAATCAAGATGCGGCCAACAGTCTGGCGATGCTGCTGCGGATCAAGGGGCACGATGTCCGGACTGCGTATGACGGCATCAGCGCCGTCGACGTCGCCGCACTCTATAAGCCCGACGTGGTCCTGCTCGACGTGGGGCTTCCGCGCCTGAACGGATTCGACGCTGCCCGCCGCATCCGCGAAGCCGAGCACGGGAAGAACATCGTTTTGGTCGCGCTCACCGGTTGGGGCCACGCGGAGGACCGCCGCCGCTCGAAGGAGGCCGGCTTCGACCACCACTTCGTCAAACCCGCCGACCCGAACATGCTCGACACGGTGCTCAACTCGCTCAACGGCAACTGAGACCGGGCAACCGAGTGTGATGGCGAGCAGAATCCGGATTGTGTGCCACTGCTGAGACGCTTCGGCTCAGCAGTGCTTCTTCGCGGAACCCATTCACGTCGCGCCCTATTCGCCGCATAGCCAGTGCCCGATTCAGGGCATTGAAGACACTGCTGATCGGCGGCCGCCGGGTGCCACTGGCGGGAGCTTTGGCCCGCCAGTGTCTTCGTGCAACGCTGGCCGCGCGAAAGAGCACTGGCGGCTCAAAGCCGCCGCCAGTGGCACCCATGCAATCAAGGTCCCACAAATTCCCGCGCGTCATAGCCCGCTCCCTCACGGTCGCGGCTCGAAATCCTTCGTCGTGCCGTCAGGCGTTCACGGCGCGGGTGGCGGTTGGGGCCGGTTCTTCTTCGAACGGTTCCATGTGTACCAGCACTTCGTCAACCGCGGGCACCTGGGCGCGGACGTTTCCCTTCACTTTGCCGCTCAGCACATGCGCGTCACGCAGCGAGAGGGTCGGGTCGGCCTGAACGTGCACGTCGACGGAGTATTTCAAACCCAGCTTGCGAACGCGCAGCTTTTCGATGGCCAACACGCCCCGAGTCGTCAGGGCGGCCTGAGCAATTCGCTCGACGAGGTCGGTTTCCGGCACGCGGTCCATCAAGTCGTTGACGGCCACGCGCATCATGCGGATTCCGTTAGCCGTCATGATGAGGGACGCCACCATCGCGGCCCAATCGTCGGCCGACTCCCATCCTGCTCCTCCCCACACGGCCACCGTGATGCCGATGAAGGCCGCGGCCGAGGTCAGTGCGTCGCTGCGGTGGTGCCAGGCATCGGCCATCACGGCCGTACTGCCCGTCTCATGCCCGACCTCCAGCACGCGGCGGAAGAGAAACTCCTTCACCAAAATCACCGGGCCCAACACGATCAGCGTAAAAGGGGCGGGAGCGTGATGCGGCGTGATGATCTCGCGGACTGCGACAACGGCGATGAAGATGGCCGCCGCGATCAGCATCAGCGAAACGACGGCCGTCGCGATCGACTCAGCCTTGCCATACCCGTAACGAAATTCTTCGTCCGGCGGCTTGCCGGTGATCTGCAGCCCGCGCCACACAATCAATGACGAGAAGACGTCGGTGGACGACTCGATCGCGTCCGCCACCAGGGCGTAAGAACTGCCCAGCAGGCCGGTCACCAGCTTCAACAGCACCAGCCCGATGTTGGCAAACAGCCCCCATCGAGCGGCACGCATCCCCTGCTGAATTGTCGACATCGACGATACGCCGCTGAACAGAACCCAAACTGCGTCGGCTCTCCCAGTCGCACTTCGTTTATAGCCCGATCGAGCGAGGCAGCGGTAGTGGTCAGACCGCCATGGATTTTTCTTCACCCAGAAAGTGTGTCAAGGCGTTGATCGTTGTCGCAGGTCGTCCGTTTCGATCAAAATGAACAACCACACGAACATCGCAACTTGTGTCCAACCCAAGGAAGCGCGGTGAATTCGCCGCTAGAATAACGGCATGGTCGAGGAAGCGAGAAAATCGGACGACACCTGGCTGGGGCGAGCTCAAGCCGACGGGTGGCGCATGACCGAAGTCGAGTTCCCCGAAAGGCCGGACCAGGGGCCGTGGCGTAAAGCGATCGGGCGGCGCATGGTCCAGATCGCGGCCTTTGGGGCAGCGGCGTGGATTCTCCCCTTGGTCATTGACAGTTCGTTCGTTGTACCGGTCTTCATAGTAGTTTTTTGGGCGATCAGTGAGGTGCCATCGCTGATCGGAAGCCGCAATCGCAGCCGCACCCTTCCCGGATAAACGTCCCCGCCAAACGCTCAAGCCCTGCCTTCAACACGCTCTCCTAAACTCGTTCTGTGCCCCACCGATTTGCAAATCGCCGAGGTTTTCGATGCGAATTCGTGCTCGCGCTCTGCTCAGTTGTTTGAGCCTGTTGGTTCTGCCTGCCGCTTACTCTGCTGACACCCGCGCCGGGCAGGATGCGAAGCACGTTCCGAAAGTCGCGGCGATCGTCACCGCCTATTTCCACAATTCTCACGCCGACGTGATCGTCAGCCGGCTGTTGCAAACGATGACGCTCGACGACAAGGGGGAGCGGCCCGGGCTGCAGTTGGTTTCGCTCTACATCGACCAGCCGGAGGGCTCTTCCGTCGGATTGGAAATCGCCCGCGCGCATCACATCCCGATTTACAAGACGCCCACCGAAGCCCTAACGCTGGGCGGAAAATCGCTGGCGGTCGACGGAGTGCTCTTGATTGGCGAGCACGGCCGCTACGCTCTTTCGGGCACCGGCCAGGTCATGTTTCCCAAGCGGCGGTTGTTCACCGAGATTCTGGACGTTTGCGATCGCTCGCATCGCGTCGTTCCCGTCTATACCGACAAGCATCTGGCCGACAACTGGGAAGACGCGAAATGGATTTACGATCAGGCCCATCGCAGGGGGATGCCGCTGATGGCCGGCTCGACCCTGCCGCTCACTTGGCGTTATCCGCCGATCGACGTGAAGCGAAACGCCCACGTCAGCGAGATCGTGGCCACCGCCTACAGCTCGCTCGAGGCTTACGGCTACCACGGCTTGGAGATCATCCAATGCCTGGCCGAACGCCGAGCCGGCGGCGAGACGGGCGTGCGATCGGTTCAGTTCTACGAGGGACCTCGCGTGTGGCAGGCGATCGCCCAGGGAGTGATCAGCCGCGAGCTGATCGAAGCGGCCACGTCGAAGCGGCGACATTCCTTGAACAAGCCGGGCGAGTCGCTCGAAAGTGCGTTCAAGGATCCCGTGCTCGTCGTGATCACGTACCGCGACGGCCTGCGGGCCGGACTGTTGTGGGCGTCGAACCTGATCGACTTCACCGCCGCGTGGCGTGATGCCGACACGGGGAAAATCGACTCGGCCCTCTTCTGGACCCAGGAAGCCCGCCCATTCATGCACTTCACGTACATGGTGAAGGGCGTCGAGCAAATGATTCAAACGGGCAAACCGACTTGGCCCGTCGAACGAACGCTGTTGGTGACCGGCGTGCTCAACGCCTACTTCATCTCGAAGAAAGAGGGCGACCGCCTGATCGACACGCCGTGGCTCGACGTTTCCTATCAATCCGCCTGGGACTGGCACCAACCGCCGCCCCCACCGCCGGGCCGGCCGATCCCCGGGCAATAAGCATCGCTGGCTCCTCGAAGGGAACGAGCCACTTAGGGAATGTCGACGTTTTCCCGAACGAACTTTGGCCAAGGCGGGTCGATGATTCGTCCCAAGACCTTGAAATAGACATCGGGGTGCTGGGGATCGTTGGTGAGCAAGTGTACGCCCGCCGCGAAATTATTGTTCGGCTCACGCCCCTTCCACTCCACTTGGTAGTCGAAGCGCTCGCCCACGCGCAGCACTTTTCGCCAACCCCAACGATAGAACCCACCCCCGCCGCCTTCCTTTCCGCAACGCGTTGCAGTGACCAGCACTAACGGCGCCCTGCCCACATTCTGAATCTCGAAAGTGTGCGTCATCACCTGTCCGACGTGCGCTGTGCCGAAATCGAAAACTGCTTCATCAATTGAAAACTTGGGAAAGGGCGGCTTCGCAGCAATCCCCGGGGGCTGGCCGGCGAGCAGCGGCTCGGATTCTTGAGACTCTTTGACTTGCTCTGTGTTTGCTTTGCGTTGCCGTTGCGCCGACTCTGTGCCTGCACTTTGGGCGGGGGATTTCCGCGGCCTGGGTTGTGAGCCGTGGCCCCACCGCATGCAAAGCGCCAGGATGGCTATTACTGCGAAACAGCCAAAGACGCGGGCGCACAACGACATCGCAGCCAGCCTCCAGACTTCAGTCGTCGAAAGTAGATTCGAGAATGGGTTCCCACAGGACTCCGAGTGCCGCCGACTGGATCACTTCCCGCACGGCGGCCCCGCCGCCGACCGAGATCAGTCCGATCGTACCGATTTCCACCTCGGGCGGATCGACGACTTTTCCGGATATTTGCAGCCGAATGACCGGCCGTTGGGGATCGTTGGTGAAAAGAGCAACCGACTGAGCGAAATAGTCGCTGGCAGCATGGCTTCTCCACTTGATTTCATAGTCGGCGCTTTCGCCAACTTGAAGTTCGCGGCGCCAACCTTTGGGTGGGAGTTGATGCATCGGCGGCGGACTGACAACCAGCAACGGTGCCTCGCCGACGTTCTTGATATGCACGAAATGGCTCTTCGACTCTCCCACGCGAACCGTGCCGAAGTCGAATTGATTTCCCTCCACGAGGACTTTCGGAAACGGTGGAGTAGCCGCAATAGCTGGCGGCCCAGGACCCTCGACCGGCCGCTTCGGCCTCTTGGATTCCTTTAGCCGCTCCTCAACAATCAGTCGTCGTCGTTCGGCCAAGTCCTCGTTTGCAGTCTGTTCGGCCGCCTTCGCGGCGGCTGCGTTTGAAGCCACATCCGACCAGCGGCTGTAGTGCCCCAGCCAGACGGCGAGGCCGAGAGACGAGAGGGCTCCCAACATGCCGAGGACGCGAGACAGAGGTGGCATCATGACAACTCGCCGAAACACGATTTCAGGGAAGGATGTCGACGCCGTTGCCAACGGTTACTGGGCAGGGGTAGCCGACTCTTCCGAACACCGCCATCTCGATTTGTGGTCGTTGCGGATCGTTCGTGAACAGGACGACGCCTTGGGCAAAACATGTTTGGGAATAGGAAGGATTCCAAAAGAGTTCATATTCGAATCTCTCGCCGACCCGGAGTGTGCGGCGCCACCCTTTCGACCAGCCGGTCGGCGGTTTGACCAAAAGCAGCGGCGCTTCGCCGATGTTCGTGATGC
>Ga0210393_10001878_pt1 | contig 17461 bp, 11 predicted proteins | sample IncBWC27OmetaG_FD_160068 | JGI IMG/M metagenome (GOLD analysis project Ga0210393, IMG submission 160068) | Forest soil microbial communities from Barre Woods Harvard Forest LTER site, Petersham, Massachusetts, United States - Inc-BW-C-27-O ... | reverse complement strand
GCGCCCGCTTCGCCTGCGGATGAATATCCATCGCCTCGGCCAAAAATCCGACGCCATCCATGTGCGGCATCCGCTGATCGGCCAGCACCAGCGCCACCGGATTATTCCGCGCCTTCAGCTCGCGCAGCGTCGCCAGCCCCGCATCGCCCGAATCCGCGCGCATCACGCGATAATTTTGCGCATAGTGCCCCCTCAAATCGCGCTCGATCGCGCGCAGCACCTCGGGGTCGTCATCAACGGTCAATAAAACAGGCTTCGGCATGGGATTGGGATGAAAAACGCGGCGTGTCGGTTACTTCTTTTTCGCGGCGCTTCGTTTTGGCTTCATGCTCACGCTACAATTTGTTCGCGAATATGTCCAGCGCCCTTCCAGCCGCAATCGCGATGCTCAGTTCCGCCGACCCCGGCGAACGCGCCGCCGGCGCGCGTGACATCTACCGTGCGGGCCGCGAGCTCGCCGATGAAGCCTCACGCGAATGGCGCAACGACGCCGAATTCGCGGCACTTCTCGAAAGTGCCGGCGCAACGTCCCCCGCCGTCACCGTCGGCCTCGCAGTAAACCCACTCACCTTCGAAGCAATTCGCGACGCCAACGGCTCGCCGCATCTCGCCGAAGTCCCTCCAGACCAGGACGCCCGGGAGTTCGAACTGCACTTCGACGCAAACGTAGCGATGGACATCCTGACCACCCGCGACCCGCACGGTCAAGGCGCCATCTCCCGCTATCTCTCAAAATTCGGTGAAGGAATCCAACAGGTCGAATACCGCTGCCGCAACGTCGACGCCGCAACAGCACTCTTAAAGACAAAATTTGCCGTCGAGCCAATCTACCCGCAAACTCGCCCCGGCGCCGACAACACCCGCATCAATTTTTTCTTAGCGCGCACTTCCGACAACACCAAAGTCCTGATCGAACTCTACGAAAGGTAGCGCCGGCATCTTGCCGGAGTTTTTCTGAAACCACGCCACCGATTTCAGACTTGCCAACTCACCCTTCCTGATAATTCTGAATCTCCCTCACCGCCCGCAGCACTTCCCCCACCGTCCACGCCTGCGCAATCGCCCCATGCGGCGTAAACGGCGAATCCCCCTCAAAAATTTCCCCGAGCGTCCCCAGCCCATACATATGCACCGAAATTCCCAGCGGCTCCAGAAACCGCATCGCCTCTTCCGGATCGCCGTAAACCCGCAAATGCGCCAGTACAAACGGCCCAACGAGCCAGCCCCAAGCCGTCCCCTGGTGATACGCCGAATCTCGCTCGCGCGGCCCGCCGGTATATTGCCCTTTGTATCCAGGCTCGCCCGGCGCCAAACTCCGCAGCCCATACGACGTCAGCAAATGTTTCGCGCACATATCCACAACAACACGCTGCTGCTCCTCGCTCAACGGCGAAACCGGCAACGACACCGCAAACAACTGATTCGGCCGCAACGACGCATCATTCGCTCCGCCCGGCGTATCGATCACATCGAAGCAGCACCCGCGCTCTTCATTCCAGAATTTCTGAAAATTTTTCTTCGCCTTCGCCGCCAGCTTTTCGTAGCCCTCTCCGGGCCGCGCCAGCAACCGCGAAAACTCAGCCATCGTCTCCAGCGCGTTGATCCAGAGCGCGTTAACCTCCACAGCCTTGCCCGCCCGCGGTGTCACCACCCAATCTCCAACCCTCGCGTCCATCCACGTCAATTGCACGCCCGTCGCGCCCCCAAAAAGCAATCCATCCGTAGGATCGACTTTAATGTTGAAGCGCGTCCCCTTCACATGCGCATCAATGATTTCGCCGAGTATCGGAAATAGTTGCAGCAACGCGCGCCCATCTTTCGTCGCCGCAAAAAATTGCCGCACCGCCTCAAAAAACCAGAGCGCCGCATCGATCGAGTTGTATTGTGGATCCCCGCCCGCGTCCGGAAAATTATTGGGAAGCATGCCGCTTTCCACGACTTCCGAAAACGCCAGCAAAATCTGTCGTGCGATATCGGCGCGTCCCGTCGCAAGCGTCAGCCCTGGGAGCGCGATCATCGTGTCGCGCCCCCAATCTCCGAACCAGTGATAGCCCGCGATGATGCTCCGCCCGTCCGGATTCGTCGGCAGCGCCCGCTTCACAATGAATTGATCCGCCGAAAGAATCAGTTGAGGCAGCCAGTTCGGCCCGCCAATCCGCGGTTTCCCATCTTGAGTTCGCCACGCCTCAAAAATCTCCCGATCACGATCGAGCACCCCGGCTCGATCCGCCGTTACCGCCGCCTCAGCCTCCGTCGTCGCCACAAACGTAACGCTCGTGCCGACTTTCAGCGTCGCCTGAAACAGCGCCGCGAAAAGATGATCTTCGTGATCGTCCAACCCGCGCTCTTTTTCTACCGCCATAAAGCAGTCGCGATACCACTCATGCCTGGTTTCGCAAGTCGCATCCGCGCATTTCAGAAAAAATGGCGTCGCCCCTTCGAACGCCGTGATTTTCACGCCGGCGCCACCCGTGACGCCCTCCAACAACTCCACCTGCATCTGCCAATCGCCCGCATGAGTCGCCGCGTGATAGTCGCGATAGTTCACCAGCGCCTTCAACGAAACTTCCGCCGGCGCCGTCCCTCGCACCAGCGTGTACTGCACGTAAGTCGTATTCTCGCCGTGCTTCATCCAGACGCGCTTTTCCAGCAGCGCATCCGCCAGCGCGTAACTCCACACCGGCATCATGCCTTCCAGCCGAAAACTCTCGATGTTCAGAAATCCTTTCGGCTCGGTCACGCCGCTCATCCACTGATGCGTCGAAAGCGCATACTCCGCACCCGCGTAGCGAACGATCTCATCCACTCCCGCCACCAACTGCATCCGCCCAACCGGCGGCCGCATCGCCGCAATCAACAATCCGTGATAACGCCGCGTCGAATTCCCCGAGATCGTTCCCGACGCAAACCCGCCGATCCCATTCGTGACCAACCACTCTCGCGCGTCCGCAGTCTCGATATTCCCGCAAACCTCTCGCCCAAATTTGATCCGCGCGTCTTCAGAAATGACGGCCGTCGCTGCAGCGGCAGCTTTCTTTCGTGGCGCGCGCGCTTTCTTGCCGGCTTTTTTCGGCGCAGGAGTCACAGCTGCCGAAGAATTGTCTTCCGCTGTCTGCCCCTCGGACTTACTTTTTCCCTTATCCGTTCGATTCGGAGCCATCGCCTTCCAATCTTTCCATCGCCTGTCGTCGCGCGCATTTCCACTCGCGCTTTTTCGCCCGTTTGGCCTTCTCTGCGCGAACCTCAGTGTCCTCAGCGTCTTCGCGTTATCCTTTCTCTTCGCCTCACTTCGTCAGCCACTTCGTCATCAAATGCCGCTGGTTTCCGGTGTACCCGACTCGCCGATAAAGCCCGATCGCCGGATCGTTCCCATGCGAAACCTCGAGATGAATCGCATTGACGCCCAACTCAGCCGCGGCCTTCTCGACAAACTCCATCGCCCGCCGTCCAATTCCCCGCCCTCGATACTCTTTCGCAATATACAACTCATCGATAAACGCGTCGTATCCGCGATATTCGAAGCTGAACGAAACAGTCAGTACTACATACCCCACAAATCTCTCGTCGCAGACGATCAGCCACGCTTTGCCATAGGTGCTATCACGCACAAAGCGGTCGAATATCGCGCGTCGGCTCGCCTCGTCGAACGGCGCGGGCTCAGGATCGGCGTCCTCGAGTCCGCGCATCATCCCGATAACGATTTCGACATGTTCCGGCTTCGCGAGTTCAAATCGAACTCCGCCGTCGCTCGGCCTCGTGTCATTTAAATTCTTACTCGCCACTTTGTTGGATCAACTTAGCGACCAGTCCGGTCCATCCCGTCTGATGATTTGCGCCGATGCCCGCGCCGTTGTCGCCGTTAAAATATTCGTAGAACGTGATCAAGTCTTTCCAGTGCGGATCGTTCTGAAACAGTTCGACGCCGCCGAATACCGCCCGGCGCCCGTCGGCCCCGCGTTCAAAGATGCGAATCAGCCGTCGCGAGAGTTCGGCGGCAACCTGCCACAGGTTGCATTCGGGTCCAACCCCCGCCGGGCACTGCACTTTGAAATCTTCGCCGAAGTAGTGATGGAATTTTTGCAGCGATTCGATCAGAAGATAGTTGACCGGAAACCAGATCGGCCCCCGCCAATTCGAATTCCCGCCAAATAGTCCCGTGGTAGATTCCGCCGGCTCATACTGCACCCGATTGATCTGCCCGTTCACATCCACTTCGTACGGATTGTTCAGGTGATAGCGCGAAAGCGCCCGAACGCCGTAATCCGACAAAAATTCGCTCTCGTCGAGCATGTGCCCCAAAACACGCCTCAATTGATCGCGATTCGCGAGCGACAACAAACGCCGCACTCCGCGAGCCGACTTCTCCGTCGCTTCGATATGCTCCGGCACGTCAGAATGATTGTCGATGAACCATTGCATGCGCCGCTTGAATCCCGGCAATCGATCGACGATCTCCGGTTCCAGCGTCTCCACCGCGAATAGCGGAATCAATCCGACCATCGATCGGATTCTCATGAAGTGCTCGTCGCCGTTCGGCAGTTGCAGCACGTCGTAGTAAAAACCATCCTTCGTGTCCCACAGCGACCGGTTTTCTTCTCCCACGTCGTTCATCGCGTGCGCAATGGCGACAAAGTGCTCGAAAAATTTACTCGCCACATCTTCGTAGGCCGGGTCTTCCTTCGCCAGCTCCAGCGCGATCGCCAGCATGTTCAGGCAATACATCCCCATCCAGCTTGTTCCGTCGGACTGCTCCAGATGGCCGCCGGTCGGCAACGGCTGCGATCGGTCGAAAACTCCGATGTTGTCGAGCCCAAGGAATCCGCCTTGGAAAATGTTCGCCCCGTCGGGGTCCTTGCGATTCACCCACCACGTAAAATTCAGCAGCAGCTTGTGAAAGACGCGCTCGAGAAAGTTGCGATCGGCAACTCCCCGTATGCGCCGTTCAATTTTATAAACGCGAAAAGCGGCCCACGCATGCACCGGCGGATTCACGTCGCCAAACGCCCATTCATATGCGGGAAGTTGCCCGTTCGGATGCATGTACCATTCGCGCAGCAACAAAATTAGCTGCTCTTTCGCGAAGTCCGGATCGATCAGCGAAATCGGGATGGTGTGAAACGCCAGATCCCATGCGGCGTACCACGGGTATTCCCATTTGTCCGGCATCGAAACGATGTCGTCGTTATATAAATGCGTCCAATCCTTGTTGCGTCCCTGCAATCTCTCTTTCGGTGGTGGTGGAAACGCGGGATCGCCATCGAGCCAGTGCCGCACATCGTAGTGGTAAAACTGTTTGCACCAGAGCATTCCCGCGAACGCCTGACGCATGATCAATTTTCCGTCGTCCGACATCTCGGCCGGCGTTCGCGACGCGTAAAAATCGTCCGCATCCTTGATTCGCGACGCGAAAACCGCCTCAAAGCCGGAGCCGAAATCACTGAGTGGCGGCGGTGGATCCATCGTCGGCGGCGGAGCTCCATTTCCGGGCTTCGCCGACGATGCCGACGCGGAATTCGCGCCGCCTTTTGGATTCGCCGAGGCGGATGGATCCTGATCCGTCAGCCGCAGCTTCAGCGTGACGCTCCCGCCCGGCTTGAGAATCATCGAGTGCAGCCCGGCCACCTTTGTTCCGGTCTGCTTCGGATTCACAGCGGCTTTGTTCCCGTGTATTAGAAACTCATGAAAAGCGTCTTTGACGTAACCCTGGTTCCGATCTCCGAACAGGCGCTGCGTGTTTGTGTCGTTGTCGGTGAAAAGCAGTTGCGGAGTGTCTTCCGCAATCAACCAGCGCTTGCCGTATTGCCAATGCTGGATTTCGAGGCATGTCCTGCCCGCTACTGCATCGATCGGCGTGATCGTCGGGCGCCGATCGTCTCTGCCCCACGACCACGTATTGCGAAACCACAGCGATGGAAGAATGTGCAGCGGCGCTTCGTCCGGTCCCCGGTTGATCGCAGTGATCTTGATGAGGATGTCTTCGACGTCGGCCTTCGCGTATTCGACGAACACATCGAAATAGCGGTTCTCGTTGAAAACGCCCGTGTCGATCAGCTCATACTCCGCCTGGCTGCGGCCGCGGCGCCCGTTTTCTTCGACCAGATGATCGTACGGAAACTCAGCCTGCGGGTATTTGTACAGCATCTTCATATAGGTATGCGCCGGCGTCGCATCCATATAGAAGTAATACTCCTTCACATCCTCGCCGTGATTCCCTTCGTGACCGTTCAATCCAAACAGCCGCTCCTTTAGGATGGGGTCGCGCCCATTCCAAAGGGCTACCGCGAAGCAGATGAGCTGGTGCCGGTCACTGATCCCCGCGATGCCGTCCTCTCCCCACCGGTAAGTCCGCGAGCGCGCGTGGTCATGCGGAAAATATTCCCAGGCCGTCCCGCCTGCGCTGTAATCTTCGCGAACCGTTCCCCACTGTCGCTCCGATAGGTACGAACCCCAGCGCTTCCAATACTTTGTCCGTGCCCGGTCTTCGTCCAGCCGCCGGTCTTCCACTGTCAACAGTCGTGCCATGCGTTCTCTATCCTCGAATCCAGACGGCCTAAAGCCAGACAGCCTGAAGATTGTCCCGCACTAACTAGGTCCACCCTATCAACGACCGTTTGATATTCGCACGTCACGGTCCGTTGCAGCTATTCGCCCGCAAGCTCCTGGCCTTGTAGCGGCGGGTTTACCTCGCCATCTCGGGGCGCAGATGCTCCGGCACAAAATCGCCCGCTCTCAGCGTCTTCCTCGCCGCAACATCCCGTTCGAATACCTAACCTATAAACAGCTATTGACATCTAGTAACTAATGTGCTACTATGCTTTATGTTGTTCCGCCGACCACCACGAATTCCCATTTCGGCACCCGCACATCTCACTCGATCAGATCTCTACCTCTTCGAACTAGGTCACCCCGTAAGTCCCTTGCCTTCAGCAGCTTCCACACTCTTCAAAAACAGCCTCCAATATCCGTCCTGGAATCAACACTTTCCACACTCTTTGAAAAACAACCGGGGGTATACCCTCAAAAGCGAAACTCAGGCGAAACCCCTCAATCGACGATCACTCCTCGAGCCTTGGAAGCCTCGAACAGCTGCTCAAACCGCTCGCGGCAAGATAGCTGAAGAAAAATGAGAGAAAGATGAAAATTCCTCTTGACAACTTATACTGTGTGTTGCACAGTATGTTTCGTACAGTAGTTGACGCACAGTAGACGGCACACAGTACATGACTCTCGACTCCTCCATCTTCGACAACCTTCGCTCCGAACTCCGGCGCGGCTCACTGATCCTGGCCGTCCTCGCCCAGCTTCGCTCCGAGCAATACGGCTACACCCTCCGCAAAGCCCTCGCCGACCACGGCATGGAGATCGAAGAGAGCACCTTATATCCCCTGCTCCGCCGCCTCGAGACGCAAGGACTTCTCCGCAGCGAATGGCGCGAAGAAGACAAGCGCAACAAGCGCTTCTACATCCTCTCCACCGATGGTCAGGAAGTTTTGGAACAGCTTTTGGCCGAATGGCGAAGCCTGGATTCGTCCCTATCAGAAATTGTCGGAGGTAAAGAACATGCAGTTCGTTGATGGCAAATTGTACGGCGCGAACATGGTGGCATTTCGTTCCACTGGCATCGGCGCGATGTCAGAGCGAAGTTCCGACGCTGCCCGGCGCGGACGTCGGCCTAACGATTGCGCCAATTTTATTCCGTGGCTCAAAACAACGAGCGCCGCGGAGCGCCTGCTTGCGCTGATGCTGGCGGCGTTTGTTGTGACTGCGAGTCCGGCGCTGATGGCGACGATTCGCTCTACGGTTTCTCTTTCGCTTCAGATTTTGTTGCAAGTGGGGCACGCCGGATTCATCGCGTTTCAAATTTTTGGCAGGTAGGTTAAACATGACTTCGCAAATTCTCGAAAAATATTTGAATTCGGTACGAAGCTGCCTTCCTGAAGCTCAGCGCGACGATATCGTGCAGGAGCTTTCCGAAAATCTGCACGCGCAGATCGAGGACAAAGAAGAAGAACTCGGCCGTCCGCTGAGCGATGCGGAAGTCGAAGAAACTCTGAAACAGCACGGCCATCCGATGGTCGTGGCGAGCCGCTACAACCAGGAAAAGCGCAGTGTGGCATTCGGTCCCGAGCTAATCGGCCCTGTGGTCTTCCCTTTTTACGTTCGCGTTCTGAAATTCAACCTCGGCATCAGCGCCGTTGTTTTGTTCGTCGTTGCAGTCGCGCTCTTTTTCGGCGGACATGCCATGACGGCGGGAAATCTGCTTCCTGCGATTTTCTACCAGGTCGTCATTCAGTTCGCGGTTGTAACGTTGATTTTCGCAGTGGCCGACCGTCACTTTAAAAAGAATCCTGAGAGCTGGAATTATCGCAACGCGAAACATCCATGGCATCCGGCATTCTCATTCGAGGACTGGTCGAAATCAAAAACGAAGAGTGATACGGGCCGAGTTTCGCGGCTCGATTCGGTTGCGCAGATTGTGGCACTCGGAGTTACGCTGATGTGGCTGCGTGTTGCGCAGGGCGCTCCTTTTCTGATTTTCGGTCCCGCCGCAGCATTTCTAAAACCCGCTCCCATCTGGCATCAGTTCTATTGGCCCGTCGTGGCAATCGCCTTCCTTGGGATACTTCAAGCCTTCATTAACCTGGTACGGCCCGATTGGCTTCGCGTGATGGTTGCTTACCGCGCTCTCACCGCGATTGCCTGGATCGTGATTCTCTACTTCGTATTGAAAGCGGGACCGTTGGTGGTTCTCACTTCGGATGCATCGCAGGCCGAAGGCTTCCGCAAGACCGCCGAGATTCTGAATCAAATTGGCACCTACGCCGCGATCGCTTTCGCCTTGATCGCACTCTACAACCTGGTCCGTCATGCCCAGCGATTGATGCGCCTCTCTGGCTCACCCAAACCGGACGCGACTCGCCAGGCCGCCTAAGCCGGTAACGCTTTTCGCCCGGTGATAATCTAATTTCTGTGCGGCAAGCGCCCCTTACAGACGCTGGCCGAGGAGAAAGTCTAATAATGCGCGCCCCAATATTTTCTCGTTCTCCTCGACTTGCTGCGCCCGCGCTCGGTCGGGCCGTCGCGCTATTCGTTGCAGGGGTTGCTGCTTCCCTGTCATCGACGCCTCATGCCGCCGCGCAGACGAAACCCGAAGACAACACGCTGCGAAAGCTGAACGAATCCGTCGATGCGCTGATTCGCAAGGTTTCGCCGAGCGTCGTGCAGATTCTCGTGACCGGCTACGGGCCGCTGGAAGAATCGAAAAGCGGTAACACCGGCGTCGTGATTGGCCGCCAGCGAGCGATCGGCTCTGGATTCGTGATCGATCCTGACGGCTACATCATCACAAACGCTCACGTTGTGTCGGGCGCTCAGGTTGTGCAGGTCGTACTCCCCTCCGGGAACCCCGATGGATCGCTGCGATCTCTGCTTTCATCGAAGACCGATATTTTGCCGGCGCGCGTGGTTGGAGTGAGTCGCCAGATCGATCTCGCGCTGCTCAAGATCGACAACTTGCCGGCGCCGCTTCCGGCGCTTCCCGTGGCGTCGTATCGCAATTTGCGGCAAGGCGAAGTGGTTCTGGCCTTCGGCAGTCCGGAAGGGCTGCGCAACACCGTTACGCTCGGCGTGGTTTCATCGGTCGCACGGCAGACCGATCCGGACTCGCCGATGGTTTACATCCAGACCGATGCGCCGATCAATCCGGGCAATTCCGGTGGGCCGCTTGTGAATGTCGACGGCGCCGTCGTCGGCGTGAACACGTTTATATTGTCGCAGTCGGGCGGAAACGAAGGACTCGGCTTCGCGATTCCGAGCAGCGTCGTCAGCGTCGCGTATCAGCAATTGCGAAAATTCGGCCATCTGCATCGCGTCGAGATTGGGATTGGAATTCAGACCATCACTCCGGTACTCGCTTCGGCATTGAAACTGCCGCGGAGCTACGGCGTCATTATTTCCGACATCGATCCGGATGGGCCGGCGCTCGAAGCAGGATTGCGCGCGGGGGACGTGCTGATTTCGATCGATGGACGCATGGCCGAGAGTATTCCGTACGTATCGTTCCGACTCATGTCCCTGAGCGGTGGCGAGAAAGTGCATCTGGAGGTTCAGCGCGGTCCGGATCGGCTGGCCTTCGACGTTCCGGTGATCGAGCGAACGGACAACATGGACCAGATCACAGCGCTCGCCGACCCCGAGAAAAATCTTGTGCGGCCATTGGGAATTCTGGGCATCGAGATCGACAAAAAAGTCGCGGCGATGGCTCCGGATCTTCGCGATCCGTTTGGGATTATCGTCGCCGCGCGATCGAGCGATGCGTCGGGCGAGATTCCGCTGCAAACCGGCGATGTGATTCGCACGCTGAACGGCGAGCCGATGACCTCATTGGACAAATTACGGGAATCATTGCGGGCCTTGAAACCAGGCTCAGCCGTGGCACTGCAGATTCAGAGAGACGAGAAGCTCATGTACGTTTCCTTTACGCTGGAACAACCGCTATGATGCTGCGGCGCTCAGGGGCGCAAAGCAGGTAGTGCAGTAGATCGCGCGAAAGCCGTAGCTCAAGCAAGTCAGGCTGGTCGCACATAAATCATTCCATCACCGGCGTTTACGCCAGGGAGAAGACCCATTCAGCCGCTTCGATTCAATCCGATTCTGAATACAGACAGCTACAAGCTCACGCACTGGTGGCAGTATCCGGCGAACACACGGCACATTTATTCCTACGTCTGTTCTCGCGGCGGATTTTTCGATCACTCGGAAGTGGCGGGACTCCAGTACATCGTCAAATCGAATTTCGCCGGCAAAGTTTTCGACATGAAAGATGTCGAGGAAGCGGCGAAGTTTGCCGACAAGCATTTCTCGAACAATCCGCGCGGCTTCAACTATGAGGGCTGGAAGAGTCTTTACGCGAAACACGGCGGATTGTTGCCGCTACGCATTAAGGCGGTGAAGGAAGGTTCGGTCGTCGCGGCACAGAATGCGCTTGTGACGATCGAGAATACCGATCCGGAGTTTTACTGGCTGACGAACTGGGCGGAGACGATTTTATTGCAGGTGTGGTATCCGGTGACGGTGGCGACGCTGAGCCGCGCGATCAAACAGATCGTGGGCGAAGCGCTGGAGCGTACGGGCGATCCTTCCGGACTTCCCTTCAAACTGCATGATTTTGGATTTCGCGGAGTTTCGAGCCGCGAGTCGGCGGCGATCGGTGGCGCGGCGCATCTTTTCAATTTCGTCGGAACGGATAACCTGGCCGCGATCGAATTGCTGCAACAGTATTACGGCGCGGAGATGGCCGGCGTCAGCATTCCGGCGTCGGAACATTCCACGATTACGTCGTGGGGACGCGAACACGAAATCGACGCGTACGAAAATATTCTGAACAACGTGCCGGAAGGCATCGTGGCGTGCGTCAGCGATTCCTATGACATTTTCAACGCGGTCCGGAATTTGTGGGGCGGAAAACTGCACGATCGCGTGATGCAGCGCAAGGGCACGCTCGTGATTCGGCCGGACAGCGGCGATGCGGTGACGGTGCTGGAAGACATTTTCAATATTGCCGCGGAGAAGTTCGGGTTCGAAGTGAATCGCAAGGGTTGGAAAGTGATTGCGCCGCAGGTGCGGTTTATTCAGGGCGATGGCGTCAACTATCACACCATTCAAAATATGATTTCGCAGCTCACGCGGCGCGGCTGGTCGATGGACAATTGGAGTTTCGGCATGGGCGGCGCTCTTTTGCAGCAACTGAACCGGGATACGCTGCGATTTGCGCTGAAATGCTCGGCGATCGACGTGAACGGACAGTGGCACGACGTCTACAAGCAGCCGATCACCGACCCTGGGAAAGATTCGCGCGCCGGGCGATTTGTTGTGCTGAAGCACGGTCAAGAGTTTGAAACGATTGCCAACGGCGGCCAGTCGCATCACGGGAAAGATCAGCTCGAGGTCGTTCTCGAGGATGGCGTGTTGAAGCGCGATCAGACGCTGGAAGAGATTCGCGGGATCGCGGCGAGCTACGATAATTTTTCGAAGAAGCCGACTTAGGTCACGCCAGTCTTCGACAGATAGTCCTCGGCAGCGTTGACGTTGAGATCCTTCGCCGTCCTTCGGACGGCTCAGGATGACAGTGCGCTTCTTTTGGTTGGGCCGGCTGGGATGGTAGCTGACGTGATTCCGCGGTTTGTTGCCCCTGCCAGAACCTCGATCGCGCAGGTGTCTGAGTTCCTTCAAAAACCGCCGGCAAGATGCCGGCGCTACCAGTGGATGACAAGACCTTTTGTCTTGTCACAAGACTTTTTCCTTCGTGACTCGTCTTTATGTGAGCGGCTCCCCTTGCTTACCGAGAGGAGGGGTGGTAGGGTCGGGGCGATAGGCTCGGTTACCGAGGACATGAGATGAGCAAGCCTTCTGATCTGGTGCAGGGGACGTTGGATATGTTGCTGCTGAAGATTCTGGCGCTGGAGCCGCTGAATGGGTTTGCGGTGAGCCAGCGGTTGAAGCAGGTGTCTGGCGATGTGTTGCAGGTGAGCGACGGGTCGCTGTATCCGGCGCTCCATAAGTTGGAGCAGGAAGGGTGGATCACGGCGGAATGGAAGACGTCGGAGGCCGGGCGGCGGGCGAAATATTATTCGCTGACGCGGCTGGGAAGGCGGCACCTAGAAAAGGAAGCGGAGAGCTGGAGCAGGCTTTCGAGCGCGATATCGCGCGTCATCAAGCTTAAAGAAGTGTGAGCGCCACGCGGCGCCGAAGTGAGGTTCGAGTATGCGACCGGAGCATTGGCTGTACACCATTCCGTTGCGTTTGCGGTCGTTGTTTCGCCGCGAAAGCGTCGAAGAACAATTGGATGAGGAGCTGCGCGACCATCTCGAACTGACAACCGCGGCGTACGTCGCACGCGGGATGACGCGCGAAGAGGCGCACCGGCGGGCACGACTCGAATTGGATGGGTTCGAGCAGACTAAAGAGAAGTGCCGCGAGACGCGGCAGGTGCGCGTTGTAGAAACGATCCTTCAAGACATTCGGTTTGCGTTTCGTGTGCTGCGGAAGAGTTCTGCGTTCACGCTGCTCGCGATTTTTGCGCTGGCGTTGGGAGTCGGGGCGAGTTCGGTGATGTTCAGCGCGGTGGATTCGATTTTGTTGCGGCCTCTGGCGTATCGGGATGCGGACCGGTTGGTTGTGATTCTCAATCATGGGAATGGGCCAGTCTCTCCCGCGAACTTCATCGATTACAGGGCGCAGAGCAAGTCATTCGAAAGCATGGGGGCGGCGGAGTATTGGACGCCGGACCTTACCGGCGTGGACCGGCCGTCGAAGCTGTGGGCCCTGCACATCTCAGCGGACATTCTGCCGTTGCTGGGCATCCAGCCGATGCTGGGCCGTGTTTTCGTCAGCGAAGAGGATCAAGCCGGACACGAGTTTGAAGTCGTTCTTTCGTATGCGCTATGGCAGAGGCAATTCGGTGGCAATCCTAGCGTACTCGGGCGGCAGATGTCGCTGGACGGGCACTCGTACACGATCGTCGGAGTGATGCCGGCGGAATTCAAGTTCGCGCCGTTTTGGGCTACGAGAGCGGAGTTGTTTGCACCGCTGGCGCTCGGCGCACGCACCACGAGTCGGGGCGGCAACAGATTGCGCATCTTCGCGCGACTCGCACCGGGAGTTAGCCTGGAATCGGCCCGCGCGGAGCTGGCGACGATCACGGCGCGGCTGGAACAGCAATATCCCGGGACCAATAAAGATGCCCGCATCGTGCCGTTGAAAGAAAAAGTAGTGGGCAACATTCGCGCGACGCTACTAACGATGCAGTTCGCGGTGGCTTTTGTTTTGCTGATCGCGTGCGCGAATGTCGCGCACATGCTGCTGGCGCGCGGCGCGGCGCGCACCGGCGAAGTCGCGTTGCGGTCTGCGCTTGGTGCCGGGCGCGCACGGCTGCTTCAGCAATTTTTGACAGAGAGCCTGATGCTGGCGCTCGCGGGCGGAGGATTGGGATTGCTGTTCGCGGCGGCAGGGATTCGGGCGTTGGTACTTTTTCGACCGGCAGATATTCCACGCGTCGATGGCATCTCACTGGATTGGCGCGTCACTTTGTTTACGCTCGGAGTTTCGATCGCGACGGGCATTGCGTTTGGAGTTGCGCCGGCGCGGCAGGCATCGCGGCTCGATCCCGTGGACGCCCTGAAAGAGGGCGGACGAAGCGGGGAGAGCACGCGGAAGAATCGGACGCGAAGCGTGCTGGTTGTCACGGAGTTCGCACTGGCTCTGATTTTGCTTATCGGCGCGGGGCTCATGCTGCGAACGCTGAGGGCGTTGCAGGCGATCGATCCGGGATTCGAACCGCACAACCTGCTGACGATGGTCGTCTCGACCGCCGCATCACCTATATCGGCCGCGTCGAAGAGTGCGGGCGCATCAGGTATATCGGGCGTGCCGGGGCCCGAACGCTCAGAAGCGTTTTACCGCGAGACGGCGGAACGCGTGCGCGCAATTCCCGGCGTGGTATCGGCGGGATTCACAAATCATCTGCCGCTGGCCGGCGACCTCTGGGGTTATCCGTTCTGGATCGAAGGGCGCCAGGCTCCGATGCCCGGCGAAGAGCCGGACGCGGCATACCGTCTCGCACTTCCTGGCTATTTTAAAACGATGGGGATGCAGCTTCTACGCGGCCGGACGATTGAAGAACGCGATACCGCTACGACCGAGCTTGTGGCGGTCATCAACGAATATATGGCGCGGCGATACTGGCCCAACGAAGATCCAGTTGGGAAGCACTTCGCTTTCGACAATCCGGCGACGGCGGGCGCGGAGAAGGCGAAGTGGATCACGGTTGTCGGCGTGGTGAAAAATGCGGTACGCAGCGATTGGGCGGAGCCGCCAGAAGAAGAGGTCTTCCTTCCCTACTCGCAGAATCATGGCGTGGGAGCTTACCTGACGCTGGTGGTGCGGACGGCGGGCGATCCTGGCGTGGTCGGTCAGGCGATTGAGAGCGCGATCTGGGGCGTCGATCGCGATGTGACGATTTCGGAAGTGCAACCGATGGAAGCGGTCGTGGCGCGCGCGAATTCGCAGGCTCGATTCAGCGCGGCACTGCTGGCGGCGTTTGCGATTGTGGCGCTGCTCATGTCGGCGGTGGGAATTTACGGCGTGATGGCGTATGCGGTGGCGCGACGGCGTCAGGAGATTGGAGTGCGGATGGCGCTGGGGGCGAGCCGCGGCGATGTGCTTTCGGGCGTGTTGAGACAGGGGATGGCGATGGCGTTGGCGGGGACGGTGATTGGGGTGGTGGGAGGACTGATACTTTCGCGGTTGATGGGGACGCTGTTGTATGGGGTGAAAGCGAGCGATCCGCTGACGTTTGCGGGGGCGGCGGGGCTGTTGACGATTGTGGCGTTGACGGCGTGTTATGTGCCGGCGCGGGCTGCGACGCGGGTGGATCCGATGACGGCGTTGAGGTATGAGTGAAGAAAGTTGACAGTCGACAGTTGAAAGTCGAAAGACCTCGGATTTCGGATTGAGGTTATCGAGAGAGCTGGGGGTAGTAGCGGATGGACCTCGGTGAGGCTAACGTCTGAGATCCTTCGCTTCGCTCAGGATGACACTTTCATTTTTATTTTTGGATTTTGAAGGATTTCGGGGTGTGATCGTGCCTGGGCGCCCTGAAGGACGCCCCTACATTTTTCTCGTGCGAACGCTCACGCAAGATTTTTTTGTAAGGAAGTTGTAAGGTTTTTGCGGAGCGATTCAAAATTTTACGGCGCGATTCGAATTTCATGGCGCGATTCGACTTCAAAAAAATTTCCTCAGGCGGTTCTAGTAACGCAATAGTTTCGTGACATAAGTTGTCCGCGAGTTCATCGCGTTGTCTCCACGCTGTAACACGACGCGACTACAAGGTATAGCGCGCGTGAACAGTTCCCACCCGCTGTATTGCGCGACACGTCCTGGATGGAGGTTGTATAGATGGAATCGCGCTTGTCCCAATGGCTGAAATACTTGCCCACCGTAAAGCAAGTACTCGCCGCAGTGGTCGCCACACAACTGATGGTTGCAGTGCCCGCCCGAGCGAACGACGGAAACAGCAACGACGGAAAAACCACCTCGCCAATCAAGCACGTGATCATCATCATCGGAGAGAACCGCAGCTTCGATCACGTGTTTGCCACGTACGTCCCCAAGTCGGGGCAGACGGTAGATAACCTGTTGTCCAAGGGAATCGTCAACGCTGACGGGACTCCCGGTAAGAACTACGCTTTGTCGGCGCAAAACAGCGCTGTCGATTCCGGCGGGCCATTCTCGATCTCGCCGAGCGGTAAGGCTGTGTATACCTCGATTCCGACGCCACTTACCGGCGGACCCGAATTTGCTACCGCGGCAGCTGCGCCGTTTCTCTCGCTATCGGTTGCGACAACCGCGGAAACCGGATTGTTTCCAACGTACGATTTCGATCTTCTGACCGGCGCGACCGGTCTTCCCGGCAAGACTCCCGACGATCGCATCAACAACATCAGCAGCCTGGGCTCAGGTGCGTTCCAGTTGACGCCCGGCGTGCGCTACGACGATTACGCAGCGAGCCCGGTACACCGCTTCTACCAGATGTGGCAGCAACTGGATTGCGACGCCACCAAAGTCTCGGCCACGAACGGCAGCGGTTGCCAAGCGGACCTGTTCCCCTGGGTAGAGACGTCGATCGGCGCCGGAGACAACGGCAACGCGCAGCCCGCAGGCTTCAACCTGGCGAGCACCGGTGAAGGCTCGACGTCGATGGCGTTTTACAACGTGCAGAACGGCGATGCGCCGTACTTCAAGCACCTCGCCGATACGTATGCGTTGAGCGACAACTTCCACCAGTCGGTGATGGGCGGAACTGGCGCGAACCACATCATGTTCGGTTTCGGTGATGCGATCTGGTACAGCGACGGCAAGGGCGGAGCTCTTACGCCGCCGACGAATGAGATCGAGAACCCGGATCCTCAGCCCGGAACGAACAACTACTACGATCAGGACGGATACAGCGGCGGCAGCTACACCGCGTGCGCTGATTTGACCCAGCCTGGCGTGCCAGCGGTCGTGAACTATTTGCAAGCGCTGCCGCGGCCGGTGAAGCCGAACTGCGATGCGGGCCACTACTACCTGCTGAACAACTACAACCCGGGCTATCTCGGAAACGGCGTGGCGCTGCCGCTGACCGTTTCGCCCTTCACGATCCCGCCGACGTCGGTGCGCCACATCGGTGACGTGCTGATGGAAGGCAACGTTTCGTTTGCCTACTACGGCGAGCACTGGAACCGTTACGTTGCCGATTCGATCGCGGGAGAAGCGAATCCAAGCGCGACGCCGAACCCATACGACCTGTACTGCAACATCTGCAATCCGTTCCAGTACGCGACGGACATCATGACGAGCGACAAGCTGCGCGGCGAGCACGTCAAGGACACCGACGATCTCTACGCGGCGATCAAGGCGG
>Ga0210393_10001877_pt1 | contig 17465 bp, 13 predicted proteins | sample IncBWC27OmetaG_FD_160068 | JGI IMG/M metagenome (GOLD analysis project Ga0210393, IMG submission 160068) | Forest soil microbial communities from Barre Woods Harvard Forest LTER site, Petersham, Massachusetts, United States - Inc-BW-C-27-O ... | reverse complement strand
CGACGAACAGCCGAGCTGACTTGTATCAAAGAGCCGCGCACGAAGTAAGCGGTGTATTGATTTGGAAGCGGAAATTACCGCTTACTTCGTGCGCGGCTCCTTAATACATGAAAACGGCTCAGCCGGAGCTTCGCCCTCCCCACCTCCTCGTCATTAGTTGAAACGTCTCCCATGACTTTGACGCGCGTCGCCGAGATTTTGAAGAACGGTCAACCGGGGCAGTCGCTCGAAGTGGCCGGCTGGGTGCGCACGCGCCGCGACTCGAAGCAGGGCTTCTCGTTCATCGAGCTGAACGACGGAAGCTGCATGGCCAACTTGCAGATCGTGGTCGGTGCCGAAGTGCCCGACATGGTCGAGAACATCAAGCTGGTTACGACAGGAGCCAGCGTGCGGATTGGCGGCGAGTTGAAGGAAAGTCCGGGCAAAGGGCAACGCGTCGAGCTGGCAGCCCAGTCGCTGAAGATCTTGGGAACGGCCGACGCTGACGCTTATCCACTTCAGAAGAAGCGTCACAGCTTCGAGTTCTTGCGGGAGATCGCCCACTTGCGGCCGCGGACGAATACGTTCGGGGCGATCGCCCGCGTGCGAAACGCGGTTTGCGCGTCGATTCATCGCTTCTTCCAGACGCGGGGCTTTCTCTACATTCAGACGCCGATCATCACGACGAGCGACTGCGAAGGGGCCGGGGCCATGTTCCAGGTCACCACGCTCGACCTGGCTCGGATGGCGGCGGCGCCCGCGTCGGCTGCCGGCGGTCCAACTGAGATCGACTACACGAACGATTTTTTCGGCAAGCGCGCGTCGCTGACGGTGAGCGGCCAACTCGAGGCGGAGATTTTCGCGACGTCGCTGGGGGCGTGCTACACGTTTGGCCCGACGTTTCGCGCCGAGAACTCCAACACGACGCGGCACCTGGCCGAGTTCTGGATGATCGAGCCAGAGATGCCGTTCTTCGAACTCACCGACAACATGCAGTTGGCGGAGGACTTCATCCACGCCATCGTTCGCGACGTGCTCGAAGGCTGCCCGGAAGACGTCGCCTTCTTCAACGAGCGGATCGAGCCGACGGTCCTCGCGAGTTTGCAAAACATCGCGGAGAACGAATTCGTGCGGCTGCCGTACACCGAGGCGATCGACATCCTGACGGCCAGCGGCCAGACGTTCGAGTACGCCGTGGCTTGGGGTCGCGATCTGCAATCGGAACACGAACGCTATCTCACCGAGCAGCATTTCAAACGGCCGGTGATTTTGTTCGATTACCCCCGGTCGATCAAACCGTTTTACATGCGGTGCAACGAAGACGGAAAAACGGTGCGGGCCATGGACGTGCTCGTGCCTCGCGTGGGCGAAATCATTGGGGGCAGCCAGCGCGAGGAGCGGCTCGACGTGCTGATCGAGCGGCTGAAGGAGTGCCACCTCGAGCCCAAAGACTACTGGTGGTACCTGGACTTGCGCCGATACGGCTCGGTGCCGCACTCGGGTTTCGGCCTGGGCTTGGAACGGGTGATGCTGCTCATAACCGGAATGGCCAACATTCGCGACGTAATTCCCTTCCCCAGAACGCCTAAAAACGCCGATTTCTGAGCGGCCGCCTTCTACGAACGGTGGGCCGTGTGTATAATGACGGACCACACATGACGCGGGGTGGAGCAGCCCGGTAGCTCGCGAGGCTCATAACCTCGAGGTCGCAGGTTCAAATCCTGTCCCCGCCACTTGAACCCCACGGTTGCGAAACTGCGCGACCGTGGGGTTTTCTGTTGCGCTCCCGTAGAGACTGCGGTGACTCACCCGCGTGAGAGAGAAGGATCGGAGTGTTCTTCTCGACGACCGAACCGCCCCTCTGACGCCGAAAGGCTCTGTCATCAACAGAGATACTTCGTTCGGGATATGAGGTTGGTTCGGACCGCTCGGGTAGTTTCGGTCTCCGAAGTCGAGAAAAACTCTGAGTGGCGGGTCGTGTGCGGCGCCGCAATCTGGGTTGTCGATGCATCTTGACGAGCCAATGATTCGGGGGATGTGGCCGAAGCGCGAACGTCCTGCCTTGCTTCGGTGTGAGTAAGGAATCAACGCTCGCCGCGCGATCGCGTGCCCAGAGCTACCGTTCGCTAAGCGCGCGTCGCCGAAAGCAGGCTCTATACATCTCGACGATCAATCGCCGATAAAATTCTGCAACCAACCCTGCGCGGTCCATGGTGTATAAAGGGCGAGCATGATCACGAACCGAGTATTCGTCGATGATCGCGCATTCCTCATGGGCGTTTTGCTCTGATAGCGTGGCGAACTCTTGCCGAAGGTAACACGACAATGAAACTGCTCACGCCTTGCGTCCTCGGATTCTTCCTATTTTGCTTACCATCCGCGAAAGGCGACGAAGTCGTCGACCCCTGGGAATATTGGTCGTCCAATACTGCGAGGCTTTGGGGAGCCAACATTTACCAGCAAGTCGATGCGCAGGATCGAACCAAGTGGGGGCCGCTGCTGCAGCGCAGCGACCTTGAAGACTTGCGCAGTGCCGGGGCGAACTACGTCAACTTTTCAGTGCCCGGACCGTTTGACGTCGTGTCGGGTCGCTGCAATGCGGACGATTGGAGGCATCTCAAACAGCAGGTTGCGTGGGCGAAGGCGGCAAAGCTGAAAGTCGTGATCGCGTTTCGCACCGCCCCCGGCCGAAACGAGGCCGACATTACCGACTATGCCCCAGTCCAACGAGATCTCCTCGATGACCCGCATTCGCCCAACATCGCAAAGTTCTACGAAATGTGGCAAACCGTTGCAAAGGAGTTCGCCAACGAACCGGCCGTCGTCGGATTCGATTTGCTCGTGGAACCACACGCACCTGTAGATAGCAACGAGTACGCTTATCGCAAGTCGCAGCGCTGGCACGATGTCGCGGCATGTGCGATCAACGCGATCCGCAGCCAGAACGCGCGCACCCCCATCCTCGTCGAACCCGATGCGTGGGCAGCTGCCGCTGATCTCAACGATGCGGACGGCCGCGACCCGATGGCCCCGGTCCTGGCGTGGACAATGCCGGCCGGCGATCGCCTGGTTTGCGCCGTTCACCAATACCGACCGGATGACTACACGCAAAAAGCGCTGGGCCCCCTCGACGTCACCTTCGGCGACTTGCAGACGGCTCTGGAAGAAATTCCCACTTGGCGGGTGCAAAATCCCAACGTGCCGGTGTGCGTCAACGAATTCGGTGTGCGCCGGGATGCTTGTTGCGCGGCGCTCTTCCTGAGTAAGGAGCTCTCACTTCTGCGGACCCAGAACCTCAACCGAGCAGTTTGGCTTTGGCAAGTTGCCGACCCTCAGACGAACCACGATTTCGACGTGAGGATCGATCCGTGTTTGTACGCCGCGGTGAGGGCCGACTGGCAGGCGAATGCGGCCCCGCGACAGCCCGATCGGAAGGACCAAAAGGCCCGCACCAGGCCGGCTAGCCACTCGGCTCGAGTGAACTTACGCACCCGAGGTGACCGCACGAAACGCTCGCCGGCGCCGAGCTCTTGCGACTGCGATCCGATGCTCTACGATCCGGAACTGAAGAAGCCGATCCCGGTGGCCGACGCGCAGGCCGAATTCCATCGACTGTCCGACGTTACTCGATCGCAGCCCGAAGACCTGCGGCTGATCGCGGCCCAAAAAGCGTCTCGGCGGGCGCGGCATACTCAGTTGGCGCGGGAGGCGGCGGCACCCGCGGTTCCTGACGATGGCCATTCCCGCGCAATCGGCTTTTGGCCGAAAGACAAACAACTGCTGTTCACGCAGTCGACGGCGATCCGGCACGTCATCGTCTTTCCCGATGCTGTCGGCAGCAACTTCAACAGCTTTCTGTACCAAACCTCGACGAATCGCTCGAACAAGGGCGCAGAGGCGCACATCGCGTTCACTTGCTTTCCGCCGCAAGCACCAAGCCCGGCGGAATTCTGGATCTTCGACTGGTCGCTCTGCAACCATCGTCATATCCGACAGGTTCCCGTCTGCAAAATGGATAGGTGGGTCTTTCCCATTACAGTGCAGGGGCTCAAACGTAAGGGCCTCTTGGTTGTGAATCAGACGCGGCTCATCACGGGCACAACCTGGAAAAACTGCGTCTATCTGGGAGTCTTCGACAAAGGCAAACTCGTGCGATACGATGCCGTCTATTCGAATCCATACACCCTGGACGACAATTCAGAACAGCAACCCGACTGCTGCTACGGATTCTGGGGCCCCGAAATCGAGACCTTCCAAGATCTCAAATCGCCGATCAACGCGATGGGCTTCACTGGTTGCTGGATGATTCAGGATGGTAAGCCGATTGCCCTGGACGCAGCCAACACCTGTAAGCACGATGAACACTTCGGATTGAAGATGTTCTACAAAACGCCAAACCGGGACTTCCTCGTAGATTGACCGGCGCCCCCTCGTGACAGATTGCGAGTCACTGCGCGAGAAGGCATTACGCGAGGAGTGTTATTGCGCGGCTGACTTGGCGACAATCACATCGACGACGTCGCGAATTGTTTTGAGCGAGATGGCTTCCTCGTCCGTGATTTGGGTGTTCCAGGCCGCTTCGAGTTCGAACCGCAACTCCAACAAGTCGAGTGAAGCCAGGCCGACATCTTCGATGATTTGCGCGTCCTCGGGCAGCGGATCGACTTTGGCCCTTCCGTTCGAGGCTCTCGACAAGAGAGGCTTCAGTTGTTCGATGATCCTGGCGCGCTCGTCCGTCGTCATTTTTGACCTCCCAGCAGGAGACACGCATTGTTGCCGCCGAAGGCGAACGAGTTTGACAGGGCGATCCGCATGGGACTCGTTCGACCCTCGTTTGGCACGTAGTCGAGTCCGACGTCGGGATCGGGAGTGTCGCAATTGATCGTGGGGGGAACAAAGCCGTGCCGCAGGGCTTCGACGCAAATAGCTGCTTCGATTGCTCCGCTTGCACCCAGCGAGTGGCCCAGCATCGATTTTGTGGAGCTAGTCGGCAAGCTCTCGCCGCGTCGCCCGAAAACTTCGACGACGGCCGTCGCTTCGGTTTGGTCGTTAGCGTGCGTGGCCGTGCCATGCAGATTGATATAGTCGACTTGCTTACTGCCGACGCCCGCGTCGGTCAGACAGGACCGCATCGCGGCGACCTGCCCTGCCACCGTCGGGGCGGTAATGTGATGGGCGTCGCTGGAGGTGCCGTAGCCGAGAACGGTGGCGAGCGGCTGAACTCCCCGGCGCTCGGCAGTCTCCCGCGATTCGAGCACCAGCATGGCGGCGCCCTCGGCGAGGACCAAGCCGTTGCGCTGAGCATCAAACGGACGCGACGCTTGTTTCGGTTCAGCGTGTCGAGCCATGACACGCATGTTCGTCCAGCACGTGAACATCATCGGCGTGAAGGCCGAGTCGGCGCCGCCACACAACACAATGTCGGCGAACCCATCACGGATCAAAATCGCAGACAGTCCCATTGCCGCGGTGCCGGACGAGCAGGCCGAGGCGATCACATGGTTCGGGCCGGTCAGCCCGAAGTGAATCGAGACGTTGCTCGACAGCGAGTTGAACATGCACTTGGCGATCGTAGCCGGGCGCACGGCTCGGGGCCCCCGCGTAAAGAAACCTTCGTAGGGCCCCTCTGATTCGTAACAGGCACCATGTCCGCTCCCAGCAATCACGCCGATGGGGCCCACGTCGCTCGACGCTTGAGGGTTTCCTAGAAGTCCTGCTTGCTCGAGGGCTTGCTGCGAGGCGACTAGCGCCATCTGCACGCTCTTTTCGACACGGACTTCGCAGTGCTTGGTTAGGAGTGCGTCGACGTCGAAGCCGGCAACTTCGCCGCCGTAGCGCACGGGATAGTGTGCGGGATCCAACTCGCCGAGCGATTGGATCCAATCGATGCCGCTCCGGCCAGTGCTCACGCCATTCCACAGGGGGGCGACGCCAACACCGAACGGCGTCACCGCTCCCATTCCGGTCACCACGACCTCTCGGCGCATTGTGTTGAGCCCAAGGATTTCTATGTCGGAACATCGCGGGGTTGATAGTATTCAGTGCCGCGCGTGCGCTACCTAGCCGTTTGAACGTTCGAGAACCTTCCGCTACTAGACCCGATGCCGTTTAACTCATTGGCTTTCGTCATATTCTTCGCAGCGGTGTTAGTTGTCCATTCTCTGCCGCTCCCGTGGATCGTTCGAAAGTCGAACCTGCTCGTCGCGAGCTACCTTTTCTACGCGGCTTGGGATGTCTTCAACGTCACGCTGTTGATGTTTTCGGCGATTCTCAACTATGTCGCGGCCCTGTTAATGTCGCGTTGGGATGGAGACTCCGGGCGGCGTCGCGCGGTGCTTTGGACGAGCGTCGTCCTCAACTTGGGCCTGCTGGCGACTTTCAAATATGGCAATGACTTCCTGTCGCTGGCGCACGCGGCATCGGCCCGCCTGGGCCTTCCCTATTCGCCGCCAAAGATCACGATCCTGCTACCGATCGGCCTGTCATTTTTCACGTTTCAAATGATGTCTTACACGATCGACGTCTACCGGCGGACGATCAAGCCGACCACTTCGCTCCTGGATCTGGGCCTATTTACCTCGTTCTTTCCCGTGTTGTTAGCAGGACCCATCTTGCGGGCTGGCGATTTTCTGCCGCAATGCGCGACCTCGCGCCGTGCGACCGGTGGCGAATTTGCTTGGGGGCTCGCACTCTTCACGCTGGGGCTCTTCATGAAGCTGACGTTGGCCGACCATCTCCTCTCGCCTGTCGTACGCCAAGTCTATGACGTCGGCGTGCGGCCCGACACTCCGAGCGCCTGGACGGGGACGTTGGCCTTCGCGGGCCAAGATTATTGCGACTTTGCCGGCTACTCGACTTGTGCCATGGGCATCGCCTTATGTCTGGGCTTTGTCATCCCGCCCAACTTTCGAGCGCCTTTCGCCGCGGTTGGCTTCCGCGACGTTTGGCAACGCTGGCACATCACGCTGGTCGCTTGGATGCGCGACTACGTTTTCAATCCGCTCGGTGGCGTCTACAAGGGCTACACGCGGGCCGCCGCCAACGTGATGATTGTGATGCTGCTGATCGGCTTATGGCACGGAGCGACCGTGACCTTCTTCATCTTCGGATTTCTGCAGGGCGCGTTCTTGATCGGGGAAACCTTCTTGCAAAGAACCCGGCTGCGCGGCCTGCCGATCTGGCGCGGCGTGTTCGGCAAAGCTGTGCTGTGGGCGGTCACCCTTGCCCTTTGCCTCGTCGCTTTTGTGTTCTATCGTGCCACGAGCCTCGAGCAGGCGCGTTGGATGCTGGTTTCGATGTTCGGATTCGCAGGCGGGTCTTTGAGCTATCGACTCCCCGATGAGGACTTCTTGATCGCGCTGGTTGTCATGGAGTGCGTGATCGTCGCTCATTGGCTCTGCCGCAATACGTCGTTGCAAATGGTTGCGGCGCGCGTTCCCTGGTGGACCGTCTCCATTGGTCTGGCACTCATGTTGTTGGCCATTACGCTCAGCTCGAGCGAATCACAGGGCTTTCTGTACATGCAGTTCTGAGGACCAGCATGGCTCGACGATCAACGTGCCTTCGCCGAATCGGTCGGATGCGCGGCAGCAGGAAGGTCGCAGACGACGCGAAAGCCCCAATCGGGTCGGCGGAATGAGTCGACGCCCCAATAGCGGTACCGAGACCCCGCGACGTGCGTGAAGCCGCCCCCGCGCCCAATCCGCGCGTCGCCCGTGGGCGGTCCCGTCGGATCGTCCGTCGGGGAGTGTTGAAAGTAGTCCGCCGCGTAACGATCGGAACACCATTCGGCCGCGTTCCCGATCATGTCGTACAACCCAAAGTTGTTGGGAAGAAACTTCCCGACCGGACTTGTGTAGGCATACCCGTCCGACGATTTCACGATTTCCTTCCAATGCGGAAAAATGGCTTTCGCCGTAGCGTCGGCTACGTTGCCGATTTTCGTCGTGTCTTCAGCGTCGGCGCTGTAATACGTACGGGTCGCGGTGCCCGCGCGGCAAGCGTATTCCCATTCGGCCTCGGTCGGCAGGCGATAGGTCTTTCCCTCTTTTCGGCTCAGCCAGTCGCAGAAAGCCGTCGCGTCCTGCCAGGCAACTTGAACGACGGGGTGATCGTCGCCTTGCGGAAATCCGGGCGTGCGCCAGGCGTAGGGCTGGTGCGGCTCCCATTTCGTCGGCATCTCGCTGTTATCCAGGCGGATTCCGCCGGGAGACAGATCGGCCAGCGTTTGATAACCGGTGACGGCAACAAACTGCGCGAATTGGCCACGCGTTACTTCGTAAACGCCGAAGTAGCAGGGCCGCGTAATGCGCACGTGGTGTCCCGCGTACGGCCCCATCATGTAGGCACCGGGCGGAATCAGTTCGAGTTTCATTCCGAGCGAGTTGGTCGTCTCGATCGGCACTTTGCAGTACTTGGCCCAAAGCTCTTGCGCTGTCTTCGCAACGGATCTGTCGAACGGCGAAGCCAGCAAATGGGGCCGAGGACCGCGGGCCTTCAAGTCAACGGCCGCGGGCGGTTGTGCCCTGACTTCCGCCTGTTGCGTTGCCGCGACCCTTCCGACGGGGCCTGGCAGAAGGGGAATCAGCGTCAAATCTTGGTCGCCCAACTTGGCGGCCACGGTGGGGCCTGCGACCGAAACCTTCACGACCTGGGTGTTTCCCTTTTCGAGCGTGAACGTGTTGGTTTTGAATTTGAGATTGCCGTGCGTGATCGTGAGTTCGTTTTCACCCGGCTCGACCTGGACCTCTTCATTGCCTGGGCCGGTGAGGGTGACTTTCGAGCCTCGCAAGGCAACCTGCACGCCGGGATCGCTAATCTCGATCGCCAATACGCTCTTGCCCACGCGGAAATAGAGAATTGCGAGTGCCAGCAATCCGAGCAGCGCAACCACCGTCGCGGATGGGAGGGCCCAACGATCCCACCCGCTTCTCGGGAGTTGTTGCGAGGCCGATTTCACAGACGGCTTGCGGACAATCGTCGCCAGCTCGTCGGCCACTGCAGACAGCGAAGGGAAACGATCCGCGGGATCCTTTGCCAGCATCTTCAAACAGACCGAGTCAATCTGCCGATCGAGCCCCGGCCGAAGTCGGCTGGGTGGCGTCGGTTGGACCGAAACAATCTGCCCCATCACCGATGCCAGCGACCCTTCGAACGGAACCTTGCCTGTCAGCAGCTCATACAGGATCACTCCGAGGCCGTATTGGTCGGCGGCGGGACCGATTTTCGCGACCTCGCCCTCGACTTGCTCGGGCGACATATAGGCCGGCGATCCGATGATCATGCCCGTTTGGGTAAGGCGAACGTCCTCGCCGGGCCGCATTTGTTGAGCCAGCCCGAAATCCATGATCACCGGCTCACCCTGACGATCGACCATGATGTTGGCCGGCTTCAAGTCGCGGTGCACGATGCCGTGGTTGTGCGCCTCTTGCAGCGCCTGCGCAATTTTGCCGACGGCGATCAGGATTTGCTGTTCGGTTTGCGGTGACGCGGGATTCACAAACTCGGAAAGGGGCCGCCCCTCGATATACGCCATCGTGATGTAGTGTTTGCCGTCGATGTCGCCGACGTCGTATACGGGGCAAATCCGCGGGTGCCGCAAAGTGGCTGCCAACCGCGCTTCGCGGTAGAAGCGCTCCAGCAACTCGCGCTCAGAGTCGTCAGTGAACTGCGGTGTTTTGAGTGCGATTTGCCGTTCGAGCTGAGTGTCGTGGGCGAGGTAAACCGTTCCCATCGCTCCCTGCCCGAGTGAACGAAGGATGCGATAACGACCGAAATGCCCCCGCAGCTCTCCCGATTTCAATTCGGTCGGGGACGACTGCGGCCGAGCCGCCAAGGTTTCCTTGGCCAGCTGGCCGAACGAACCGGTCGAGATCTGCAAGACATCGGCCCGAGACTCGGCGGCGAACCGCCGGAGTTCGTCTTCCGTCGCGATGAAGAGTCGCAGTTCGGCGGCGATTTCCTGGTGCTGCGCGAGAAAGGACTCGCGATCAACCGGCTCTTGGCGATCGACGCGATCGAGATACTCTTCCAACGCCGCTTGCAGTCGCGGATCGTTCGGCTTCGAGGGGACGGGATCGTTCATCGTTCGGCTTCCACGAATCAGGAACCTGGATGAACACGGGGCATCGGAAAACGCCGGACAGACAGACCGAGCACGTGGAACTGTTCCTTGTGTCGCACGACGGCTCGGCGACAGTCCGCATCATGGGGAATTCGCCCATTGGATGCCAGCTTTCGCGATCAGCCTTGCGCACGCAAGAACGCCGGGAAGTCTTCCTTGCGTTCTTGCCGCACCGGCGTGGCCCGTCGAGCCGGTCATTTGGTCAGATTCGACACAGAGGACGGGCTCGAGGAATCACCTTTGGCATCGTCGATCGAGGGCAGGGCCCCGTTCGCAGCAGGATCGACCGGACCGACAGGGAGAGGAGGAACCGGGAGGACATCGGTCACGGAACTAGTCGTGAACGTTCGGTTAGTCCCGGTGACAACAGGATTCGTGACGTTGGCGGAATACTGGTAGTAGTAGGGGTCGACGACGCTCGAAGCCACGTAGCCGGGCCCCGATCCGCCCCAGTATCCGAGACCGCGATACCCCAGTCCCCAGTTGTGTCCGTAACCCCAACCGTGCCCGAATCCGTGCCCCCAACCGCCGTGGTTCCAGCCCGTGTGATTGGTGTGATTATGAGCGAAGCTATGGTTCGTGCCCGTGTGATGACCAGCATGTGCGTGGCTCGCGTTGTGGTGAGCGGAAGCCGAGTGATGGGCTGCGTGGGCATGCCCACCGTGCGATCCCCCGTGACCACCATGTCCGCCTCCCTTCGCGAAGCTCGGCGTCCCACTCATCAACACGAATGCGAAGACCACGGCTGATCCCAACACGTAGGTGCGTTTCATGATTGATCCCCCCCCATTTCCGTGGATTAGTTGTCAGCGGAACAAACCAAGAAGCCCGGTTCTGGGGAGGAGGAGCGTGATTTTTCAAAAAGAAACCTCAAGTTTTCCGCGACGATCCTGGGAAGCTAGGTGGCTAAGTATTTAGGGCGACGGCCGGCCGTGCCGGAATTCGTGATTTCGGCAAGCAACTGCAAAGAATTCGCGAGGGGCGGCAATCGTCGCTGGAGATGAGTGCCGCGGGGGACGGTCGCTTAGTCCCGCTCCGCCAAGATTTGCCTGAGGCTGGTCATCGCGCACTTCATTAGCCAAACGAGTGCGTCTTTCGTGAGACCCATGGCGGCGGCGATTTCGACCATTGATTCGCCTTCGAGATAGCGGCGTCTAAGCGCCTCTTGCTCCTGCGGCGGAAGCTGTTCGATGGCCCGAGCCAATCGGATCGATTCTTCGCTGCGCACAACATGCTGGCTCGGAGATGTCTGGCGTGCGACGTAGGCGTCCGCTTCGGTCTGCCGTTTTTCGCGATCGATGTTGCGTTTGCCGGCATGCAGCTGGTCGCGCGCGGCATTGCGAATGTTGCGCTCGTGAATCTGACGGAGCCAGGCCGCAAATTGAGGAGCGTCGTGCCCGTTGAATTCGGCGATCTGTTTGTGGACCGACAGGCACGTTTGCTGCACGAGGTCCGAGGCGTCGATTCTCCCGGCCGCCCGATCATCGAGCAGCTTGTCCGCCAGACCCCACAAAAAGCCGCGGTACTTTTGCAGCAGTTCGCCCAGCGCCGCCTGGTCGCCGACCCGCGCCCGCGCGATCAACTCCTGATTGACGGCGTCGGGTTCCACGTTATCTCCCCACCTGCGGACATCGAATCAAGACAAGCGGTCGGCGACTGGGATCACGAACTTGAGCGCGCTCAGTTCGTCGGAGAACGAGGCAATCTTTACGTCGACGAGGCCGTGCGCTTTTCCGGCCGCCATCACCTCGGACTCTTTCACATCCTCAGGGCCCTTCATCCCCTTTTTCCACAACACCCAGATCGCTCCGTTACTTTTGAGCGAGCGTCGAAGGGTCTTCAATTTCGCCAGGTCGGGCCGTTGCCGAGCGCGCAGGAAAATGATGTCCGATTTGGGTTTCACCGACTCTTCAGAGACCGCGTCAGTTCGCTGTCTGAGTTCTTTCACGAACGAGGGATCGTCGAGCCCCAGAATCGAGACGCTGTAATCGGCCTTGATCCCCAATCGATCGAGCAAGGAGGGGGGATTGAGGATGTTCTTGGCTAAACGCTCCGCTTTGCTGCCGACGTGCAGCACGACCGTGTTGTTGTTCCACTTAACGGTCAGCTGGTCGTCTTTGGCTGCGACTGCTTGAATGTCTTTGAGCGGGATCGACAGCTTGAGTTCATCGCGCAGCGTCAGCGTCTGCCTGTCGAGATGCAGTTTGACGCGATACGAAGCCCGCTTGTATTTCGCCTCACACACGATTTCGGTGCCCATCGGCTGGCTCCTGCACGACGCTTGTCGAGCGGCGAAACGACATTCGACGACCGGTACCGATCGTAATCGTGCCGCGGAACAGCGGTCAACGGGCGACCAGCGAAGCCGAGCAGTCAACGCCTGTCGATCGATGACAGGCGGACACTCCTAAGCGGGCTCAATCGAAAGGCGGACGCCAATCCGGCCGAAGGAGTCGGCCAGCTTGTCGATCATCGCCTGCGCCTCGGCCTCAGTGGCAAAGACGGCCGCTTTGACGCGGTCTGACAGCGAGGGGAAGCCACGTTCGTTCAGAGGCGTAATCCAAGAGATTCGCCCGGCGTCGTCGGCCCGGATCACAAAAGCCATCAGACCAATACGGAACGGACCAGCGATCATCCACAGGCATCTCCATATTTCTTCGAACTTGTCGCTTGCAGCTCCCCGGGGTTGACGGAATTTGACCATTAAAGTGCCGGATTCGTAATGTTTTGCGTCAGCCTTAAGGCTGACGCGGCGTGAAAAGTATTTTGGCAGGAGGCAAACTCACTTCGCCCGTTCGATCGGACTCCACTGACCTGCGTCCGAGAGCCTCTCAGGTTAAGATGCTGGTCTCCCAGGAGTTCCGCTATGAATCTGCCATTCCGTTCAGTTCGCACTAGGTATTTCTGTGTAGCACTCCTCTCGACGGCGGGCCTCGCTGCAGCTCGGGAGACCGAACCCGCGTATCCGCCGGTGGCCCAAGTTAAGGCGTCCCTGCTTCGCCTGCTTGATCGAGAGAAGGTGCCGCTCGACGTGAAAACACGCTCGAGCGAAACCGATGCCGACGGGCGCCTGATCGAAACCGTCAGCATCGCGAGCGAACACAAAGCCGACGGTACCATCGAGCGAGTGCCTTTGCTGATCGTGCGACCCAAAGAGGGGGCTGGTTCGAAAGCCGGACGGTTTCCGGCGGTGATCGTGCTACACGGCACGGGCGGAAATAAAAAGCAAATGCGGCCGCTGTTGGACGAGTTGGCCCACCGGGGAATCATCGGCGTCGCCCTCGACGCCCGTTATCACGGCGAGCGATCGAAAGGTTCCAGTGGAGCAAAGGCGTATGTCGCCGCTGTCACTCGCGCCTGGAGAACGCCAGCCGGCCAACCGCTGGAACATCCGTTTTATTACGACACCTGCTGGGACATCTGGCGCACGATCGATTACCTCCAGACGCGCGCCGACGTCGACCCGAGCCGTCTGGGCATGATCGGATTCAGCATGGGAGGCATCGAGACATGGCTGGCGGCGGCCGTCGACGACCGCATCAAGGTGGCCGTGCCAGCCATCGGCGTTCAAAGCTTTCGCTGGAGCCTCGAGAACGATGCCTGGCAAGGGAGAGCCCGCACGATTCAAGGCGCGCATCAAGCGGCGGCCGAAGATCTCAAGGAGCCGCAAGTCAACCCGCACGTCTGTCGCGAATTGTGGAACAAGGTCATACCCGGCATGCTCGACCAGTTCGATTGCCCGAGCATGCTGCGCCTCTTCGCCGGCCGGCCGCTGTTGATCCTCAATGGTGAGCTTGATCCGAACTGCCCGTTGGGAGGCGCGAAGCTGGCCTTCGCATCGGCCGAAGCCGCCTTTCGCGAGGCGGGCGCGACCGACAAACTCAAAATCCTGGTCGCCGAAAAATCCGGCCACCGCGTCACCAATGAGCAACGCCAAGCGGCCCTCGACTGGTTCGCCAAGTGGCTGGCTGCACCCTGAACCTCGAGCGAGTGGCGACTGTCGGAACCCGATATGTCGGCCGTATTGCGAGCCAGGGGACGGGATTTTGACGTCGACGCCTTCCTGAGTGGAAGCACGCTCGAGCCTTGTCGCATCTATCGCCGCGGTGAGCCACGTTTTCCGGGTTCGCGGTCGCAGGCACCGCTCCTCGAGAAGTCAGGCATGCACGTTGTCGTGAGTGCCGCAGATTTCCACGAGTTCCCGAAACAAGTTGTCGCCGCGACTGCGTTTCTCTTGGCCGCGGCAGAGGAGATCCACCGCTTGAGGACTTTCCCCGGCGTTGAGGACCTCATTCTCGACTTCGGCATCGAGCGACGTGACGTCGCCGTCCAATCTGATCATCTCCCGGCAGACCTGATCCGAGCCGCGGCAGCACTGGGCCTGGGCATTGAGCTGTCGCAGTATCCACCGCGCGATGTGAAAGACGAACAGAGTCCGCGCTAAGGCGCCGCGACCAGCTTTGGCCTTTCCAAGACGGCAGAAATCAGGCATTGTTCTCGCAGAATCGGGCCGCCCGTCTCTCGGGCACCCGCTACTCAAGGGCGATGCCAATGCTCAAATTCGGAGTTGTCCTCTTCGTGTTGCTCGCTGTTCTGCCATCGGCCCCTCTCGCCGCCGATGAAGTTGAACGGAAGCCCGAGTCGGAGCAAGCGGTTCTTCAGTTCTTGAAGAAGTGCCGGGAGGCGATGGGCGACCTTCATCGCTTCGAAATCGAGTGCCTGCAAAGCCAAGTCGACTCGGCTTTCGGGACCGACGAGCGATCGCGGGTGCGACTCTACTGTGAGCAGCCCGCTGGCTACATCTTTGAGCGACGCGCCATCGACCCCTGCTTCATGCAAACATCGCGGCAAACAGGGAGCGGCGAACTCTTTCGTGTTAAGAGTGGAAGACCCGACACTTGGCTTATGGTCGGTGACCGAGTCACAAATCTCAACTATGAGCACCGGACGTTTGAAAACGCGAAAGTCGAACCCAACGACTGGCTTTTCGGACCGCTTTGCTATCACTTACCCCACGAATTCATTCCGCCATGGTTCGATCCAGCGGTTGATTGGAACATGTTGCAGTCCCAATTGCGGGTCGAGAGTGCGCAGTCAACAACGGGCGAGCTGTCCATCAAGTTCGAGCCTCGGGATAAGCACCGAGCCTGGCAGTATAGGGATGACGAGCGTCTGCTAGTGAAACAAGCAATCACAGTCGATCGTAAGACTCTCCAGCCAAGGAAATGGTGTAGGGCCAATCCACAAGGAACCATGGAGTACATCCTTGTTTACCAACGGTTGGACCTCAATCCGCCACAGCGCGAATTGAAAGTCGATCTGACTGGCTATCAGGACGCTAGCGCAATTCGCCGTCGTGCGCCCCAAGCAGAGCCGAAGTCAGCGCTCAAGATGCAGACACTCGAACTAGGTGCTCGGATTCTTTGGTGCTTGCTTTTCTAACAATGTCCGTCGGACGTAGCTCCAGCCAGAATCGGCCCCAAAATCACGAATGGGAAGGAGCGCCTCCATTTGGCGGATCGGTCGGAAGCAGCGGTTCGGAGGACAGCGGTCCGCCGAAGAGTTCACCGCGGATGCGGTCTCGCTCACGATCGAGTTGTTCGCCCGTGGCGCCCAGCTGTCGCAGGAGCACTTCGATCATCGAAAGGGCGACTTCTCCTTCGTCGGCAAAGGTCACGTCGGCCCCCGATTGTTTGAGATCGGCCATTTCGCGCAAGAAGTTCGTTCGCGCAAAGACGCGAATGCCCGGGTTCAGTTCGCGAGCCAGGCGAATCACTTCTTGGCTGCCGTGCGAGCTCGCCGCACTGAGGACGAGGACGATGGCTCGCTCGATGCCGGCCTCTTGCAATGTCTCCGGGCGAGTCGCGTCGCCGTACACGGCCGCAATCCCGCTCGCGCGTAGCTGGCGGACCGTTTCGAGATTGAGTTCCACCATCGTCGGCTCGACGGAATTTTCTCGCAGGAGCCGAGCGACCGTGCGGCCCACCGGTCCGTAGCCGACGATCACCGCCTGATAAAAGGCTGACGTCTCAGGTGAGATCCCCGAGGAGGGTGGGCGGCTTCCCTTGGCAGGAGCTGCTTTCGCGCTCCGGCGGCCGCCGAGCCATTTCGCGAGTTTGGGTCGGCTCTTCGCTTGGACTTCAAGCCTGTCGACCAATCGGTAGAGGATGGGATTGAGGCTGATCGAGATGATCGATGCGACCACGAGCGTGTTCGTTGCGCGCTCTTCCAAAATTCCCAGTTCGCGACCCAATTCGGCCAGGATGAACGAGAATTCTCCAATTTGTCCCAGAGCCACGCCCACCGACAGCGCGCAACGCAACGGATACCCGAGCCCCAACACGATCACCAACGCCACGAGCGGTTTCAACAGCAGAATGAGCGACAGGGTGGCCGCAATGAGCCCGGGCGCTTCGAGCAGATAAGCGGGGTGAAATAGCATTCCGACTGAAACAAAAAATAACACTGCGAACGCATCTCGCAGCGGCAGCGCCTCCGAGGCCGCGCGGAGGCTGAAGTCCGACTGTCCGACTACCATGCCCGCGAGAAAGGCACCCAGCGCCATCGAGGCTCCGAACAATTTCGCCGCTGCTAGCGCGATTCCCAACGCCAGGACCAAAACCGTCAGCGTGAACAGCTCGCGCGAACGCGTCGCGGCCATTTGCGCGAGCAGCCAGGGAATCAGCCGCCGGCCGCCATAGAGCATCACCGCCAGCAACAAACCAATTTTCAGTACCGACGCGCCGAGCGACAGAATGATCGCCAGGGCTCCGTGAGCGTCCGGCCGGAAGATGACGGGCAACATCACAAGCACGAGCACGGTCACGAGATCTTCGACCACCAGCCAGCCGACGGCGATGTGACCGACTGGCGTGTGCAAGTCGTTATGATCGGCCAGCACGCGGAGCAGCACGACGGTGCTAGCCACGGAAATCGCCAGGCCAAACACCAGGCCGGCCGAGACCGTGCCGCCGAAAGCCATTTCGACGGCACCCGCGACCAGAGTCGTGACGAGAATTTGCCCCAGCGCGCCGGGCACCGCGACGCGCCTGACCGCGAGCAGATCCTTCAGGTGGAAATGCAGCCCGACGCCGAACATCAGCAGGATCACGCCGACTTCGGCGAGTTCATTGGCCAGTTTCGCATCGGCAACGAAGCCCGGAGTTTTCGGGCCGACAACCACGCCGGCGAGCAGATACCCGACGATCGGCGACAACCCGACCCGATAGGTCGCGTAGCCGAGAATCAAAGCGGCCGTGAAAGCACCCGTCAGCGTGAGGATCAGATCGAAGTTTTCGTGCATCGGTCGATCTAAGCCTCGGGACGCCCGGCGATATCCCAACTGAGATGTCTTTAGATTAGC
>Ga0210393_10001876_pt1 | contig 17466 bp, 17 predicted proteins | sample IncBWC27OmetaG_FD_160068 | JGI IMG/M metagenome (GOLD analysis project Ga0210393, IMG submission 160068) | Forest soil microbial communities from Barre Woods Harvard Forest LTER site, Petersham, Massachusetts, United States - Inc-BW-C-27-O ... | reverse complement strand
GCAGTGAACGCGGTCTTGAGTACGACACCATGTCCGGCGTCTATGCCGAGTTTGTGGAAAAGGAAGTCTTGCCTCTGGTCGAAACCCAGACACACGTGAAGCTCACGAAGGATCCCGACGGCCGAGCGACCATGGGCGGCAGCTCGGGAGGCTCCTGCGCCTTGATCATGGCCTGGTATCACCCAGAGCTGTATCACCGCGTTCTCACTTACTCGGGAACATTCATCAACCAGCAGTGGCCTTACAATCCGCAGACGCCGCACGGCGCTTGGGAATTCCACGAGCATCTCATTCCCAGCAGTCCCACGAAGCCAATACGAATCTGGATGGAAGTTGGAGACCGTGATCTTTTCAATCCCAACGTGATGCGCGACAACATGCACGACTGGGTTCTGGCCAACGAGAATATGGCGAAGGTACTCGCTGCCAAGGGCTATCACTATCAGTTCGTCTTTGCCCGCAATGCCGCCCACGTGGACCGGGCGACGAAACAGCAGACCCTTCCCGAAGCACTCGAATATCTCTGGCAGGACTACCGATCCTCGGCAGCCAAGAACTGATCGGCCGACGCGGTAGCCGCAATCCTGGCATAGCGAGGCGCAACCAATACCAAATCGGGCGATCGACTTTCACGATTCAGGGTTCGGTGCTCTTGCCTTTGATAATGTTGCAAGGGGTGGAGCAAACGTGACCCTTCGCTAGTCCTTCTTCCAGTGCCTGCCGGTTTGGTCGAACATGTTTGCCGGCAGGTCCAAGCCGGCGGCTTTGAGTCTTTCGGCAAACCTGGGCCTGACGCCTGAGGCGTTGAAAGTTCCGAGCACGCGTCCGTCGGAGGAAACTCCCTGCTTCTCGAATACGAATAGATCCTGCATGCTGACCACATCCGCTTCCATGCCGGTGATTTCGGCGATCTGGGTCATACGGCGGGTTCCGTCGCTGAAGCGTGCAATCTGCAGAACTAAACAAACCGCCGACGCGATCTGTTTGCGAATCGCTTTTTCGGGCAAGTTCAGGTTCGCCATCATGGCCATGGTCTCCATGCGCGCGATGGCATCGCGCGGACTGTTGGCGTGAATCGTGGTCATGGAACCGTCATGGCCCGTGTTCATCGCTTGCAGCATGTCGAGAGCTTCCTCGCCGCGCACCTCGCCGACCACGATCCGGTTGGGACGCATGCGCAGGCTGTTGATGACCAGTTGCCGCGCCTGCACTGCACCCTTCCCTTCCACATTGGCAGGCCGGCATTCCAGCCGGACGACGTGGCGTTGCTTCAGTTGCAATTCCGCCGAGTCTTCAATGGTAACGATGCGTTCTTTCGAGGAAATGTAGCCGGAAAGCACATTCAGTAACGTGGTCTTGCCAGAACCTGTCCCGCCGGAAATCACGATATTGAGACGCGCCGCCACCGCGGCCTTCAACAACGCCAGCATCGGCGCAGTCAGGGTCTGATTGGCCAGGAGGTTATCGTCGGTAATGGGAGTGTGGCCAAAACGCCGGATCGAAAGATGAGGACCGTCAATCGCCAGCGGCGGAATGATCACATGGATCCGGGATCCGTCGGCCAGTCGAGCGTCGACCATGGGCGACGATTCATCCACGCGCCGTCCGATTGCCGAAACAATCTTGTGGATAAGGCGCATCAGGTGCGCGTCATCCTTGAATGTGATCTTGGTTTCTTCCAGAATGCCGGCGCGCTCAACGTAGACTAATTTGGCGCCATTCACCAGAATGTCGCTGACGGTGGGGTCTTGCAGCAGTGGCTCAAGCGGCCCCAGGCCGAACATTTCATCCAGGATCTCAAGCGATAACTGCTCTTTGTCCGGACCACTGAGCGGCGCCTTGAGTCGCGACACCGCGTCCTCGATCACGGCAAACACCTGCGCCCGCGTTCCTTCGTCTGGGGCGGCCGCAATTCTTTCCAGATCCACTTTATTCAATAGGTAGTGATGGATTACGTTCTTCAGCTCCAGATAGACGCGAAGGTCCACCCCGCAATACTTTCTTGCGTCGCGCGAGTTTGACCCGCCCGAGTTCGCGTCGTCCGAGGCCGGTTTGCCGGCGGCCGGTGGGCTAAACAAGGTCGACGGAAGTCGGTTAGAAGCAGGCATTTAGCCCTCACAATCTCGAGTCGAGAATTATAGGAGTCGGTGTAGGCGAAAACAATCAAGTTCCACCGGTGAAGAATCGCGTAAGGAACTGCGTAGTTTTCGAGAATTCCGGGATGACGGCTCAAGCCCTTCCTGTTCGCCCGCCAGCAACGGAGATTCCGGTAGAGGCAGTGGGGGATCGGGAAACAGGCGTCGGCGTGGAACGGGCGCGACGTGCATACGCGGATTCTGGCGGTTTCCGACCAATGTATCCTGCCGATGATCACTTCCGCAGCCCGCTGTCACAGTGCGGCGGCGCATTTCTGGACCTAGTAAGTGGCCCCACGAAGCGTTTCCACAAGTTGGAGATCGCCGCGCGGCTCCGCCCCTTGTCGAGCTCCTAGCTCCGGCTCGTATGGCGCTCGCGGCCAGAAACAGATGATATTATCGCGGACGGGAGTCAACCAGTGGAACCAACAAAAGCCCAACTTCCGAGCGAAGCCATAGAGCTCTACAACGATTTCATTCACGGTGAGATTAGTCGCCGCGCCTTTATGGAGGGCGTGCAGCGACTGGTGGGCGGTCTGGCGACAGCCACGGTTATCCATGCATTGATGCCGAATTATGCGCTGGGCCAGCAGGTTTCCCGCACCGATGACCGAATCAAGGCCACTTACGAGACCGTTCCCTCTCCGAAGGGCAACGGAAGCATCAAGGGATATCTAGTGCGGCCCATCAGCGCCGACACCCGCTCCGAGACCGTAACGAAGTTGCCCGGCGTAATCGTGGTCCATGAGAATCGGGGTCTGAACCCGCATATCGAGGACATCGCGCGGCGGTTTGCCCTGGCGAACTTCATGGCCTTTGCGCCGGACGGACTCACATCACTGGGCGGATATCCTGGCGACGACTATAAGGGCGGCCAGATGTTCAACAAGATCGACAAGAACAAGATGTCCGAGGATATGGTGGCTGCGGCCTTGTGGTTGAAGTCCCGCCCTGACGGCACGGGAAAGATCGGCGCTACAGGCTTCTGCTACGGAGGCTCGACCGCCAATATGCTGGCGGTGCGGCTGGGAACCGACCTGGCGGCAGCGGCGCCGTTCTATGGCGGTCCTCCCGCACCAGAGGACATCCCAAAAATTAAGGCGGCGATCCTCGTGCATCACGGAGAACTTGACACCCGGCTCGCAGCCACGTGGCCGGCATACGACAAGGAGCTGCGCGAGGCGAACGTTCCACACGAGGGCTACATTTATCCGGGCGCCGTACATGGCTTCAATTGCGATGCGACGCCGGAACGGTATAACAAAGCCGCGGCCGATCTGGCCTGGCAACGCACAATTGACTGGTTCAACAAGTACGTGCGTGACTGATTCCGCCCCCTTTTCGGGTGCAATTTGCCGTGCCGGACGCACCCGAGCCGGTTCGAATGCTCCGCGGCGTATTTCGAAGCCTTAGAACCCACTCTCTCTGTTTGATCGCTGTAAGCAATCCGAGAACATGACCGGTCGCAATTTCCATTTTGGTTGGACCAATGTCGCACCAAGGCAGAGGCCTGGGACAACGCGACGGAATAAAACTAAATCGAGGGGCGAGTCGACCCTCGTGACAAGAAAACGCGCGACACTTTCTTCGGCCGCTTGGAGGTTGCGGTCTTCGAATCTCTTTGCTGGGCCTCGTTCTTTTATTCTCTTGGAGTGAATGGCAGTCTCTTGCCCATAAAATCTTGTCCCTTGACCACCTGGAGCCGGCCAATGGTTCGCGAATGGTAGTTCATTTCTTTGTCCTCATGAACCGATCGATAAGCGGCGCAATTTCATCCGCTGCCGTATCCAGTGCGAAATGACCACCATCGACAATGTGGACCTCAGCGTTGGGCACATCTCGCCGATAGGATTCCGGCTCCGAGGCGTCAAACGATAACTCATACCTGCCCCAAATCACCAGCAGGCGCGGCTGCTTCTCATGCATCCAAGCCTGCCACCTGGGATAGTTGTCGACATTAGTGCGGTAGTCGTAGAAGAGATCGCTCTGAATCTCGGCCTGCCCGGGTTGATTGAGAAAAGCAAATTCATCCGTCCACAGATCGGGGTCATAGCGTTCCACGTTGGGATCGCTTCCGACATGGCGCGTCCGCGTCGTTTGCAACGACAGCAGGTTGGTACGAAGCGCGCTCTCGTTGGCGGCGCGGTCGGCCCAAAAGGCCCGACGCGGCTTCCAGTTCGCCCCCAGGCCTTCATTGTGTGCCACGGCGTCCTGCACGATCAGGGCCTCGATCCGGTCCGAATGGGTTAAGGCCATGCGAAAACCCACAGGGCCGCCGTAATCCTGCATGTAAAGCGTGTAACGCGAGAGCTGAAGAGCTTCGGTGAAGTGATTCATGGTTTCGGCGATGTGATCGAACGTGTACGCGAATTTTTTCGGGTCTGGCCAGTCACTGTGTCCGAAGCCGGGGTAATCCGGCGCGACCAGGTGATAACGATCGGACAGCCGAGCGAAGAGTGGCTCAAACATTCGCGACGAAGACGGAAGTCCGTGCAACAGAAGAAGCGTCGGCGCATCCTTCGGCCCGGCCTCTCTGTAAAAGATGGAGAGTCCATCCACTTGTATCGTGCGATAAAGCGTCGGGTGTTTCATGGAACGTTCCTTTCCCTGGGCGCGGGCCGGTGGTTGAAATATTGCGAGCATGACAGAAAACACCAGCACCATACGAGAAATATGCAAAAGTCGGGGCCAACGGGACGAGTACAAAGGATGCATCGTTTACCTGCGTGTTAGAAGTCGTGCGCTGTGGGTAGGACTACGATCTCGTCGATTTCCGCTGATATTTGACGTTTCTATTCTCCTTCTTTCTTATTTACGATGTGTTTTTCACGGCGCGCTGCGCTCCACTGCAGGATGGGCCCCGCGATTTCAGAAACCTCCTCGACCAATGAGGTCAAGAAACCTGATACGTCGATGCAAGTCGAAAGATTGGCGCTTTGTCCGGCCCACATAGGCACAAGATCTGCCCGGCCCGCGGCCTCTGCAGCGATTGCAAGATTTCTGACGAGTTCTCGTTGCAGCGGATATGGCAGGATCTCGGCTCCGTTTCGGTTCAAGTTCTCCATCACGCGGTTGTGGATTCCCCGCGCGAGTCTTCCCGTGAAGCCTTTTGTTAAGGCAGTATGTCCGGCATCGTGTCGTCGCAAAGTTTCGCGATGCAGGCGGCTGGCGCCGGATTCCTCGCACGCCAGGAATACCGTTCCCATTTGAACGGCGTGTGCGCCGAGAGCCAAGGCAGCGATTACGCCGCGCGCATCTGCGATGCCACCGGCGGCGATCACCGGCACGCTGACCATGTCGGCAATCTGAGGGACGAGCGAGAACGTGCCGGTGAGCGAGTCCTCGGCTGGCCGGAGAAATGAACCGCGATGCCCCCCTGCTTCGAAGCCAGAAGCGGCAATTGCATTCACGCCGGCTTCCTGAAGTGCCGCCGCCTCATCGGGCGTTGTCGCCGCGCCGATGGTGACGATGCCTTTCGCCCGGCACTCGTCCAAGATTTCTCTTGCCGGAATTCCGTAGATGAAGCTGAATGCCGGTACGCCCGCGTCCACCAGCACGCGGGCCTGATCTTCAAATCGCTTCGGCGAATATGGCTTGTAGGTTGGATGGGGCGCCCCCACGGCAGCAAGATCAGCGACTAACGGCGCCAGGCTCCTGTTGAATCCGCTTTCATCTGCTGTTCGCGCACCTTCGTCCTCCATTGACACCCACAAGTTCATCGCAAACGGTTTGGATGTGAGAGAGCGCATCTCCGCGATTACGTCTTTGATGGCATCGGGCGGCAAGCTGTGTGCGCCAAACGATCCGAGTCCGCCAAAGTTTGACACCGCCGCCGTCAATCTTTGCGATGACAATCCGCCAAGCGGACCTTGAATGATGGGGTACTCGATTCCGAGCTTGGCGGTGAGCCGGTTCTGGTTCCAGGAAGCAGGCATGATCATCCCCTTGTAATGAAGGCATTGCATCGAACGTTTAGCGAAGCTGGCGTTGATGCGCTGGAATCGGGTCCTCCCTGATTTTGGCTTGATCGCTTTTACCGACTCACTGTTTCTTCCCGTTGAGTGCCGGCAGGAGAAGTTTCAGAAGCGCTTCATCCGAGAACGGATTCTGACCTGAGATCAACTCGCGATCCTGAAGGACGTAGCTCTTCCATGGAGCGACCACACTTACGTCAGCGCCCGCCGTACGCAAGCCGAAGTCCGGGTAGAAGAACACCTTGCCACCAATCTCAATCGGCTCCCGCTGCTGCTCTTCCGCTGTCGAAAAGATGGTCATCTTATATCCAGAATATATCCAACCTTGAGCTTTTGCCCGCGCTCCGGCGGCATCGCCCGCCTTCAGCGCGCCGACCACTTCCGACGCATTGGGAAGAGCCGCGAGAAGCGAAATCGGGCCATGGCAGAGCACTGCCGTAGGCTTGGACGTTTTATGAAAGTGTCTCAGCACGGTGCCAGCGTCGGGATCATCGAGAAGATCGATCATCGGGCCATGGCCGCCGGGCACGAAAACCGCGTCATATTGATCCAGGCCCGATGCAATGACATCCAGGATACGAGTTGGATTTTTGAGCCCAGTCAGGCTCTCGCGGAAGCTTAGATAGTCCTGAAGCTTAGCCTCGTCCCCACCGAAGAACATGGCGGTAGCTGAATTGACATCCAATTGCGGCGTGTTGCCTTTGGGGTTGGCGAAGGTGATTTCGTAGCCCTCCTTCATCAAGGCGCGAACCGGAACGGTCAGTTCGTTGAGGTAGTAGCCAGCGCCGGCATAAACCTTGCCGTCTCGCAAGGGCAAGCCGTGACCGCTCGAAACTAGTACCAAGACTTTTCCTTTTGTTCTCATTTTGAATTTTCCTTCTTGAAATCGAATTCTATTTTCCTGAAATCCAAGCTAGCCTCATCGACACGGAACGGTCATTGAATACCGGGGTGAGTTCTCGGAAAGGTAGCGGTGCAGCGAACCTGGGCGAGTAAGTCCACAAGATCCGAGATCGGTCGCGCATCGAGTTGCCGCACAACCTGGATGAGCCTTTTTCGAAGGTCTTCATCGGCGAAAGCCTCACTCAACCAGTGGAACTTCTCGACAGTGCGGTCCCACGTCATGGGGTTATTGAGCCCTCCCTCGTAGCCGTGCTGCTCCTTCACAAAGACACGTTGGTCTTTGGTGCGAATCGTGACGCGGGCGCTCAGCTCATGGGGATAGCGAGCGCTGAAACTATCATCAGGACGAATCTCTACACGCTTTAGTAAGGCCTGGACATCTGGAGCTTGGATGCGTGCCTCATCCAGTTGTGCAGGGCCTAGTTGATCGTCGAGCAGCGCGGCTGCGATGAGGTAATGAATGTTGTAATCGCCTTGCTCTTTCATCTGAGGGTGGTTCTTTGGACCGAAGGCTCCGCCGCCTGCGAAGTCGAAGGCACCCTGGAAGACATCGCAGCGCACGTCCTCAACGTCGTCCGCTGTCAAACCGTTACGACGCTTCAGCTCTAACGCGGCTTCCAATATGGGTTGGCCATGAATCAGCGAACAATATTTCTTCATGACCGTCTGTGTGATGATTTCGAGCGAGGGCTGTTCCCAATCCACGAGGATCGACTGCTTGAACATGAGTTCCAATCCAAAAGGACCTTCAAACAGACCTTTTGGGCCGGTGAAACCTCGCCTGGCTAAGGAGGCAGCATAGACGGCGCGCATCCCGGTCATTCCAGGTGAGAAGCCCTTCCACTGCGACACTGGTTCGGCATGCACGTTTGCAAGCGAGACGTTGTCGATGGTCGCGATCGAGATCGCATTGGCGATTTCGCCGGCGGAGAGTCCAAACAGTTTCCCTGCACCGGCAGCTGCAGAGATTGCGAGCTGGGTGGCGTGGTTGAAACCCTTTGCCATTCCAGGCACGGCGGACGTGAACCTGCATTGAATTTCATAGGCTACTGCGAGTGCCAACATGAATTCCTCGCCGGATGCCCCGACATATTCGGCCGCTGCAAGGATGGTCCCGAAGTTGTCACTTGGATGGCAAAGGCCACCCTGTGCCATGTAGCTATCGAGAAGGTCCACGTAGCGCACAAGTGAGGAGTTGAAGAGTGCGGCCTGATCGGGAGAGGTCTTGCCGCCGCCAATCAACGTGCAACGGCCGGGAGCTCGATATTCTTCGATCTGGTCGCGTAGCGTTCGGAGAGACGGAGCCGAAACAGCAGCGATCGCGCACCCCATGCTGTCCAGAATGTTGCGCTTGAAAAGCTGCCGACTATCGGTTGTCAGGTGCTCCGGTCGGGCGGCAACTGCAAAGGCGCCGATCCGTTCAACGGCCGAGTGTGTTTCCGCCTGCAGCTTAGGTGCAATGAGTTCAGTCATACTAGCCATCTCAAGCTCTCCTAGTCCCTTCGTATCTGCGCGGCTGCCTCGCCTGAGGCCTTTCTTATCCACCTATTTCGAAAATGATTTCCAACTCGACCGACGTTCCGAGTGGAAGGCTTGCGACGCCGTACACCAGCCGGCAAGGGTTCTTGTCTTTGCCGAAGACATCTTGCAAAAGCTCTGAAGCGCCGTCGGCGACTTTAGGCTGATCGCGGACATCTCCTGAAGTGGCCACCAACACACTGAGTCGGACAATCCGCGTGACTTTGTCGAGAGATCCCAAATGCTGCTTCGCGACGGCAAGGCCATTGAGCGCCGCCAGGCGAGCCGCCGCATGCCCTGCTTCCACATCGAGTTCCGCGCCTATGCGCCCGATGAATTTGGCTTCGCGGCCTACGGTGGGAAGCATTCCGGTGAGAAAGAGCAGGTTGCCTGTCTGCACGGCTTCCGCGTAGATGCCGAACGGCTCAGGCGGCGCCGGAAGGTTGATGCCAAGTTGTCTTAACCGCTGCTCAGCGCTGGCAGGCCGAGAGCTTTCTCGATTTACCATCTGCCCGCGTGCGCGCCGCCATCCACGTGCAAGATTTCACCCGTAGTGAACGTGGCGTCGGTCAGAAACAACGCTGCGTCGACGATTTCTTGGACCTCACCCATCCTGCCGGCCGGGTTCAACCCTTTAAGAAATTCGTGGGTCTCCGGTTTATGCATGGGAGTATTAATCACTCCCGGCGCAATGGTGTTCACACGAATACCTTCCTTCGCGTATTCAATCGCGAGGGCGCGTGTCACCGCATTCAACGCGCCCTTCAACATGATTTGAACGGCCGCCCCTACACCTGCGATGGGTTGGTCAACCAAGCTGGTTGAGATGTTGATGATGCTGCCGGATTTCTGTTGCGACATCTGCTTCACGGTGAGCTGTGACACGTAGAGAAAGCCTGCAAGCGTCGTGGAGACTAGGGTGTCGAAGTCTTCGGCCGTATATTCGGTGAAGGGCTTCGGTATGAAAACACCCGCATTGTTGATCAGGACGTCGATCCTGCCAAACTTCGATACCGCAGTATCCACGATCTTGGCGGCCGTGCTTCGATCCCCGATGTCTCCATCGACCAGCGCAAGATTCGCAGACGCAGCGAATGGATCTGTTTTCGTGATGTTTCGCGAGTTTGCGACTACGTTGTAACCTCGTTGCACGAACGCTTCGACCAGTCCCGCCCCGATCCCTCGCGACGCACCTGTAACAATTGCTGTTTTCGCCGTATTTGCCATTGGTAAGCTCCCTTTAACGAACTGGCCCCTGACTCCCAGCGTCTTGACGGAACCGGTTTCTGCTCACGACTATGAGTAAACGGCACATCGGAAACGTACTTGTGCAGATTTCTGCTGGGTTGGTCGGAATCCTGCTAGATTCACGCTCCCCGAGAGAGAACTCCGACAGGCACCGGAGCCTGGGGTTTGTCTTGAGGGAACGACCATGAGAGTTCGCTTGCGGAACCTTTTGCCGGCCACTCCAACGCCGAGTGCAACCACCACCGTCGTAAGGCCCCACGACCGTGACGAGCGACCGCTAGCTCGCCGCTGAGACAGCTATAACCTGATCCGGGCGATGGAGGACAGAGCAAGTTCGGCCTTAGCGCGAATCGCATCCCCATTGGCAGTGAGAAAGTCGAGAAATGTGCGCAATACGACTGAGGGCTCGCCGAGCGGCCACTCCGCGATCAGGTCGAGACACAGATCGGGCACAAGCCGAACGAACTGCACACCATTCGACCGGAGGCTGCTCGTGGAGGCAGGTACGATGGCTACGCCTTCATCGGCCTCAACTAACGAGAGGATCGTCTGCATCGAATTCGGTTCGTTCTCAACCTGCGGAGAAAAGCCGTGAGCTCGGCACGCTCCAACGATGGTATCGAAAACAGCAGGTGCTCCTTTTCGGTGAAAAAGTATGAATCTTTCATTGGCAAGGTCAGTTAGCCGAATCTTTTCGCTCTTCAGTTTTAACTTTCGTGATCGAGGCAGGACCGCAACCAGGGGGTCACGAAGCAATACTCTGGATTGTCGATTCTTGCTGCGCTCAAGCGACAGGGTGCGCGTGATGGCGATATCGATCTCGCCTCTGTCACATGCCTGGTCCAGTTCAACAGGATAGAGATCATGGAGTGCAAGCTTTACGTCCGGATATTCCAGTTTGTATCTGCGAATGAGGTCAGGCAGGAAGGAGAGCGTTGCCGAACCGATAAACCCGATCGAAAGCCTGCCAACTTTGCCTTGGGCAGCGCGCTTGGCCGTGAGGATGGCAGTCTCCGCCCGTTGAAGGATAAGAACGGCGTCCGCATAAAATATCTCGCCTTCCGGCCTCAAACGCGCGTTGCGACCGGTTCGCGAAAAGAGTTTCAGCCCAAGTTCGTCCTCCAGATCGGACACAGCTTGACTGATCGAGGGCTGGGCAATATGCAGCCGCCGTGATGCTTCCCGATACCCTTTGCACTCTACGACGGCGGTGAAATAGCGCAGATGTCGTAATTCCATCTGATAGGCACTCCCTATCAGTCTGATTGGAACATATGACGTATCGCAATGTCACTTTCCAACTCTATTAGGGTGAAGCGATTTTGGTCTCGCAGAATGGCCAGGTCGTGGCTCATTCCTTGGTGTTCGACGGATGAGTAACGAGACCACACGATGGAGTCCCCAACATGAAAATTGAACGCGTTTCCCCCGATCCTGACACAGAGCCGCGTCATTGGGTACGGCATGATCAAGCTTTCGCCATGATGTTACGCCCCGGCTCAATTGAGTGGGGCTCGAAGCGTTGCGTGCTCGAAAAGTTCGACTATACGGCCGGCGACCTTGCGCTGTGCGATCGTCATGTGGGTGAGTGGGTTGGCCTAATGAACGTATCGCATCTGCAGCTCGGTATTTCCGACGAGGCACTGATGGCCTGCTCTGACGGGGCTTACGGCGAGGTAGAACTGCGACCTTCCCGCAAGTTTGCAGACCCTCGTCTCAGTGCGATGGTTGCGGCCGTTCATGCGGAGATGGTTGCCGGCTTTCCGAGCGGGCGGCTGTTTCTGGATTCTGTCGAACAGGCGATGGCCATAACTCTGGTCAATGGTCATGCGGTAAGGCACCGTCCTGTGCAGATATATCGAGGCGGACTCGGCTCGGCGCGCTTGCGAAGGATTAAAGAGTTGGTCCACGCGAAGATGGAAGACGACTTGAGTCTCGACGAAATGGCGCAATCGGTAGGTTTGAGCACAGCCCACTTCGCGCGGATGTTTCGTAAGTCAACGGGTCAGACCCCGCATCAATTTGTTCTGCGCCAAAGGCTTGAGCGCGCCAAAGCGATGTTGCGTGCTCCCGATGCTCGAGTATTGGACGTCGCCGTTGCCTGCGGCTTCAAGACCCAGCAGCACTTTGCACAGGCCTTTCGTGACCTCTGGGGAGTTAGCCCGACCGGGTATCGCCAGGATCTGGTCGGCTCCGCAGCAACCTGCGGGTGCGAAATCTGCTCAGAAGATACGCCACTCCTGGTGATTAATGGTTAGGCGCCAGAACTTCACTGTCACGCGTTGCCGTTCGCTCCTTGTTAGCGTCCCGCCCTGTCCGGAATTTGTAACTCATCGGTCATCGCCCCTTGCACCCGCCTCAGCATTGTGTCTTCGGTCAACAATTCCGACTCGGCCCCTCTTGGCTCATTCTCGTCGTCAAATGCCTCGAGACAAACCCAGACTCCCTCTCGGGAAGCATGAATTTAGCAAGATTCCGACCATCCCCAGCAGAAATCCGCCCAAGTCCGTTTCCGATGTGCTGTTTACTCACAACTGTGAGGAAAGTCACCGCGTCAACCAGCCGGACACGCGATCCACTGCTTATTTGTCTGCCGGCGCGAACTCAACACGGGAGAGAAAGTCAATGGAAGCAATTGGATTGTTAGTTACGCTCGAAGCACGCGCGGGTAAAGAGGCTGATGCCGAGGCATTTCTAAAATCAGCCAAGCCACTTGCGCTGGATGAAAAAGGAACCTTGAAATGGTACGCGATCAAGCTCGGGCCGCGGAAGTTCGGCATTTTCGACACTTTTGCAAATGAGGCGGGCCGCAATGCTCACCTGACTGGCGAGATCGCAAAAGCATTGGGAGCGCGGGCCAGCGAACTATTTGCGGTTTCTCCCCAGGTGGACAAAGTGGAGATCCTCGCAAACACGCCCCTAAAAGGGTGAGCGCAAGGGTTCAGTAGTCCTAAGGAGCCGCATCGGCTCGCAGACTAAATCACGATCAAAAGGCAAACCATATGAGTCAAGCAGTCAGCAGTTTTAAACAGCAGAAGTCTGACGCAGGTGTCGTGAGAGTAGACACGAAGTTCGAGGTCGCGCTCATCCCCGTCTCGGACGTCGACCAAGCAAAGGAGTTCTACACCAGGCTTGGGTGGCGGCTCGACGACGACCTCGTGATGGGAGATGACTTTCGCGTCGTCCAGTTGACTCCCCCCGGTTCAGGGTGCTCGATCTCGTTCGGCAAGGGAGTCACAACGGCCGCGCCTGGATCGTTCCGGGGTGGACTGATCGTCTCCAACATAGAAGCGGCCCACCAGGACCTGGTGGCCAGCGGCGTCAACGCGAGTGAAGTGTTCCACGGCTCGCCATTCTCGCCGGCAGGACGCATCAGCGGCCCGGACCCCGAGCACCAGAGCTACCGCTCCTACATCTCCTTCGAAGATCCCGATGGGAACGCGTGGATCGTCCAGGAGGTCACGCGCCGGTTGCCCGGCCGCATTGATCCCGCAACGACGACCTTTGCGTCCGCAAACGATCTGGCAAGCGCGGTGCGGCGCGCGGCAGCCGCTCACGGCGAGCACGAGAAGCGCAACGGGCAACGCGACGCGAACTGGCCGGACTGGTATGCGGCGTACATTGCGGCGGAGCAGGCAGGGACCGAACTGCCCAAGTGAACGACGATCTGCCTGTAACTGGTCGCTCGATGTGCGGGGGCTGGGCCCGCCCGTGTTTCCATTGATCCTCGGCCGAGCCCCCCACAACTCAAAGGAGTTTGCACAATGCCTTAGGCCAACCGACGCGATGTCTTGATAACACTTGGTGCCTTAGCGGTAAGCGCAGCATTCGAGCAACAGGTTCCATATTTGCGTGGGATCACGGCTTTGACAACCTCACAACCAGACATAGGAGGGCACGATATGCCAATGATTACGACCAAAGACGGTACAGAGATTTTCTACAAAGACTGGGGCCCGAAGGATGCCCAACCCATTGTGTTTCACCACGGCTGGCCTCTGTCGTCGGACGATTGGGACGTGCAGATGCTGTTCTTCCTGGCCAACGGCTATCGCGTCGTTGCGCACGACAGGCGCGGTCACGGTCGCTCCGCACAGGTGGCCACTGGCCACGACATGGACCATTATGCGTCCGACGCCTCGGCGGTGGTCGAGCATCTCGACCTGAGAAATGCGATCCACATCGGCCATTCGACGGGTGGCGGCGAGGTAGCGCGCTATGTCGCGAAGTATGGCGGGCCTCAGGGCCGCGTGGCCAAGGCCGTCCTGATCGCCGCCGTTCCCCCGCTCATGCTCAAGACCGAGAAGAATCCGGGCGGCACTCCGATCGAAGTGTTCGACGGGTTCCGCAAGGCGCTGGCTGCGAACCGGGCTCAGTTCTTTCTCGATGTCCCTACCGGTCCGTTTTACGGCTTCAATAGACCCGGCGCGAAGGCCTCGCAGGGAGTCATCCAGAATTGGTGGCGTCAGGGCATGATGGGCAGCGCACTCGCTCATTACGAAGGCATCAAGGCTTTCTCCGAGACAGACCAAACGGGCGATTTGAAAGCGATCACGGTGCCGACTCTCGTGCTGCAGGGTGACGATGACCAGATCGTGCCCTACAAAGACGCTTCCGTGCTGCAGGCCAAGCTGCTCAAGCAGGGCACGCTCAAGATTTACCCCGGCTTCCCCCACGGCATGATGACCACGAATGCCAACGTGATCAATGCGGACATCCTCGCATTCATCCGCGGCTAAACCCTTGTGGAGCCGCATTCCGCAGTGCCCTCATGCCGCCCGGCTGGTAGCAGCGGAGCAATGCAAAAGAAAAAGAAACAACCATTAAGGAGAAAGAAATGAAAATATCAGAAACGTACCCAGCTGATGCCGCGCCCCAGGAGCCCAAGTCAGCCCTCCCAGGCCTGGTCCAACGTCTCGGCTTAACCCTTCTCGCCTGTACGCTCACCATCGGTGCGACCGAGGCGCAGCAAGTTGCCCCTCCAATCTCCGGGGTGATTGGAAAAGTCCAGTCATTTACAGGCAGCTCACTCGACGTTCAGACACCTTCAGGAGTGGTCCACGTTGACGTCAAACAGCCCCTCACAACCTATAAGCAGATGCCGTCGGATTTGAGTCATATCACGCCCTCGTCTTATATCGGTGTTGCATCGACTGAGCAGGCGGACGGAAAAGAAGTGGCGAAGCAAATCTTCATATTCCCCCCTGAGCTGAGTGGTGCTGCGGAAGGTAGCGTTCTGACAGACCCGCCAGGTGCAACCACTCACAGCAGAATGACCAATGGGTCCGTCTCTCGCCCTGCTGTATCGCGCTCGCGCATGACGAACGGCACGGTACAGAAAGGCGGCGGCACCACCCTGGTGGTCCAGTATCAGGACGGCTCCAAGACGATCTCCGTGCCGGCTAATGTCCCGGTCACGGTGGTCGCACCCGAAAAAGTCACATTCAGCGATGGCGACATCATCTATGTGACCACAGAGAAGCTTCCCGACGGAACACTGGTGACAGACAAGATTTTCCAGTTCATTCCAGCGGCGGCGAGCGATACCAAGCAGTAAGGGTTCCGAGCAATGAGCCATTCAACACCTCCTGATTGTGAACCGAACTCTACGAGCACGTTACCGGAACAGCCGGGCGTGCTCGTCGTCAGGAAACACCATTTCTTGGTGCGCTGGAGTCACTGGCTGAATGTGGCGATCCTTCTCGGCCTCGTTCTGAGTGGCATCTCTATTTACTGGGCTTCGCCGATCTATCAACACGAGCCAGATCCAAATACAGGAAACGCGGATGTGGCGGCGGATGTTGGAATCTGGATATGCGCTCATGTGCCTGGACTGCATGCCTACAGCAGTCCACCGGACTGGATTTATAAACACATGAGCCTCGGGCCCGGCATGTTAGCGCAGGCTCTGCGTTTGCATTGGGTGTGCGCGTACTCATTAATGCTAAATGGCATGGTGTACGTTGCGGGGCTGGCCATGGGAGGAGGCTGGCGCTCCTTGTTGCCTCGCCGAACCGATCTGCTTGACGCGCTCAGGATGTTTCGATACTACCTGGGGTTTCCCTTTGCAAAACTGGCCCGCCGCCAATGGCTGCATCCCCTTTTCAACACGAAGTACAACGCGCTCCAGCGCACAGCATACTTCTCTGTTCCAGTCGCCGGGTTGCTTTCAGTCGCTACCGGCTGGGCGATTCACAAGCCCATGCAACTCCATTGGCTGGCAGCGTTGTTTGGAGGGTACAACGCAGCCCGTGTCTGGCATTTCTGGTTGATGTGGATCTACATCCTTTTCGTGGTACCGCATGTGATTCTCGTTTTCGCCGACGGATGGGATACGTTGCGCAGCATGATCGTAGGTTGGTCAACCAGAGTAGAGCGGCCGGAGGTCGGCCGAAATGAACAATGAGGAACGGGCGATTCATTGCAGGGGAAAGACATACCTTCGACGGGCGTGGAACCGGAAGTGAAATCTGTCTCCGTGAAAAAACCGCAAAGCTTCTTTGGAGAGCGATCTCTCCCTGCAATTGAGGTGGCGCCCCGGCTCCTGCGTAATCAGAGTCGGCGCGACTTTCTGGTGTTTGGGGCTGGCGCGCTGGCGGCGCTTGCGGGAGCTGAATTTCTCCTGCCGCAAGATACGCTCAGCCGCATGGGTATGCATCGAAACATGGATTCTCCAGGGAAGGAGTGGTTTCTAAACAAAGCACTGCGTATCGACGATGACGTTGCAGAAGCGTTCTACTCTGTAAATCGCAGGGTGCCCACCTACACCAAATCACAGGTTACCCCGCTCAAGAACAACTACAACGGAACGACTCCCGATCCTGGCTATATTTCTGGATGGAAATTGACTCTGGGCGGGCTCGCTTCTGGCCTGACCATCTCTCTCGATATTCGGCATGTCCTGACTCGCTTTTCGATGCATGAGCAGATTACGAGGTTGGTTTGCGTTGAAGGCTGGAGCGCGATCGCGTGGTGGGCCGGTCTGAGATTTGACGATCTGCTTCGCGCCTACCCACCGATGCCGCAAGCCAAGTGGGCGCATGTGGAGTCTTCGGTCAATCTCGATGCCTCGGGAAATCCTGATCCTTACTTCATGTCGCTTGACCTGGCGACAGCCCACCATCCCCAGACGCTGCTCGCCACGCACTTCCACGGTCAACCCCTCACCGTGGATCATGGCGCACCGCTCCGTCTGTTGGTGCCCGTGAAACTTGGGTTGAAGAATGTGAAGGCCATTACCAGGATTACGTACGTCGCCGAAGAGCCAAGAGACTATTGGGCCGAGCGTGGATATTCCCGCTACGACGGAATCTAACACCATGCAAGATGAGAGGTTGCAACGGTCCTTTGCCGCGAGCGATGGAGGTCTATTTTTGCGACGTTCCATCAAGTTAAGCGACGTGGAGAGCTCATACAAAACACGATATTTACGATGACGATGCCATTTGTGATTATTCCCGCGCGTTTGCATCGCCGATTACGGACGCGTGGCAGCGCAAATTCAGGGCTGCACGTACATATTCCTCTTACATTGAGTCGTCCAGTGCTTGTTCGGCTCCCATGTTCATCTACCTTGTGCGATCAAACCAAGGACACCTGTTTCACCACTTCATCGAGCCTCTGCTTGGGGTCGACAGAAGACCACAATCGATCTCGGAGCCACTAGGTATTTCGTCCGTTCCAAAGGG
>Ga0210393_10001875_pt1 | contig 17468 bp, 13 predicted proteins | sample IncBWC27OmetaG_FD_160068 | JGI IMG/M metagenome (GOLD analysis project Ga0210393, IMG submission 160068) | Forest soil microbial communities from Barre Woods Harvard Forest LTER site, Petersham, Massachusetts, United States - Inc-BW-C-27-O ... | reverse complement strand
TGTCCACCGAGAAACCCAGCCCCGGTAACAGCGCCACCTGCGCGGCACTCAGCGAGGCAGCCGAGATGGCATCCTTCGCATTCTCGTAATACGCGTCGATCGATGCACCCGCCACGTCTACGCCCAGGTTAGCTTCGACCACCGTGTTGGCGCTGCCGGTGGCGCCGCTAAATTTGTATTGCGCGCCGAAATGCACGAACTGCGCGTAGTTCGCGACGTATTTCAGGGATGAATCGAGCCGCCGATCCTGCGTATCGCCGCCGCCTGCCGCAGTGCCCGACAGGCCGATCACCGAGAAGGCCTGTGAGGCGTAATTCGGGTCATACTTCGCGATGCCATCCGCGAGCAGCGTGTTCTGCCGGCCAAAGGTCAGTGTGCCAAACTCCTTGTGCGACAACCCCACATAGGACTGCTGGAAAGCCTGACCGGCCACGCTGGTATCGAGACCGGTGGTTTTCTGCGCCGTGGCTCGTCCGTTATTTTGCACCAGCGACTTCAAGCCATCGCTGATCTCGCCGGATTGCGGATTGAAGAACGTCTCCAACTTGAAGACCGCGGACCAATCGGCATACAAGGGTTCGACGCCCTGCAGGCCGATTCTCGACTGCGACAGATTGCTCGGTGTCACGCCGAGCGTCGAGTGATTGCTGTTCGGCTGCACGATGTCCGAGCTCCCGGCCGGAAAGTAATCGCTGAGCGGCGCGCCATGCGTCTGGTATTGCAAGCCCAGGTCGACGATCCCGTACAAGGTGATGCCATGATAGGTCAGGCTATCGTCTGACGGTCCCGGCGCGCTTTGCGAGTGCGCGACGTTTGCGGCGATCGACAGCACGCCGAGCAGCAAGCCGCACTTGAGCGAGCGCGCGGCGCGCTTGTCGCGACAATGCGCCGCAGGCTTTTCCGAAATTAAATTCAGGTGATTCACAAAATATACTCCCGCGTTTGACGGTTGAATGGATCAACGTACCCAGTAGCGGCGCGTACATATATCACAATTTTTTTATTGTTCTAGCGCGGCTCGGCGGCGCGTTTGCGCTACGCGCGAGCGAGATTTTTTGCGCGCCGAATTTTGTTTTCGAAATATTTCCCGATTGTTTCGAATTGCTACATCTACGAGCGCGCATGCGCCGAGCAACATCGCGCCACTGCGCGCGAAGACATTCTCGCCGAACGCCGCAGCGGCGACGGCGTGCGCGCTTGCACGCGCAACTCACGGCGGCTCGCGGCAACTCGCGGCTGGCGCGGCGCCACGACGCGTCGTTACCAATTCTTCACAGACCCGGCTAGACTGCGAACTCCCTCACCTGTCGTCAGGAAATATTTATGCAAATCCACTCGGCAGCTTCCGCGGACTTGCAAGTCCGCGCGTCCACCCCATGGCGGCCGATGAGCGATGTTGCACATATATTACTGGTCGAAGACGATGTGGAAATCCGCGAATTGGTCGCGACATTTCTGCGGCAAAACGGTTTGCGTGCGAGTGTTGCGCGGGACGGCGGTGAAATGGATCAACTCCTGAGCGTCAGCGCCGTCGACCTCTTGCTTCTCGACATCATGTTGCCGGGCGAGGATGGCCTGAGCCTGTGCCGGCGGGTACGCGCGGCCGGCAGCATGCCGATCATCATGCTCACCGCTCGGGGACAGGAAGTGGACCGGATCGTCGGATTGGAAATGGGCGCCGACGATTATCTGTGCAAACCGTTCAGCAGCCACGAATTATTGGCGCGCATTCGCGCCGTGTTGCGCCGATCGCAAGTCGCGGAGCCGGCGCGGCGCGACGGACGGCGCACTGTGTTCAGTTTCGCCCACTGGAGATTGGACTTGGCGACTCGCAAGCTTTGCTCGAATGACGGATTGCGCGTGCCGCTCACTTCGAGCGAATTTGAATTGCTGGTGTTTTTCTGCGAGCACCCGAACCGCGTGCTGACGCGCGAGCAGTTCATCGACTCGCCGCATGAGAAGCTGGCCATGTCGTTCGAGCGCAGCATCGACGTCTACGTCAGCAGGCTGCGTCGCAAGATCGAAAAAGACCCGCGGCATCCGGCGTTGATTGAGACGGTCCGATCGGGCGGCTACCTATTCACGCCCACAGTCAGTCGGGTGTGAAGGAGCGGCTTTCGTGGATGGTTTCCGCGGACCTGCGCGGTCAAGTCGCCGTCATTCTGCTGTCAGGCCTGCTGCTATCGCAGCTCATCGCGGCGGGACTGTACATCGGTTTGCTGCCCCGATGGCAGCGCGTGGAGAGACCTGATTCGGCGCTAGTGCGGATCGCCACGGTCGGCCGCGTCATGGAAATCACCGCGCCCGACCAGCGGCCGGGCATTGCGCGCTCATTGAGCGAGGTCGATTTCGACGTCAACTACCAGCCGGGTGTGCCGGTGATCGCGGCCAACCGCAGCATGAACGCCGACGATGAATTACTGTCGCGCAAGCTGGCAGCTGCGTTGAAGGTGCCGCTCGAGCGCGTGTTGGTGAAACCCGCGGCTGGAAACGGCGATTTGGATTCTAAACGGGTGCAAATCTCGCTGGACGGCGGTGGCGCGCTGGAAATCGAAATGGCCATCGGCCTGGAACACCGTCTCGGCCTGGTCGAACAAGTTGGACTGGCCATTTTTATTCTGTGCGCGATCGGCGGTCTCTGGGCGTGGCTCACATGGATGGTCAACGCACCGCTGGCGCGTGTCGCCCGGGGCGCCGAGCAGGTCGGATTGGATATTCAGTCGCCGCCTTTGACGCAGCAGGGGCCCGCGCAACTGCAACGGGTCATCCGGGCGCTCAACGACATGCACCGGCGCCTGCAAACATTCCTCTTGGATCGCACCTCCATGCTCGGCGCGATCAGCCACGAATTGCGCACACCCTTGACGCGGCTGCGTCTGCGCATCGACACCGAGCGCGCCGTCAGTGAAAGGCGAAAAATGCTCGAGGACATCGAGGCCATGGAATACATGCTCGATTCCACGCTCGCCTACGTTCGCGGCGTCGATGACACAGAGCCGCAAGAGATGGTCGATCTCGCCTCGTTGATCCAGACGGTCTGCGACACGGTCAGCGATCTGGGCGGCGATGTGATATTCCCTGCAGCGCCGCCTTGCCGCTACCGCTGCCGGCCGTATGCGCTGATGCGCGCGCTCACCAACGTCATCACGAACGCCGTCAAACATGCAGAGCGCGCCCGGGTTGCGCTCGCGACCGACGATCCCTTGGCCGTCATCATCACGGTCGAAGACGAGGGCCGCGGTATCGCGGAGGCTGAAAAGGCCAGGGTGTTTGAGCCCTTCTACCGGTCGTCGTGGACACTGAGCACAAATCAGCCCGGCATGGGGCTCGGCCTGCCGATCGCGCGTTCGATCATCTTGAGTCATGGAGGGTCGATCGATCTCGAAGACCGCGTGCCAACCGGTCTTCGAGTGCGCATTGCACTTCCGAGAGCGTCGATCATGTAATCGCGCAGCGAGAAGTGACTTAACAAGTGACTAAAGTCACTTCCAATTCGCGTCGCGCGCAACGCATGATCCTTCGCATGACGAGCCCCGCAGAAGCTCCCCAGCCGGCAATTCGTATCGTCATCGCCGACGACCAGGCACTGGTACGCCGCGGCGCCGCGTTGCTGCTATCGATGGAGTCGGATATGGAGGTTGTCGGTCAGGCCTGCAATGGCGTGGAAGCGGTCGAGCTGACTCAGCTTTTACACCCGGATGTCGTGCTGATGGATTTGCACATGCCTCTCAAAGGAGGCGTGCTGGCAACCCGCGAAATTACGCGTGCGCTGCCGCAGACTCAGGTGCTCGTTTTGACCACTCTGGACGACGATGAGACCGTGTTTGAAGCCGTACGCGCGGGAGCGCAGGCCTATTTGCTCAAGGACGCGTCCGAAAACGAACTCCTGGAAACCATCCGAGCGCTGAAACGCGGCGAGTCGCGTCTCACCCCGCAAATCGCGCGAAAAGTCATGGATCAGTTCCGCCGCCTCGCGCAATCCGGTCAATCCGAATCATTGCCTACGGGGCTCGCGACGGCACCGCTCACGGCCGAGGCGCTGAACGAAAAAGAAGAAAAGGTTCTCGAGCTCATCGCCGAGGGCATGAGCAATCGACAGATTGGCAGCGCACTATTTCTGGCCGAGGGGACCGTCAAGAACTACGTGAGCCGCATTATGGACAAGCTGCATGCCAGCACCCGGACGGAACTCGCCATGCTGTCGCAACGCCAGCGGCAAGCGGAGTAGAAATGACCTTGGCCATGAAAGTGACTAAAGTCACTCAAAGTCATGACTTCCGACCCCTGACTTCCCCTGCCCGCGGGTCTAGATTGGCATTTAGAGGATTCTGAATGTCAGTTGTCGAAATTGCGCTAAAACGTCCCTACACCGTGGTGGCGACGCTCATCTTGATTTCCTTGATGGGGATCGGGGCCGCGCTGCGCATGCCCATCGACATTTTCCCGGAAATCGACATCCCGGTCGTCGCCGTGGTGTGGACCTACAACGGCATGAGCGCGCAGGACATCCAGAACCGCATTTTGACGCTGCACGAGCGCCAGCTCGCCTCGCTCGTCGATGACATCTCGCGAATCGAGGCCGTGAGCTACCAAGGCGTCGGCGTCGAGAAGGTGTACTTGCACGAAGGCGCCGACGTAACCCGCGCGATCTCTCAATTGGCGAGCAGTGCGCTGGTGGTGCTCAAGTACATGCCCCCCAACATCACGCCGCCGCTGGTGTTGCGCTATGGCGCGACCGACGTCCCCATCATTCAGCTGAGTCTGTCCAGCAAGTCCTTGCCGGATACCAAGCTCAACGACTTGGGCCAGAACATCATCCGTCCTGCCTTGGCGGTGGTGCATGGCGCGGAAGTGCCCTACCCGTACGGCGGAAAGCCGCGCGTCATCATGGCGGATCTGGATTCGCAGGCCTTGCAGGCACGGGGACTGTCGGCCGCCGACGTCAGCGCGGCGCTGCAACGCCAGAATGTCATCTTGCCGTCGGGCGACGTGAAGATTGGCGACAAGGATTATGCGTTGGCGATGAATAACTCGCCGAACCTCATCGACACCATCAACGCATTTCCGATCAAGGAAATCGACGGGCGCACCATCTTCATGCGCGATGTCGCCCACGTCCATGACGGGTTTCAGGTGCAGACCAACTCGGTTTCGGTCAACGGCACGCCGGGCGCACTGATGACGATTCGCAAAACCGGCGGCGTGTCGACGCTCGCGGTGATCGACGGCGTTCGCGCTGCACTCACCGACATCAAGAAGGTACTGCCGCCGGACGTCGCCATTCAACCGCTGTTCGATCAATCGGTGTTCGTGAAGGCGGCGCTGAACAGCGTCGGCTTGAGCGCCGCCTTGGCCGCCGGATTGACCGCCCTGGTCATCATCATGTTTCTCGGCAACATGCGCTTGTCGCTGATCATTCTGGCCGCGATTCCCCTGTCGATCATCACCGCCGTACTTTTCATCGATCTGACGGGTCAAACGCTGAACACCATGACGCTCGGCGGCTTTGCGCTGGCGATCGGTATTCTGGTCGACAACGGCACGGTGGTGATCGAAAACATCGAGCGGCACGTCGCCCTGAACGAACCGCTGCGCCAGTCCATCGTCGTCGGCGCAAGCGAGGTCGCCGTGCCGACATTCTTGTCGACCTTATGCATTTGCATCGTGTTCGTCCCGGTGTTTCTGCTGCAAGGCACGGCAAAATATTTGTTCTCGCCGCTTTCGCTGTCCGTGATCGGGGCCCTGCTCGCCAGTCTGGCGTTGTCATTCACCATGGTACCGGTGCTCTTCAACATGCTCATGCGCCGCTCGGTGCAGGCTTTTCGCGCGGAAGACGAGCACCGGCCGCTGGGTGAACACGCCGCGCCGCGCAATCCGCTCGCGCGCCTTCAGGCGGCCTTCGAGCGCGGCTTCGAGTCCTTCCGGGACAAATATCGAAACGCGCTGGCCTGGACGCTGTCCGAGTCGGTCGCGACCGTCGCGGCATTTGCCCTCTTGATCGTCGGTTCCATCTGCCTGTTTCCGCTGTTGGGCCGCGATTTCTTCCCGCAGGTCGATGCCGGCCAGATGCGATTGCACGTGCGGGCGCCGCCCGGAACGCGCCTCGAGAGAACGCAGCAATATTTTGCGGACGTCGAGGGAGAGATCCGACGTTTGATCGGCAACGATCAAATCAACGTGATGCTCGATAATATCGGCCTGCCCTACAGCGGCATCAATATCGCTTTGAGCGATTCGGCCACGGTGGGCCCGATGGATGGCGAGATCCTGATCTCCCTGAATGAGAAGCACCAGCCGACGGCGCAAATCATCGCCAAATTGCGCCGGGCGTTGCCGGCGCATTTCGCGCAGCTGCAATTTTTCTTCCAGCCGGCCGACATCGTGGATCAGGTGCTCAATTTCGGGCAGCCCGCGCCCATCGATGTCCGGATCTCCGGGCCGGATCAGACGGAAGCATTCAGCCTGGCTTCGAAGATCGCGCGCGACCTGACCAAAGTGCCGGGCGTGGTCGACTCGCATGTGTTTCAAGTCCCCGACGCACCGGCACTGACCGTGGATTTGGACCGCGCACTGGCCACGCAGACCGGCGTGAGCCAACAAGAGGCCGCGAACAACGTGCTGGTCGCCACCAACTCGAGTGCGCAATCGGCGCCGAATTTCTGGGTCGATCCGCGCAACAGCGTCAGCTACCCCTTGGTGGTGCAGGTGCCGCCTTATCGCATCGGCACGGAGCAGGACCTGGAAACCATGCCGGTGGCGTCGGGCAACGGCCAGGGCCAACTTTTGGTTAATCTCGCGGCATTTGGCCGTGACGCCATTCCCTTGGTCGCGTCGCAACTGAATATCCGGCCGGTGTTCGACGTGCATGCCGATGTGCAGGGGCGCGATCTGTATTCAGCGGCGCACGACATCGATGGCGTATTGGCGGCGAACCGGCCGGACGCCTCCAAAGCGCTCACCGTCACGCTGAGCGGTCAGGTGGATACCATGCGCGAAAGCTATACGGGTTTGTTCACCGGGATCGCACTGGCCATCATCCTGGTCTATTTATTTTTGGTCATGAATTTCCAGAGTTGGATCGATCCGTTGATCGTGCTGTTGGCCGTGCCCTTTGCGCTGGGCGGCGTGCTGTGGATGCTGTTCTTGTCGCAGACACCCATGAGCGTTCCGGCGCTCATGGGGACGCTGATGTGCATCGGTCTGACCACGGCCAACAGCATTTTGGTGGTGAGCTTTGCCAACCAACGCATGGCCGCGGGCGACGATCCCCTGCACGCGGCGGCCTCCGCCGGCTATACGCGCCTGCGCCCCGTGCTGATGACGGCCAGCGCCATGATTCTCGGCATGGTGCCCATGGCCTTAGGCATCGGCGAAGGCGGCGAGCAAAACGCGCCGCTCGGCCGCGCGGTCATCGGTGGATTATTGTTCGCGACCTTCGCGACACTGATTTTTGTTCCCACGATGTACCGGTTGCTGCGCCGCCGGCCGGCCGCTGTTGTTGATTCGAATGAAATAGGTAGAGCCAATGCAACCGCCTGACCCACAACCCCTGCCGGACGACACCTCCCGAACCGAGGGAGGTGCGGTCTCCACCGCCTTTCAACCCGGCACCGGCAGGACCTTGAAGATTGGCGCCGGTATCGCGGCCGGCATCTTGGTGTTCTGTTTCTGCGTGGTGATGCTGATTCGCCTGGTCGAAGCGCACTCGCTGCGCAAGGGAGCCGAAACGGCTTACTCGGCCGCACCCCCCGTCGATGTCATCACGGCCCAACCCGCCTCGGTCGGCCAGGATCTGGTGCTGCCCGGCCAGACGGCAGCCTGGTACGAAACCACGATTTACGCGCGTGTCAGCGGCTACGTCGCAAAGTGGATGGTGGACATCGGCGATCATGTGAAAAAGGGCCAGGTCATGGCGCTCATCGAGACTCCCGAACTCGATGCCGAACTTGCCGCCGCGCGCGCGCAGCTGAAAGCCTCGGAAGCGCAAGTGGCCGCGCGACAGGCCGAGGCCGACTTCAGCAAGACCACCAATGAGCGCTGGCGCGACTCACCCAAGGGCGTGGTATCCGAGCAGGAACGCGAATCCAAGAAGGCCGACTATGAAAGCGCGAATGCGCGCTTGTTCGCGGCCAATGCCCAAGTCGCACTCGACAAGTCCAAGGTCGATCAATACACCGCGCTCGCGCAATTCAAGCAGGTGGTGGCGCCGTTTGACGGCACCGTCACCGAACGCAAGATCGACATCGGCAATCTGGTCACGGCCGGCAGCGGTTCGACGACAACATCGCTTTACCGGATGGCGCAAACGGATCCGTTGCGCATTTTCGTGGATGTGCCGCAAAACTCAGCCGTTGAACTCATGAAACCCGGGGTGCCCGCCGAGATACGCGCCACCGGACCTTCCGGCGGCGTTTTTTCGGGCGCCATTACCCGCTCGGCGGAATCGCTCGACGCGCAGGCGCGCACCATGCGTGTCGAGGTCGACATGCCGAATGCCAATCACTCCTTGCTGCCGGGCACATACGTCAATGTCGCGTTCAAGCTGCAACCGCGCGGCCTGGTCGAAGTGCCGGCGGCCGCGCTGATTTTCCGCCCCAAGGCGACGCAAGTCGCGCGCGTCGATGCGCACAGCAAAATCGATTTTCAGGACGTCACGATCGCCCGCGATAACGGCACGCTGGTCGAACTCGGCTCGGGCGTAAAGCCGGGCGACCGCCTGGTCTTGAACATCAGTAGTCAGATCGCCGAGGGCCAGAGCGTCACGCCGAATGACAGCGACGCGGCGCCCAGTCGACCCCTCGACGCGAAGCGATAAGACGCGAAGCGATGAGCGCGAAGCCATGAGACGCAAAACGATGTACGGCGAGGCGACGAGAAGTGCCGCTGCACTAAGGGCGCTGTTGGGGCTGCTCACCGGCTTCGCGGTCGCCTTGGGCGGCTGCGCCGCGGGACCCAACTACCACACTCCGAAGCCCGACACACCGCCTGAGTTCGTGGCGAGCGCTCCTGCGAATGCCGCGGGAGCGACGGCGACCGCGAGCGCACCCGATCTTGCCACGTGGTGGCATGCTCTCAACGATCCGGAATTGGATTCGCTCGTGGAACGTGCCATCAAGTCCAATCCGGATCTCGAGATTGCCTTGACCCGGCTGCAGCAAGCCCGCAACTACGAGGCCGTCGTCTTGGGCCATGCGTTGCCCGATGTGGATGCGAGCGCCGCGGCCGCCAAAGGCACGGGCAACGACCTGACGAAGGGCCGCGCTGACCAGGGCTTAAGATCAGCGGATGACTCCAGCGGTTTGCAACACATCAATACCATCGCCGGATTCGACGCGGTGTGGGAGCTTGATCTATTCGGCAAGTACCGGCGCGAGTTCGAGGCCGCGCGTTACGATGCCCAGGCGGCCGCCGCGGCGCGTTCCGCCGTCATCACCTCGCTCATCGCCGACGTGGTGCGCGCGTACATCGATCTTCGCGGTTTGCAGATCAGCGCCGGCGTTCTGCGCAGCGCCAGCACGGTGCTGCGCGAATCGCTGCGCATCGTGAACATCCGCTATGAGCGGGGAATCACCAATGAACTCGATGTGCAACTCGCCACCCGCGAACTGGACACGCTCGAAGCGCAAATCGCACCTGTGGACGCGGAAGTGAACGCCAGTGAGTACACGCTCGCGGTATTGTTGGGCGAATACCCCGAGAGCATGGTTCACGAACTATCGACCGCAACCCTGATCCCGTCGATGCCCGCGCCCGTGGCGCCCGGCGCGCCGCTGGATCTTTTGAAGCGCCGGCCTGACATTCAACAAGCGGAACGCGAATTGGCGTCGGCGACCGCGCGCATCGGCGTGGCCACCGCGAATTTGTTTCCACAGGTCGCGCTGGTGGCCTCGATCGGATCTCAGTCGCAGGGCCTGGGAACCGCGCCGAACATCTCCAAGCATATTTGGTCCTTTGGGCCCGGCGCCGTGTGGCCGCTGCTCGACTTCGGGGCGCTCGATGCCGAAGTGAACATCGCTCACTTGGAGGCGCACGCGAGTCTGGTGACCTATCGGAAAACGATATTGAGCGCCGTTCAGCAAGTGGACGCGGCGCTCGATGGATACACCGCCCAACAGGATCGCTTGAAATATTTGGGCGATGCCATGGTTGCGGCACAGCGTGCGGTCGATCTGGCCAACGAACGCTACAACCGCGGTCTCACCGACTTCCTCAATGTCGTCGATGCCGAGCGCCAATTCTATGATCTTCAGGAGCAGTACGCCGCGGCGCAAGTCACTCAGGGCGAGCAATTCGTTCAGCTGTATAAGAGTCTCGGGGGCGGATGGCAGGGTTACCAAAACATTCCCGCGATCCGCCGGCCGCAGCCGGCGATCATCGCCGCGTTCCGCCGAACGTTGAGCAGTTCGGCGCCCTGAGGTGCCGCCTCTAAGGATAGGTCAGGGCAATGGAATTCACGACGCGCGTGCCGTCCGCCGCGTCGCGGACGATTGATTCCGCGTTTTCGCGCACCAAATCGGTGTTGACCTGACCGGTCAAATACACCACGTGGTTGACGGTCTTGACGTAGACATAATTGGGCGGCTTGAACTCGGCGCGCTGATCGAACAACGCTTGAATATCCGCCGTGATCTGCGAATCCTGCGCACAACTGGCAACTTTGCATTCTTGCGTCACGGCACAGCCAAAGAGCGCGCCGCACAGGAGCGGGAGAATAACGATTGCGCGAGGGTGGTTCATTCATCGCATCCAATTGAACGGGCGTATTTCGATAGACGCTCAAGCGGCGGAGGAGTTCCCGGCGCGGCGGGTGCGATGTCAGGCAAGACGCTGCGCGACGAGACTGGCCGCGATGCACAGGGCGGCCACGAGAATGGGAGGGACGCGCCGCCAGTGCAGCAACCCGAATCCCGTGAGCGCGACGACCGCGTCGAAAGCGCCGTGAATCGCGGTAAGCGCGATCGGATTGTAGAGGGCGGCGGCCAGCAAGCCCACGACGGCGGCGTTGATGCCGGCGAGCATGGCAAGCGCGGTCGGCGCGCGCGCGAACCCCGACCAAAGCGAGAGCCCCACCAAGCTCAAGAGCAGCCCCGGCAAAAAAATCGCCAGCAGCGCAATGACGGCCCACAGCAAGGAGACCCCCGCGGGCGCGCTTGCCGCACCGAAATACGCCGCGACCGCAAACAAGGGCCCGGGCATCGCCTGGGCAAAACCATAACCGGCAAGAAACCCTTCATTCGTCAGCCACCGGCCGGGCACGAGCGCATCCTGCAACAGCGGCAACACCACATGACCGCCGCCAAAAACGAGCGCGCCCGCCCGGTAAAATAGACTCGCCAGCGCAATGGGTCCGTGCGGCGCGAACGCACTCCAGAGCGGCAGCGCAAGCAACGGCGCGCAGAAAATTGCCAGCCCGATCCATGCCGTCCGACGCGGCGCGACTGCCGGCAGTGTGATGCCTGCGTACCGGACTTTTCTGCAAGCGATGCTGCCGGCGATGGCACCGCCGGCCAGCGCCAAGAACTGCAGCAGCGTGCTGCTGTTCGTTGCAAGGAGTGCCGCGGCGCCGAGTGCGATGGCCGCGCGCTGCCAGTCCGGGCACAAGCTACGGGCCATGCTCCAGAGCGCCTCGGAAACCACCGCGACCGCCGTGAGCATGAGTCCATGCAAGAGTGCATGCATGAGCGGTCCGGGCGTATGCGGCGCAAAAATCGCAAAGGCGTACAACAAAACTGCCGAGGGAAGCGTGAAGCCGACCCAGGCCGCCAACGCACCCACGATCCCCGCGCGGTGCAGGCCGATGAGAAAGCCCACCTGGCTGCTCGTGGGACCGGGAAGAAGCTGGCACAGCGAGACGAAGGCAGCGTATTCCTCGGCGCTCAACCAGCGCCGCTTCTGAACGTACTCGCGATTGAAGTAGCCGAGGTGTGCGATCGGCCCGCCGAAGGATGTGAGGCCGAGTTGCAGGGACGCCTGCAAGACCTCAACGGGCGATCGCGACTTCATCCTGCGCCCGCGGCTCGCTCACGAGGCGGCGGGCGACAGCGGCACTGAGAATTTGGCGATTTCTGTGCTGCATGACCCGTACCCGTCTAACGTAGCGCGGACAGTTTGCTCAGCGCTTGATCCGCTTCGTGCTGCCAGTCGTCTCGATCACGGCTCGGCGGGAGTGCCTGGATCAGCGCGCGCGCGCGCCGATAACTATCCACCGCACCCTGGGTGTCACCGGTCTTCGCCAGTGCCTCTGCCAGAGCCAACACATTCGGCGGATAGTCGGGCCGCAGGGCGACCGCGCGCCGTGCCGCCGCCAATCCTGACTCCGCATCGCCGGGTCCCAGAGGCCACGCTGGCGCTTTAATCAGGACCAGCGCCTGCACGCGTGCAGGACCCGCTTGGTCATACGCGGCATCGGCTGCTTCAGCGCGGCTCAACGCCTCGAGCATCGACTTCAGCGCCTCGTTTGCCTGCAAGGGATGCGCCCGAGCCTTCAGACCCAAAGCGACGCCGTCATAATATAAGCACGCGGCAGCCTGCGGTGCGCGTTCAAGGCAGGCTTGCGCATTTTGAACGGCGTCCGCGGCAAGTTGATCGCGGGTTCTGGCATCCGTCTCGAGATCGCTGCGCTGTGCATCCGCGGCGACGGCCGCCGCCAGCTGTTCGACGCTCATTGACGATGGGGGTGCAGCGGGCCGAGTCAGCGGCGCGGCGCATCCCGCTAGAGCGACGGCTGCGACAGCGGCACCGATGCAGCGCTTCACGGCTTGCCGGCGTTGCCGGGCAACTGCGGTAAAATAAATCCCTTCAGCTTGAGCGATGCCAACATCTCCGCGCCGCCGCTCGAAGAATTCAACTTAATGAGCGCCGTCTGAAATGCCTTGGCACGCGGGTCAGGCAAGCGCGAATCGACCGTCGCAATGAGCGCGACGGGCAGCGGCGCGGATTGCGTCAGTGTTTTCAATTGCGCGGCGAACGGCAGAGTCGACAGCGCCGCGGCCTGTGTCTGGTCGAGCAGCGCCAAGACGGGCTCTCCGGACGCGACCCGCCGCAAGGCGCTCAAGATTTGCCCGGTCGCCTCGATCTTGATGTCGGCCGGGAGCGGAGCCCAGGCGGCCAGGGCTGAATGTTTTACAAACTCAGGCGCGTATCCGGCGCCGCTCAAAATCGTATAGCCCGTCATCGATGCCGGACCGCTGACCGGGCCACCGGCCTTCCCGACCAGGGTCCAGCGCTCCTGGGTGCCGACGCCCACGACGTCGGCCTGGGCGAGCGGCGCCAAGCGCAGCTCTGCGGCGTGCTGGATATAGAACGCGTAAGGCATGAACGCCAGAACCGAGTCCGGGTCGCCCAATTTTGCCAGGCTGCCTTGGTCGCTGGGGTCGTAAATGGCGGCAAGACTGTCGGGCTTCCAGCCCGCGGACGCGATCGCTGCCTTGGCGAACTGGTCCACGTAGGGCTGACCATCGCCGGCTCCGCCGGGGTAGCCCGGGGCGCAAAAAACCAGGGTCGCCAATGCAGCCAAGGTGAGTGTGCTCATGGCGACAGGCTATCATTAGGGCACGATGAGTGACTATCGGACGATGTTCGTCTCACCCCGCCTGTTGCAGCTCTTTTTGGGAGTATTGCGGGCGCGGCAGCTGATTTTGGGGGTGTTCGCTCTCTTAACCATCGCGGGTATCTACGGCGCCGTGCGCATACCCACGGACAGCTCGATCGACCGCTTGATCGTCGCCAGCGACCCGGTGGCCCAGGCGACCAGCGAGTTCGAGCGGGTGTTTCCGGAAGGCGAACAAGCCCTCATCGTGCTCGAAGCACCGGACCCATTAAGCCCGGCGTCCCTGCAAGGCGTCGACCAACTCGAGCGTCAACTCGACCAGATTCCCAAAGTCGCGGCGCACAGCCTGCTCACTCTGTATTTTCGATCCAGTCCGCCCGCCACCATCGACGCCACGGAAGCCGCGAAGTTGCGAACCTTCGCCTCGGGGACTTCTCTGGTCCGCCGTGCCGGACTGATGGGCGATCATTATCTTGGCATCGGGCTCGAGCTCAAGGTGAATTCACCCGCCGAACGCGACCAGGTTTTGGCCGCCATCGACGCCAAGGTTCTGCCCATCGATGCCACCGGTCACCCTTTCACGGCCGTTCGACGCGTGGGCTCGCCCTGGCTCGATGCGTGGCTGGAGAAGCAAACCGGCGCTGCGACAAAAAAGTTCATGCCGTTGTTCGGCATTTTTCTGCTGACGCTGGTGTTCATCGTGTACCGATCCTGGCGCGCCCTCGCGGCCATTATTCTCACCCTCGGCGCGGTGGTCGCGATTGCGGTCGGATTCGGCGAGCTGCTCGGATTCTCAAACAGTGTGGTGTCGACATTGGTGCCCTTGACCGTCATGGTCACCACCACCGCCACCCTGGTCTACATTCATTCGAGATACATGGAGCCGGATGGATCCCCGCCTCTCGAGCATCATGCCCGCGCGCTCGCCAATAAATTCCTGCCCTGTACGGCATCGATGTTCGCCACGTCGGTGGGCTTTGCAGCATTGGCGGTGTCCGACATTCGCCCGGTGCGTGAGATGGGATTGTGGACGGCGTGCGGATTGATCGGGGCATGGGTGGGGTGCTTCACGCTGTTTCCGGCGCTGCAGTCCGTGTTGCGTGCTCCGCGGCGCTTGAGCACCACGCAGGACGACAAGTGGTTCGCCAAATTTGTCGACGTGCTGGTTCCGGCCACGCGCCGTTTTCGCTGGTTCCTGGTGGCCGGCGCCGTGCTGATCATGTTGTGCGGGGCGACGGCGCTCTTCGGTATTCCCGGCAAGCTTGCGCCGCTGCAGCTGGAGACCGACGCACTGACGTATGTCAATCCCCGCGAACCCGTGGCGCAGGACACGCGCCAATTCGTACAGGTGAATGGATTGGACGTGCAGGATTTGTGGCTGCAGACCGAGCCGGGCCACGCCTTGGACCCGCAATTCCTGCGCAGTGTGGATTTGCTGGTACACCGCCTGGAACAACACCCCGGGATCAATGCCGTCGATGGACCCACGACGCTGCTGCGCTGGGCGCGTTATATCCAATCGGGCTCCGATGAGTTACCCACCGCGCCGGACGCCTGGCCGAAGCTCGCCGCCGACCTCGAGCAGATTCTCTTGACTGAACCGAGCGCGCGCAGCTATGTCGATGTTGCCGACTTGTCGAGCGTGCGCTTGAGCATCCGCGGCCGCGCGGAGGTTTTCGGGCTTTCCGGTGCCATGCGAAAATTCATTCTGCAGACCTGGAATGAGGCGCAGGCGAGCGATCCGAATTTTAAATCCGTGCGCGGCCAGATGGCAGGCAACGGCGTGTTGTCCGCGATCATCACGGAGCGCCTGCTGCCGACGCTGACGCAGAGTTTCGCGATCACCGCGAGCGTCATTTTTCTCGCCTTCCTGGTCGTATTCCGCAGCCCGTCGGCGCGCCTCATGACGATGATTCCCTCCTTTTTCGCGATCCTCTCGGTCTTCATCGTGATGCGCTTGACGGGCATTCCGCTCAACATCGCCACCATTCTCATCGGCTCGACCGTGCTGGGCGCAACCGAGAATGATCAGGTGCACTTTTTCTATCACCTTCAGGAAGGCCGCGCGAGCGGCACCACGACCGGCGCGCTCAAGCATGCGATGCTCACCGCCGGGCGGCCGATTATTTTCGCAACGCTCATCAATACCAGCGGCTTTTTGGCGCTCACACTCTCGGATCTGCCGCCGATGCGCCAGTTCGGCGTAGTGTCCGCCTCCGCCTTCGTGCTGGCATTGATTGCCGACTTCACCGCGCTCCCGGGTGCACTCTGGATCTTGAGCCGCGAAACGCGGCGCAAGGCGGCAGCCGCTAACGCTTAGCGGCGGGACCAAGCCTAACGCTGGCCCCCAAGCTGTGGCGCGCGGAGTTACGGCCCCGCGCGCCACCCTTTTCTCATCTAGGTTTCAGAGCGGCGACCTAGTCTTTCGGCGGCGGCGGACTCGGTTGCGTCGGAGATGCCGGCGGCGCGTTCGGATTGCTGTCCGGCGTATTCGGCGGCGTTGGATTCGATGACGGCGGGGGCACTTCCGGCGACGAATTGGGCATCGACGGCGATGTGGGCGAGCTCGGCGTATGTTGTGCACAAGCCGCCGCGATCGCGCTCAGCGCGATGATGGCAAGCGTAGATCTGGTCGCATTCATAATGCACTCCTCTATAGAGAAAAATCGATGCTGGCTAGCGCCGAGCTTATCCGCCGGGACTGACTCCCGCGCTGGCGGCGATCGCTTGAATCTTCTTCAAGTGGGCTTCCAGTGTCGGTAACGTCGCACTGGCGAATGCTCTCGCGTCGGGGTCGTGGCCGGATGCCGCCTCCTGCTTGAATTCGGCGATATCCTCTTCGTGATCTTGGATCATTCCCTTGATGTAGGACTTGTCGAACGATTGGCCGGAAAGCGCTTCAAGCTTGGACTTCGCCTCGATCTCGGCAACGCTCGGGTTGGCGGGCAGGGTAATGTTCTTTGACTGCGCGAGAGCTTTCAGTTTTTCGTTGGCCGCGGCATGGTCCCTGACCATTTGCGCGCCGTAATCCTTGACGCTGGGGCTTTGGGCTTTTTGCTGAGCCAAGTTACCCATGGCCACCTCGGCCATGCCGCCTTCCGCCGCGTCGCGATAAAACTTTGCGTCGGGGATCTCCGCGGAAAATGCGGCGAAGGGAAGCAGTAAAATCAAGGCTGCAAATTGCTTCATACGGATCTCCGTAGGACTTCCAATGCTGAAACGTCAAAATGCGCGTTTCGGGGCTCGTTTCGCATAGCCAATAATCCGCGCATGCGGGTAGGACAACAGGAAGTTTTGCCTTAGGGAAACAGGAGTCGGGAAATAGGTGTGGACGTCCGTCGACCGTTGGGATTTCGTGTCCAACTCGTGTCCAAAATGTGTCCGCGGACACGAAAATGGTCCTTCAGATTAATGGGAGTCTTGGGAATCAAGGAGTTGTGCTCGCGTGAGGCTTGGCACGAGACTTGTATTTCGGCTCTCACCATGAACAGAACTTCGCGCAACGCTGCGGTACGTCTATGTTGGTAATGTCCGGTCTATCGAAGGTGTTTCGAACGGAGTTCTTGGAAACCTTCGCGCTCAGGGATTTCTCGATCCACGTCAAACAAGGAGAGTTCGTCGCGATCACCGGGCCGTCCGGCTCTGGGAAGACAACCTTTCTCAACGTCGCCGGCATTCTCGAACAGTTCAGCAGCGGCGAATATCTGCTGGACGGCGTCAATGTGCACAATATGAGCGACGATGAGCGCTCACGGCTGCGCAACGAGAAAATTGGTTTCATCTTCCAGGCATTCAACCTGATTCTTGACCTGAGTGTCTTCGCCAATGTGGAGCTGCCGCTGCACTACCGGCGCATCTCGGCCGCGGAGCGCAAGGCGCGGGTGACCGATGCCTTGCGCCGGGTGGGTCTGTCAGCACG
>Ga0210393_10001873_pt1 | contig 17473 bp, 11 predicted proteins | sample IncBWC27OmetaG_FD_160068 | JGI IMG/M metagenome (GOLD analysis project Ga0210393, IMG submission 160068) | Forest soil microbial communities from Barre Woods Harvard Forest LTER site, Petersham, Massachusetts, United States - Inc-BW-C-27-O ... | reverse complement strand
AATCGCCCGGTGTGGTTTGAATCGTAGTCTCGATGACCGCTCCGGCCGTATTCGTTGCAACCACTCCGACGAGTCGACCATCCGAGCCCCATAAATCCTTCAACCTGAATCCGTCGCCGCGCATCTCTCGGTGATCCGTCGGAAACCCGGCTGTCGCAAGCGTGAAATGAGGCGGCAGCCGCGCGATGTTGATGGCGGCAATGGTCATGGGCACGATGGAGTCATCCACCTCGAACCCAAGCCGGATGAGCGCCCAGTCATCATCCGGATCGTGCACCCAGTGATCGATAATGATGCTGTCGCCATGCGCTACCACGGTCCCCGCGAGAAGATACTTGAGTCCCTGCAGCGCGCCTCTGTCTTTGCCACCTTCGGTTTGGCCGACTCCAAACGTCACCGGCCGGCCAACGGGCGGATTCACGACCGTGGCGTCGGTATACACCACGTGCATGTTCGTCAGGACATGGCAACGGTCAATCAGAAATCCGGTGGCGGCGTCTTGCCCCGTCGCGGCGTCGTAGCCCGCCGCTGATCGGATGATGGCGTAGGGCCACACGGTGCCCACGGCATCCAGAAAAGCTTTATCGTGCAGCCGGTCTTGGGTCACCCGGTCATCTTTCTGCAAGATGCGCTGCGTGCGCCAGATGCCGGGAGTGCCGCCGTGCACGGCGCCGCTCAGAATCAAGGCGGCAAACACCAGCACACTCGGCGCGCGGCATCGCGGTTGCATCAAGGTTGGATGAGATGTCCGGTGGCCGCTTTGATCAACGCCTGAGTACGGGTGGCGACACCGAGTTTCCTGCGCGCATTCTCCAGATGAAACTCGACGGTACGCTTGCTCAATCCCAGAATTTCCCCGATCTCCCAGAATGTCTTGCCGCGCGCGGCCCAAGTGAGGGTCTCGACTTCGCGCTCGCGCAGGTCAACCTGCTTTGGCCAGGCTGCGCTGCGCGCCACTCGCGAGAGGCGCGCCGTGATGAGCGCCGCAAGCACGTCATAGTCCACGGGCTTCGTGAGATAGTCGTCGGCGCCGAGTTGCCAGCCCTTAAGCTCAGAGTCACGGTCGCCCAGCGCCGTGAGGAACACGAAGGGCATGCTCTCGAAACGCGGCTCCATGGACGTGAGCGTCCCGAGCAACTCGAACCCGGACATTCCGGGCATGCCTATGTCGGAGAGCACGAGATCCGGCGGGTCCTTGAGAATGGCGGCGAGCCCATCGCGGCCGTTGTAGGCTGCGCGAACCTCGAAGCCCCGGTCGACCAGCTCCTCACAGATCAACGATGCCGTGTCGCGGTCATCCTCGATACATAGAATTTTCCGGCGCCTCTCGATCAATGTCGGCATACATTCCCGCGAGTCGATCCCTTCAGTACCCTAGCACCCGCGGTATTAAGAAAAGATAAAATTTTTTGGCGACGATGATTCCACGTGTTTTGCGGCAACCGACCCTGTTAGGCTGCCGTCGACGCTTATGCGATACCACTCTTTGAGTCGAGCGCAATCGATCAGGGCCCGCCTGTCCCTCGTCTTCCTGTTTTTGTTTCTCCTGGTGATCGTTCTCGGACTGGAGAGCCTGCGCAGCTTGAGCTACGTCAATGACGCGTCGGCGCAAATCCGCGTGCGCTGGCTGCCGAGCACACGGGCACTCGGAGACCTCAACAATTTTACGACGGACTTTCCGGCGGCTGACGATGCCATGCTGCGGGCAAGCAGCGCGGGCGAGCAAGCCGCGTCGCAGCGGCAGATGGCCGATCTCGACCGCAGCATTGCCGCCGCGCAGCACGCCTATCGGCAGATTCATCACGACGCAGTGGAGAGTGACCTCTACAGCCGCTTCGAGGCGCAATGGAGCGACTATCGGCGCAGGGTCTCGAAATCGGCCTACGATGCGGCGAGCGAGACCTTAGGGTTGCTCACCGAACGCAATGTGGCTAGCGCCCGCGAGGCCGCCGAACGCTCCGATCTCGTTTATATCCAGGCGCGCGGCCGCATCGCCTTCACGATCATTCTAGCGGGTCTGTTGGTTGCGGGCGCAATGCTGTACGTCTCGCGTTCCATTTCGGCACCGCTCGTCGATCTTGCGCTGCGCATGCATCGGTTGGCCGCCAGCGAAACCCAAATCGACGTGCAGGGCACCCTGCGGCGCGATGAAATTGGCGAAATGGCGCGAGCCGTCGAGGTGTTTCGCAACAACGCCATCGATCTGGCGCAGAATCGCCACGCTTTGGCGCAGCAGGCGGCCAAACTCCAAGAAAAGCTCGCCGAAGAGCAGCGACTGATGCTGCTGCAACGCAATTTCGTGTCCATGGCGTCGCACGAGTTCCGCACGCCGCTGGCCATCATCGATGGGCACGCGCAGCGGTTCATCTCCATGCGGGATCGTTTGACCGCGGATGAGCTCTGTCAGCGTGCGCGCAAGGTGCGCAGCACAGTCGGCCGCATGACGCAGATGATCAACAACTTGATCGGCTCCGCGCGTTTGATCGATGGCCGCATCGAGCTCAATTACCATCCCACGCGGGTCGATTTAGCCGCGCTGGTGCGGGAGATCTGCCATTTACAGCAGGAATTGACGCCGGACGCCGTCATCCTCGAGCGGATGGCGCCGCAAACGCTCCCGGTCTATGGCGATGCGAGCCTGTTGAGCCAGGTCTTCGGCAATCTATTATCGAATGCGGTCAAGTACTCCCCCGATGCCGGCCTCATCGAGGTGAGCGCCGCAAGCCAGGGTGCGGAGGTCGCGGTCGTGATCGAAGACCACGGAATCGGCATTCCAGACGGCGAACGGGAACAAGTGTTCGAGCGCTACTACCGCGGCAGCAACACGACCGGGATTGTCGGCAGCGGAGTCGGGCTCTATCTGGTTAAAACGATCATCGAACTGCACAAGGGCAGCATCGCACTGCACAGCCGCGACGGCGAGGGCTCGCGGTTCACGGTGCAATTGCCGAGGTTGGCGGCGGAATGCGAATCATTGAGGCAGCGGCCCATCTTTTCTTAACGCTTTTCTTACACCCCGCGCCCTTTTCTTAACAACCTTTGGTCTATCGACGATCCTTCCCGATCGTACACTGAGCCGCTGTCGTGGGAGATAAGGATGAGGTCAATGACTTTGCAAAAACATCTGAGGAGTCTTCTGATTGCCGTTCTGGCCGCCGGTACCGTCTTACCGGTGGTCCAAGCGGAGGAATCCTCAGCGACGGCGCCGGTGAGACCCGCAGCGGGGACGATCGTCGGCGTCGTCACGAATTCGGCAAAGCTCCCGATTGCCGGTGCGACCGTGACGGCCGCCCGGGTGGACGGCGCCAGCATTCGCGCCACGGTGTCGAGCAGCGACGGAATCTATTCCTTCGCCGATCTCGCGCCCGGCGAGTGGTCTATCACCGTGCAGGCCGATGGCTTCCCGGATGCAACGGTGCCGTCGCTGCAGGTCGTCGCCGGCAAGGCGACTCGGCATGATCTGGCAATCAACGTCGCGTCGCCGTCTTCGACGCCTCTGCCTGCGCTCGCGGCCTCGCAAACACCCGAAAAATCCGCGCCAGTCGTAGCGGCGGCCAAATCTTCGAAAGCGCCTTCTTCGCTCTGGTCGTCACTCTGGGAATCGCCGAAGGCCAAACCCGCGGCGCCGGATGCCCAGTCGGTCCCGGATGCGCTGCACTCGCCTGATGCCACCGAAGGTGTCGACAATTTTACCCCGTTCGCTTTCGGAGATTTCACCTGGCTGAACGGGTCGCCGCGCAACAAAGCGCCGGTATTCGACACCAAGTTCTTCACGCCCGACATCCGTTTCGACGTGCACTACATGGACGACTTGAATCACCCCAAGGACCACACCATCGTCGGCTCGACGGAATCGTTCCGCTCCGGCGAATTCCAGCTGGAGCAGGTGAGCTTCGGCGGTGATTTCCATTGGGAAAACGTGCGCGCCCGGTTCCTGTCGATGATGGGATTGTTTGCCACGACCACGCCGCGCAATGACGCAAGCTCCGGAGTCGGACAATGGGACCTGGCCGATGCCTATCGGTACCTGTCGGAGGCGAATGCGGGCTATCACTTCGACGTGGCCCATGGACTCAACGTCGACGCGGGAATCTTCGTCTCGTATATCGGGCTGTTCAGCTACTACAATTTTGACAACTGGACCTACCAGCCGTCCTATGTGTCATCGAACACGCCCTGGTTCTTCAATGGGTTGCGCATCCAGTATTTTCCGACCAACACGCTGAAAATCGAACCCTGGATCATCAACGGCTGGCAGTCCTACGGCCGGTTCAACAAGAATCTCGGTTTCGGCGGCCAGATCCTTTGGCAGCCCAATGAAAATCTCAAGTTGGTCTTCAACAATTATGGCGTCGGAGAGGATAACCTCGCCTATTCCATGCCCGGCGGTCCGCCCAATCCGATACGCAACGCGAATCGAGTTCACACGGATGATAGCGTCGAGTACAAATGGTACGACAACAAAATGAACGGCAAGGGATTGTCCAAGGCGGCCTTCTCTCTCACGTTCGACGCGGGATGCGAATACGGCGGCGGCGTGGGCGGGCTCTCCTGCACGGGCGGGCCCAACAAGACGGCCTTTCTCGGTTGGATGATGTACAACCGCTTCTGGTTCGACAATGACCTCTATGCCATCACCCTTGGCGGCGGCTCGATGAGCAATCCGGGCCGTTATCTGACCCTGCTGCCGCCCATCAACGGCGCGACTGCCGCCACCGGTAGTCCTTATTTCACGGAAAATCCCGGTCAGACCGTCTTTCAATGGGACGCCACGCTCAATCTTCAGTACATGCCCAAGCAGTGGATCACCTGGTGGGCCGAAGCCGGATTTCGCCATTCGAATATTCCCTACTTCTCGGGCCAAGGCGGCGTCACGCCTCCGTTTGGCAACAACGGCTCTCCTGCACAATTCGTCTGCAACGACGGCACTCCGGCCGGAACCAGCCTGACGAGCACCTCGTGCGCGAACGATGGGGGCGTCTGGTATCCGGATCTGCGCACGCGCCAGACCGTGGTGTCGGGCGGCGTGCTGGTCAAGTTCTGAACCGCGGCGTACCGGCGGTTGCGGCGCCGCCGCAGTTGGCGGCGCGCCTTCGCGGGAGTTGGAACGCCGTACTTCGGTTTGCGACGGATGTGCCCGCGCCGCACCCGCCCTGGTACTGGCCTGACTATCTGCGCGCGCTCGCCATTAGCGGCCTCTGTACGGCGCTCGCCTTTCCGCTCGCTCCCTACTTTGGGCTCGTCAATATCGTCATGCTCTACCTGTTGGGCACGGCCGTCGGAGCCCTAATATTGGGACGCGGCCCTTCCGTGGCGCTCGCGACCGTCAATATGCTCGCCTTCGATTTCTTTTTCGTGCCGCCGCTGTACAGCTTTGACGTGGAAGATGCGCGCTATCTCTTTACGCTGGGAGTGATGCTGGTGGTCGCCTTGATCATTGCGAATCTCATGGTCAGCATCCGCCTTCACCGTGAGATCGCCGACGCCCGCGAGCAGCGCACGGCCGTTCTCTACGCGATGAGCCGCGAGCTCGCGGTTGCAACCGATGCGGGGGCCATGGCGGCGGCGGCAGTCCGGCATATCTGTGCGGTATTCCACGGCAGCGCGGTCGTTTTGCTTGCCGACGCGCAGGGAAGCCTGTCGCCGATGTCCTCCGAAGCGCCGCCGCCGCCCCTGCCGGCCTTCGACCTTGAGTTCGCCCAGGATGTCGTCGCCCGCGGCGAACGGGGCATCAGGGACGCCATCTACCTGCCCTTGCAGGGAAGCCGGCGCGTCAAGGGAGTCATCGTCGTCTGTCTGCAACCCCCATCGCGCGCCCTGCCTACCGAGCAGCTGAATCTCCTCGACGCGTTCGCGGCCCAGCTCGCCCTGTCGCTGCAAAGAGCGCGTCTAGCCGAAGCCGCTCAAGCGGCCAGGATATCGGAGGAACGCGCCCTGCTTCGCAACACGCTGCTGGCGTCGATTTCCCACGACTTGCGCACGCCGCTTTCCGCCATCGCCGGCGCGGGTAGTCTGATCGCACAACCGGAGTACGCGCTCAATGCCGATCGAAGAACCACGCTGGGCTACTTGATCGAGCGCAAGGCGCGCGACATGTCGCAGCTCCTGACCAATGTTCTCGAATTGATGCAAATGGAATTTGGCAGCGGCACTCTGCGCAGCGACTGGCACGCGATCGATGATTTGGTATCGCTCGCGCTGCGCACGAACGAGGCCCGTCTCGCCCAATTGCGCATTGCCCTGGATCTGCCGGCCGACCTGCCGTTGGTCATGGTCGACGCGACTCTGATCGTGCAGATACTCAGCAACCTTTTGGAAAACGCCGCGAAATATACGCCGCCCGGCCCGGCGGTGACCATTTCCGCCGCCGCGCGCGAGAAGCACATTTCACTGGTGGTCGCCGATGATGGACCGGGGTTTCCGCCCGGCGACCCGGAGGGCTTGTTCGAGAAATTCCAGCGTGGCCGCTCGGAAAGCAACATCGTCGGCGTCGGACTCGGACTGGCGATTTGCCGCGCGGCCGCACGTCTACATGGCGGCGATATTCACGCCAAGGACAACCCGGGAGGCGGCGCGCGCTTCGAAATCACGCTGCCCGTCGAACCTTGAGATTTCAGCGGAAACCGGCATGACGGAGGCGATGCACCTGGTTTTGATTTTCGAGGACGATCAGGCGATTCAAAACATTCTGCGCATGCTGTTCGAGGCCAACGGATTCAGGGTCGTGATCGCCGATACCGCCGCTCGAGGCGAGCAGGACGCGCGGCTGCACCGGCCCGACGTGGTCTTGGTCGATCTGGGCCTGCCCGACCGTGACGGCCTCAACGTCATCACCGCCATTCGTTCCTGGTCGCCGGTGCCGATCATCGTGTTGTCGGCGCGCACCGCCGAAGCGCAGCGTCTCGCGGCATTTGAGAACGGCGCCGACGACTATGTCATCAAGCCATTCAGTGCACCCGAGCTGCTGGCGCGGGTGCGCGCAATCGTGCGGCGCCACGTGCGCGGCGAGCTCCCCATGGGCATTCTGGAGCTCGGCGACGTCTCCATAGACCTCGGCAGGCGAGTCGCCCGCCGCCGCGACGGACGCGATGTGCGGTTGACCCCGCTGGAGCACCGCATCCTGGAGACTCTGGCGCGCCACGGCGATCGGATCGTGACGCACGCCGCGCTCATCAAAGAGGTTTGGGGTCCGCATCGCAATGATTCGCGAGCGCTGCGCGTGTATATCGGAAGCTTGCGCAGGAAGCTGGAAGTCGATCCCGGTCGGCCCCGGCATATCCTCACCGAGCTCGGGGTAGGCTACCGGCTCGTCATCGATGCTGAGCCGCCGCTGGGCGATTGAATCGTTGCGGCTGTCCGCGGCTTTCGATTCCACCAACCGCCACCGAGCGCTTGAAACAGGGCCACGGTATCGCCATAGCGGGTTGCCTGCGCCTGCACGCGGCTGAGGAGCGTCTGCTGGTATGCAGTTTCCGCGCCGAGGAAAGTCAGATAGTTGACATAGCCCGTCTCCATCTGCCGGCGCGTAAGGTCGTAAGTCACCTTGGCGGCATTCTCGGCTTCGACTTGGGCGGCGAGCGCATCGGCATCGGACAGCGACGCATGCAGCGCGTCGGCGACATTCTGATAGGCGGTAATGACCGCGCTTTGATATTGAGCCGCCGCCTGCTTCAGGGCCTGCTGGGCGGCGCGCTTGCGGTGCAATAGCGTGCCGCCTTGGAATAGAGGTTGTGTCATGTCGCCGAGCAGATTCCAGAATGGTCCACCCGAGCGAAACATCCAACTGAACTGGTCCGCGTTGCCGCCGTACGACCCGGTGATCGGGAATTGCGGCAGCATGGCGGCGACGGCGACGCCGACCTGCGCGTTCGCGGCATGCAGCTGCGCCGCGGCTGCCCGTACATCGGGGCGCTGTTCGATGATCTTGGCCGGCAAGCTCAACGGTACTTCCGGCGGCAGTCGCAGCGCGTCGAGCTCAAAGGTTTCCGGCACATCATCATTTGGCAGATTGCCGACCAGGGCTCGAATCAGATCGCGGGTCTGCTCGAACTCAAGCTGCAGCGGCGGCAGCGTGGCCTTGGCCTGCGCCAGTGCGGTCTCCTGCGCCGCGACGTCGATGCGCATGGCAGATCCCAACCGGAATTGATCGCGCAGGATCCGCAAAGCTCGCTCATCGGCCGCGATGATCGCTCGGGTCGCCTGGATCTGTGCCCGCAGCGACGCTTCCTGGATGGCGGCGGCGGCCACATTGGAGGCGAGCGTAATATAAGTGGCCTCGAGCGCGAAGCGCTGCGCATCGGCTTGCGCGGCCAGCGATTCCACCTGCCGGCGGTTGCCGCCGAACACGTCGGGGACGAACCCCACCGTGAGCTCGGCCGTTTGAAAGTTGTAGTAGAGAGGTGCCGTGTAAGGGGGAACGCCCGGGGTTTGCAGGGGCGCCGAGAGGTTGTCGCCGTTGCCCTGCACGCCGGGGGCCTGATCGTTGGTCAAGTTGCCCGCTATCTTGTGGCGCTCGGCCTGGTAGGTTGCCCCAATCGATGGAAAGAAATAACCCTGCTGGGCTCGGACCAGCTCCTGGGCCTGGGCCAGCGCTGCCTGCGCCGTCGCGATGGTCGGATTGGCTTTGAACGCCTTTTCAATCATCGAATTCAGCGCCTTGGACTCAAACAATTCCCACCACTCGAACGGAATGTCGCGACCCGCGATGAAGTGCTGCACCTCGCCGCCGTGGACATCTGCGGACGAACTCGTCTCGGGTAGTGGTGTCGGCGCGTAGGCAGCGTTCGGAGGGGCTTCAGGCTGGTGAAAATTGGGACCGACGGCGCAGCTCGCGGCCAATGCCGCGGCCGTCGCCAGCAGCGCCGGGCGGATGGACAGAAGCCGGGTAGATCGCGCAGTCATTGTGCGGCGACTTCCTTGCGATTCCACCAACCGCCGCCCAACGCCTGGAACAACGCGACGGTGTCGCCGTAGCGCGTCGCCTGGGCCTGCACGCGGGTGAGCAGGGTTTGCTGGTAGGCCGTCTCGGCGCTCAACAAGGTCAGATAGGCGACATAGCCGGCCTGCATCTGCCGTTGCGTGAGGTCGTAGGTCACCCTGGCTGAATTCTCTGCGTCCACATCGGCCGCGAGGGCATCGGCGTCGGACAGCGACAGGTGCAGCGTGTCGGCGACGTTTTGATAGGCCGTCATTACGGTGGTCTCATAAAGAGCGGCGGCCTGCTTGAGGGCCTGCTGGGCAGCGCGCTCTTGGTGCAGCAGCGTACCGCCTTGGAATACAGGTTGACTGACGTTGCCATATAGGCTCCAGAACGGGCCGCCATGGCGGAACATCCACGGGATTTGCGTGGCGTTGCCGCCGTATTCGCCGGTGATGGAAAACTGCGGCAGCATCGCGTCAACCGCAACCCCGATTTGGGCGTTGGCCGCGTGCAGCTGCGCCTCCGCCGCTCGAACATCGGGTCGCTGCTCGACGATCTTGGCGGGCAGACTCACCGGCAACTCCGGCGGCAGCTGCAACGCATCGAACACGAAGGTCGGGTCGGCGGCGTTCGGCAGCTTGCCCGTCAGCGCCCGCATCAGATCGCGCGTTTGCTCGAACTGCTTCTGCAGCGGCGGCAAAGTGGCTGCGACCTGTGCCAACGCTGTTTCCTGCGCCGCGACATCGATGCGCATCGCGAAACCCAGCCGGAACTGATCGCGCAGGATTTGCAGTGATTTCTCGTCCGCCTCGATGATCTTCTGCGTTGCCTCGATCTGCGCCTGCAGCGACGCCTCTTGGATGGCGGCGGCGACCACGTTGGAGGCGAGCGTGATGTACGCCGCCTCGAGCGCGAAGCGCTGCGCGTCCCGCTGTGCGGCCAACGACTCCACTTGTCGCCGGTTGCCGCCGAATACATCCGGCACGAAGCCCACGCTGAGCTCGGCCGTGTAAAAGCTGTAGTAGGAAGGCAGATTGTGCGGCAAGCGGTGCGGATCTTCCCTGGCCGGCAGGAGGTCGACTCCATTGCCCTGGACGCCGATGGTGGAGCTGCTGTTGGTGTTGCCCGATACCTTGTGGCGCTCGGCTTGGGTTTCGGCCGCCAGCGCCGGAAAGAAGAAGCCGCGCTGGGCGTACACCAGCTCTTGGGCTTGGGCTAGCGAGGCCTGCGCCGCCGCCAGTGTGGGGTTGGCCTTGAAAGCGCTCTTGACGAGGGAATCCAACTCCGATGACTGAAACAACTCCCACCACTCGAAGGCTATGTCCCGGCCGATCATGAATTGCTGGGGCTCGCCGCCATGGACCGCTGCGGAGGCGCTGGTCTCCGGCAAAGCGGTCGCCGAGTAGCCGGCGCCAGCCGGGGGCTCCGGTTTGCGGAAATTCGGCCCGACCGCGCAGCCGCTGGTCAGCCCAGCCGCTGTCACGGCGAGCAGGACGCGAGCGGATGAACGCACGGCTGACATGGCGCATTCTGCTCATGCATACGCCGCCCCCGGTACTGTGAGAAGTCCGAGTGGCCCCGCGCGCCACGAGTGGCCATTGTTGCCTGAAGTTCTTCACCGGGAGCAACGGGCATGAGAATCAGGTTGTCGTCGCGCGCGCTCGCTGCCTGCACCGCGATGGTGCTCGTCGCCGTCCTCGGGTTCATGCATTTCGGCGCCCAGGCAGACGACAACGCGAAGGCCAAGACCGGCGCGCCGCCGCGGGGACCGGACGCCGGCGTCGTGGAGCTGACGGATGCGCAGCTCGGAATGATCAGTATCGGTGCCGCGTCTGAGCGTCCGTTTCCCGTCCAGACCGAGGCGGTAGGCAACATCGACTTCAACGAGGACATGGCCGCCCAGGTGTTTCCGCCCTACCAGGGCCGCATCGTGATGCTCTACGCCAAGATCGGCGACAACGTTGCGCGCGGGCAGCCCCTGCTCACCATCGAGAGTCCCGATCTGATCCAGGCGGAGTCGGGCTTGATCGCCGCCGCCGGGGTGCTGGATCTCACGTCGCGCGCGCTCGACCGCGCCAAGCAACTCTACGAGGTGCAGGGAATCGCGGAGAAGGATTTGCAGCAGGCCGTTTCAGATCAGCAGTCCGCCGAGGGGGCGCTCAAGGCCGCGCGCGACGCCGTGGCGGTGTTCGGCAAGTCGCAGGCGCAGGTCGACGCGATGGTGAAGAAACGAAACATCGATCCGTACCTGGTCGTGCCCAGCCCGATTGCGGGGCGCGTGACGGCGCGCAGCGCGGCGCCCGGAGACTTCGTGCAACCGGGCAACGCGCCCGCGCCGTACTCCGTGGCGGATATCTCTCGTATTTGGATGAATGCGAGCGTTTCTGAAAGCGACATGCCCGGGGTGCGCAAGGGGCAGCGCGTGCAAGTAGCCGTCATGGCGTTTCCCGGTCGCGCATTCGACGGCGAAATTTCCACCGTCGGCGCGACGGTCGATCCTCAGCTGCATCGCGGTCTGGTGCGCGCCGAAATCGAGGACCCCAAGCACGAACTCCTGCCGGGGATGTTCGCTTCCTTCGTCATTCTCACCGGTGCGCCGATCAGCGCCGTGGCAGTTCCGGCGGAGGGGATCGTTCGCGGGGGCGATGGCACAATGACCGTCTGGCTCGCCACCGATCGCCACCACTTCACGAAAAGAACGGTCAAAGTCGGACTGCAGAATGCGGGCTACGACCAGATACTCGAGGGCGTCACAGCGGGCGCGCAAATCGTCACCAAGGGCGCAATATTTCTCGACGTCCTGGCCGGCGGCGAGTCCTGACGCTTGTTGAAGGCTATTTTAGCGTTCGGGCTCACTCGCCGGGCGATCATCATCCTCGCTCTGCTGGTGTTCATCGGCGGCGGGTTGATCGCGTTTTTAAAGCTCAACATTGAAGCATATCCCAATCCGGCGCCGGTGATTCTCGAGATCACGGCGCAGGCGCCCGGCCTCTCCGCCGAAGAGATGGAGCGGTACTACACCAAGCCGATGGAGGTTGGCATCTACCCGACCCCCGGCATCGTCAACATCCGTTCCACATCGTTCTATGGCCTGACTTTCCTGAGCGTCACTTTCAAGTACGGCGTCGACTACTACTTCGCGTACACGCAGACGTTGAACAGCATCGCGCAGAACGTCTCGCTTCCGGGCAACCAGGTACCGCAGATCCAGCAGTCGAGTCTCGTCGGCGAAGTGTATCGCTACACGGTCATGGGGCCGATGAATTTCGGCATCACCAACCTGCGCACCGTCGAAGATTGGGTGGTTTTGCGCAGGCTGTATACGGTTCCGGGCGTGGTGCAAGTCAACAGCTTCGGCGGCCCTACCAAGGAGTTCGAGGTCGAGACGGACCCCAACAAACTTCAGGCTTACAACGTGACCATTCCGCAGCTGGCCGCGGCCCTCGGCAATGCCAACGTCAACGTCGGCGGCCGGGAGATCGCCATCGGCCAGCAGTCGGCGAACATTCGCGGCATCGGGCTCATCGACGACGGCGGTACCTACGACCTTACCCAGGGATATGACGTCGCCGACATCGAGAATATCGTGCTTGGGCAAACCAACGGCACGCCCGTGTTGGTCAAGGACGTTGCCAGGGTGTACGTGGGCTACGTCCCGCGGACCGGCATCGTGGGCAAGGACCGCGACGACGACGTGGCCATGGCGATCGTCGTCACGAGCCGCACCTCCCACACCAATGAAGTGGTGCCGCGGATCGCCCGCGAGGTCGATTCGATGAATCACGACGGCACGCTTCCGCCGGGCGTCAAGGTCGTTTCCTTTTACGACCGCATGGCCCTGGTCGGCGTCACCACTCACACGGTGCTGCACAACCTGGTGTTCGGATGCCTTCTGGTGTTCTTGATCCAGTGGATTTTCTTGGGCGATCTGCGCAGCGCGATCATCGTCGGCGTCAACATTCCATTCGCGCTGTTCTTCTCCATCATTTTGCTGGTCTTGCAGGGCGAAGACGCGAATCTATTGTCGGTGGGCGCCGTCGACTTCGGCATCATCATCGACGCCGCCGTCATTCTGGTGGAGAACATCTTCCGCAATCTGCAGGCACCGCCGCATCAACAAACGCAGATGATCGAGGACTTGCATGAGGGGACGTACGGCGACGATCCCACGCGTCTCGGAACGACCTGGACGACTCGATTGCGGCTCATCTACATTTCCGCCCTGCAGGTCGACAAGGCGATCCTGTTCTCCACCGCGGTCACCATCGCCGCGTTTGGTCCCTTGTTCACCATGCAGGGCGTGGAAGGGCAGATCTTCGGTCCCATGGCGCGAACTTACGGTTACGCCCTGGCCGGGGCGCTGATCGCCACCTTCACCGTCACGCCCGTGCTGTCCTCGATCATGCTGCCTCAGCACGTCAAGGAAATCGAAACCGTCGTGGTGCGGGCATTGCACGCGGTGTACAAGCCGGTGCTGAAATTTGCGCTCGAGCGGCGCAGGCCGGTGGTGGCGATCGGCGTCGGCTTTCTCGCGCTCACGGGACTCCTGATTCCGTTCTTGGGCAGTGAGTTTCTTCCCGCCCTGGAGGAAGGAAACTTCTGGATCCGTGCCTCGCTGCCGCCCAGCATGACGCTGGATGCCGGCACGGACGCCACACGCAAGATGCGCGAGATCCTGCTGAATCATCCGGAGGTCATCACCGTCATTTCCCAGCATGGCCGGCCCGACAACGGCAGCGATCCCTCGCCGTTCTCCAACGTCGAGATGTTCGTGCCGTTGAAGCCCTTCGACGACTGGCCTCGCGGGCTCACCAAGGCGAAGCTGACCACACAGCTCGAGAATGAAATGCGGACCGCGCTGCCGGGCGTCACCTTCAATTTCTCGCAGTACATTCAGGACAACATCGAGGAGGCGATCTCGGGGGTCAAGGGCGCGAACTCGGTGAAGATCATCGGTCCGGATCTCGCGGTGCTCGAGGATCTGGCACGGCAGGTCATGGGGCAAATGGCGCAGGTCCGGGGAGTTCAGGACCTCGGCGTGTTCCATGTTCTCGGACAGCCGAATCTCAACATCAAAATCGACCGGGCCAGGACGGCGCGCTACGGGCTCAATACCGGCGATGTGAATACCGTGGTGCAGGCCGCCATGGGCGGGACCGTGGCGTCGCAGGTCCTCGAGGGAGACCGCTTCTTCAATCTCACGGTCCGCCTGGCGCCGCAGTATCGCAACAGCATCGAGGCGGTCGGCAACATCAAGGTGGGGTATCAGACGAGTTCGGGAGCGAACGCGTACATTCCGCTGCGCGAGTTGGCAAGGATCTCACTGGACACCGGGCCGGCCTACATCTATCACGAGGCCATGAACCGCGACATTCCCGTCAAGTTCAGCGTACGCGGACGAGACCTCGGCGGCACGGTGGCGGAGGTGCAGGAACGCATCGCACGCAGCGTGAAATTCCCGCGCGGCTATCGGCTCGAATGGGCGGGCGAGTTTCAGGATCTGCAGCTCGCCAAGCAACGCCTCGCGGTCTTCGTGCCGATGAGCTTGGGGCTCATCCTGATACTGCTCTACAGCCTGTTCAATTCGGTGCGCGACAGCTTGCTGGCCTTGGCCGGAATCCCTTTTGCGATCGGCGGCGGTTTGATCGCGTTGTTCGTGGCCGGGCTGCCCTTCAGCGTGTCGGCCGCGATCGGCTTCATCTCGCTGTTCGGCGTTTCGGTCATGAACGGCATTCTGGTCATTACTTATTTCAACCAGCTCAGACAACAAGGGATGTCGCCCGTGGAGTCCATGGAGCAGGCCGCCGAAAAGCGCATGCGGCCGATGCTGATGACGGCGCTGTCCGCCTGTATCGGTCTGGTGCCGGCGGCGTTCTCGACCGGTATCGGCAGCCAGGTGCAGCGGCCGCTGGCCACGGTGGTCGTCGGAGGAATGCTGATCGGGCCCATCCTGCTGCTCGTGGTCGTGCCGGCGCTCCAGCTGGTATTCCTGCGCAAGGAGCAGCGCGCGGAGGCGGGCCCTGGGCCGCGCAGCGGCCGTCTGCCCCGCGAGGTGCCTTAGGAGTGCTGCGCGCGGACGGCCGGCTGGACCTGCTGCTCGACAAGCTGAATTTCATCCAATTGAGCGGCGGCGGGGGACCCGACGGCATTGCTGTGGACAGCGAGGGCGGTCTGGCGGTGGCACATCCTCTGCTGGGTGCCGTGTGGCTGTTCGACAGTAGGGGACAGCCGACCTTGCGGGTGAACCTGTGCCGCGGCATTCTCGGCACCAACGTGGCCTACGGCGGCCCCGGCGGTCGCCGCCTGTACATCACGGAAGCCGAGACCGGCACGATTCAAGTTGCCGACGTGCCCATCGACGGCAGCGTGATGTACTCGCACAGGGATGCGTCAGCGCCTTGAAAGCGTCCCGCATTTTGTGCGCGATGCTGGCGTGTGCGGCGCTCGTCTCCGAGGCGCGTAACGCAGCGCCAGTCGCTCCGCCGCACCGGGGTACTGTCACGCAACAACGCTCACCGCTGCTGCCGCGCACCCCGGCCCGCGGCAGCAGCGCTCGCCAAGCCAGCCGCCCGCTTCGTCCGATCCCTGCGGCGATAGGCGTTCCCCGTGTCCCTATACCGCAAAGCGCTCGAGGCTTAGGTCACCTGGGCGGTCCGCCCAGTAGTCGGATGATCCACGGCGCAACCCTTGAAGGGACCCAGCTGCATCGCAAGTAGCGCCGCCCGTGCCGGCAGTTCGGCGTTCTCGGCGAGTGTGGCAAACTGCACGCCGGCTGCGGCGCCGAGCCGGGCGAGGCAAGAGTTCTCCAATAGGGATCATCCATGAGCGAATCGCCAAGCGATCCAGGCCAGCAACCCAAGGGCCAGGACTCCATCGACCGGCGCGCGTGGTCATCCGCGCGCCAATGGCGCGCGGTGGGTGTCGCGGCCGCGGTGGCGGTCGTAGCCGTACTCGCCCTATGGTTGGGCGGCCGTGTCTTTGGTCCGCACGAGCCGCCCGCCGCCGGGCCCCCCGCGCCGCCCGGTACTTTCCGCGCCACGGCCCAACAGCTCAAGACTTTGACCTTCGAAACCGTCGCGCTGCATGGGTTCGTCAGCGAAGAATTGACCGAGGGCAAGATCGCCGTGAACGCGGATCGAGCGACGCCGCTGTTCTCACCTTACTCGGGCCGGGTGCTGCGGGTCATCGCCGGATTGGGCGATGCCGTCAAACAAGGCGCACCGCTCGCCACGATCGAGGCTTCGGAATTCGTGCAAGCGCAAAATGATCTCAGCACCGCGGCCGCTCAGATCAAGCTGGCGCGCATCAATGAGACTCGCAAGCACGCCTTGTACGACGCCAAAGGCGGCAGCCTGCAGGATTGGCAGCAGGCGCAATCGGACCTCACCGCTGCGACCACTGCGTACGCCGCGGTGCGCAACCGTTTGCGGATCCTGGGCAAGTCGGAAGCAGAGATCACAGCGCTCGAGTCTGCGCAGACCATCGATCCCGTGGCGACCTTGAGCGCGCCCATTTCCGGTGTGGTCGTCGATCGCCAATTGGGCCCCGGCCAGTACTTGCAAGCGGCAAGCGGCACACCGGTGTACACGATTGCCGATCCCTCGAACGTGTGGTTGCTGGCTAATGTGCGCGAGACGGATGCCGGGCTCGTCCACCTGGGCCAAGCCGTGGAAGTTCATGTGCTGGCCTACCCGAAGCGCCCCTTCAGGGCGCGCGTGACCTATGTTGCCGCCGAGCTGGACCCGACCACCCATCGGCTGCCGGTGCGGGCGGAGATCGACAATCGCGATGGCGCGCTCAAGCCCGAGATGTTCGCCACCTTCCGCATCCTCACGGGCGACGCGGCAGAAGCGCCGGCGGTGCCGGAAGGGGCCGTCGTGTACGAAGGAAATGCGGCCCACGTCTGGGTGGCGGCCGGCGAGGGGTTCCTTGCCTATCGCGCCATCCGCACCGGCCGCAGCAATGACGGGCTGGTCGAAGTGCTGGACGGCCTGAAACCGGGCGAACGAGTCGTGACGAAGGGCGGTCTGTTCATCGATCAAGTGGCAGTGCCTGCCTCCTCATGAATTCGATCGTCACTTTCGCGCTCCGTCAGCGGGTGCTGATGGTCGTCATGCTGGTGATGATGCTGGGTGCCGGCATCACCAGTTTTTTGGCGCTGAACATCGAGGCCTATCCCGATCCCGTGCCGCCGCTCGTCGATGTGGTTACCCAGAGCACCGGGCAATCGGCCGAGGAGATCGAGCGCTACATCACGATCCCGCTCGAGATCCAGATGGCCGGCATCCCCAATGTGCAGGCGATACGCACGATATCTCTGTTCGGCCTTTCGGATGTGAAGGTTCAGTTCACCTACGACTTCACCTACAGCCAAGCCGAGCAATGGGTGACCAACCGCTTGTCGCAGCTCGGGGCGCTGCCGAACGGGGCCCAGCCGCAGATTTCGCCGACCAGCCCGATAGGCGAGATCTTCCGCTACCGGGTGGTCGGGCCCGCGAATTATTCGGTGACGGACCTCAAGACTCTCGAGGACTGGGTGCTGGAACGGCGCTT
>Ga0210393_10001869_pt1 | contig 17494 bp, 16 predicted proteins | sample IncBWC27OmetaG_FD_160068 | JGI IMG/M metagenome (GOLD analysis project Ga0210393, IMG submission 160068) | Forest soil microbial communities from Barre Woods Harvard Forest LTER site, Petersham, Massachusetts, United States - Inc-BW-C-27-O ... | reverse complement strand
TGTTGCGTCGCATTAATCGCCCCGACGGCGCCCTGAAGCCCGATGATCCGGCGTTCCTGCGTCGCGTCGAGTCCAGCTGGCGCACGACATGGGAGACGATCCTGATCACGCACGCGGCGTTTGAGCGCCGCCGTCAGCGGGCTAAGACCCCGTTCACGAACCGGCAGTTGCGACGCATGCTGGGCGGTGACGAACTCGGTGACACCCCGAGTGCAACCGCCGCCCGCGACACGCAGTTCGAGCTGTTCGTCGCGGCGCTGTTTGCGCACACTCCCGTCGACGTGCTTGCCGGCGAGCCGGACATCCGCGTGTCCCTTGGACCCGAACGGATTGGCATCGCCGCAAAGCGCATTCGCAGTCTCAAGCCGCAACGGATTGCCGAGCGGGTCGAAAAGGCGATCGAGCAGATCCGCCGCTCAGGTCTCCGCGGGATGCTCGCGATCAACCTCGACGCGAGGCTCGAAGGCGCGCAGTTGCCACCGATGGCTGAGGAACGCGTTACGTTGTTTGTCGAGAAGCTCGACATCATCCTGGACTACTTGAAACCGTGCGTCGAGGATCCCAACGTCCTTGGCGTAATGGTGTTCGCGCAGTGTGCACGTTGGGTATTTCCCGAGGCCGGCGAGGCGCGCACGCCTGAGCTCGACGCGGCATTGCCTATGCGGTGGCTGACGTGGGATGACGATCCGGTCATGCGCATGCTGCTCGACAATTACCAGCGCTGCTGGAAGGAAGCGGTGCAGCGGAACGTCGCGGAGATCGTCGAGAGCGTCCGTCGCGCGGCGAGGCGACTGTAGCGCTCCGCCCTCCCTCTACGCCGGACCGATATTTGGTCGCCAACGTCGGAATCGCCAGGTCTTTGCAAACGCGCTCTGTGAAGCGAAGCAAGTAAGGCAAGATAATTACGGCGGTCATGTCGCTGATGCGATCGGCGCCAATCCCTTCTTGCAGCAGACCCACGAGTTCAAAAATCGCTGGGTCCTTGATGCCGGCACCCACGATCTGTGCGGCCAGGGCAGTTAGCTTGGTTGCCAGACCCCGCCCAATCGCGCTTCCCTTTGTGGTCTTGGCGCCATAACCGAGCCCTGTGTGAGGCAATTCGGCAAACGTCAATCGCCGCCTCGCTTCCTCGTACATAGCATCGTTAGGAGCAACCGAGGCATCCAGAAGCCGTACAACATCTGCGAAGTACTTTTGAAAAGTTGCATACGCGCCCACTAATTCGGGCACGCTGCACGTTTTCAGAAGAGCCGGATCGATGTGCAGCCGAGAGTCAACATCGGCAAATCCATCAAAGGCACCAGCCGCAACTAAGGCGGCGTGCGTCGTGCCAAGTGCTGTGCTAATTGGAACCGGCAACGCCTAAACCTGCTCTGGTCTAGTTGCGTCCAAAGGCATTCTCACTTGAACCACGTGACAGGATTGTAGTTACTCGTAGAGATATCCTTCAGGCGAGACGACCGGTCTTCATCGTAAATCTCCACTTGCGGCGACACATAGTTGGCACGCGCGAAGTGACAGACCACGGTCGATGGTGATTGTGAAAGGTCATATGGTTGAACAATGAGCGCCGAAACCCAGTGATCGCGCTGCGTACGTGTCCAGATCCGACGCACGACTGACACGCCACGAGCGAAGTCTGGATTGGATTCGCGAAACGCTTTTATGCAGTATCCCGGTCCGTCCAAGGGGACGGTTAGAACCGCGAATAGTGGTATGAGGATGACCAGTCCGATCGCGGTGGCGATTTTGTCAGCATTCTTCCTGACCCAATTCCGCAGCGTGCGCTTACTTGCTTCTTTAAAGCGCGCTAGCACGCGATGTCACCGATCGTCCTGGGTAGCAATGGGGCTCGCCTTTGGTTCGCGGTGGAGCGAGCGGGGAATCAGGCAAGGACAAACTCAGTGCGCAGAGAAAGGCTCCGGGACCAGACCCGCAAGAACCGGCGCGCGAAGGTGGCCCGATCGACGTTAAGACGGGCAACGTTGCCCGCCGGGTGAGTCCGACCGAAACATCGTTACAATGACCTACGACGATCGGGCCGATATATAGCCGAGTCTGCCGTCAACGCGGCCTCGCACGAGGATCGGTCCGATTCCGGTCCGAGGTGAGAGGCTTTGTGCCCGCACCCGTGGATCAGCGACCAAGCGCGATGTGACGGACGGCTTCCTGGGCAGTGCGAACCAAAGCAATCTGTGGCGCCGTTAGCCACAACAGCGTGCGACGGAACTCGGGTGGCGTGAGCGCGCGCGCGGCGGCCTCCAGCGCGCGCGCGAGGGTCGGACCCGCCGGATATGCGCGCCGATCGCGCTGAAGGTTCGTCACCCTCTGCTGCGCGTATCGGAGTCGTGTACGGGCGTGGCTTACTGCGTGTACGAACGCGTCGGTGCGCCCCTCATTCGGTTGCGGCATGCCGGGCGGCATCCTCATGATGCGCGTCCGAAGCTGCTCCGCTGCCTTCACCGCGTCGCGGCCGGCGCTCGCTGCCTGGACGGCGCGAGCTTCGCCTCGCTGGTCCTTCGGCACACGAACGATACCCAGCACGGTGCGAACCTGACGCCGGAGCGGACCGTAGGCGCGAGGGCGCTCGCGTAGGTCTCGCGCGGCGGCCTCCCGACCGACCGCTCTAACCGCGCTGTCGAACAGCGCACGCGCGTCGTCCGGTCGCACGTAGAGCCGCGCCAGTATGCGGTCGAACTCCGCGCCCGCTGTCGTCGCGCGATTCTTGGCCCAGGTGATTCCGGCGAGGTACTTCTCGGCCGCCTTCTCGTCGTGCGTGGCGCGCGCCACCGCTCGATCCAATTCTGCCGCTCGTTCGGTCGCCTTCGCCTGGGCCGCTGCGTGCACGGCCGCGTCCGGGACAGCGGAAGGCGGGAGCGGCTGCCGCTCGTATGACCCGAGGCGCTCTTGCAGCCGCGCAAAGGAGAAGTCGCGCGCCACGCGTGACGCCTTGACCTCGCGTTCGCCATCGGTGATCACGAGCCCCTGTCCCTTCCTCTCCAGTCGGAACCCATCGGCCGCGAGCCGCGTCTCGAGCTCGGCCCATGTGGTCGCCGCCCTGTAGTGGGGCAAGCGTGGGCGGAGCTGCTCAAGGAGTGGTGCCTCGCCCGTGCGCTCTGTGGTCCGGTGCTCGCCGCGCGTCGCCGCGGTTCGCTCTGGCACGTCCTGACCCGAGAGCTGGTGCAATGTGCCGCGGACCTCACGCAAGCCAAGCGCTCGCTCTTCCTCACGTAGTACACGCTGCGTCGTTACTCTGTCCTGCCAGCGGTCCCATGCCTTGCCGGTCTCGGGGTGGATTCGGTTGATCATGAGGTGCATGTGAGCGTGCGGGCGATCGTTGTGGGCAACGACAAGCACCAGATGCTCGGCGAGGCCGAGCTCGCGCAACAGTCGGTCCGCGACGCGCTCCATTGTCTCGCGGGTGACGACGTCGTCTGGGTGAAAGGCCACTGCGACGTGATAGACCGGGTGCGTCACGCGGTGGTTTGCCGCGGCCGTGGTCTGCATGACGCGCGCAGCCATGGCCGGGTCGTCCACTATCAGGTTGCGGGCGGTGGCCCACTCGATCCGTCCGTAGCTCTTGCCGTCTGCGCCGTACTCCAGGTAGCGCGCGAGTTTGGCAAATCGGCGCCCGCTGCTCGCGATCGCGATCACGCGTCGAGCTCCCCATCGTCGTCGTGGGCCAGGTGCACGATCGCGCGCCGCAGCTCGTCGACCGCGGCATCGATTCGCGCCTCCATCGGTAACCGATCGCGGGCGTTCGCTTCGCGCGCGAGCTGGTTCAAGTTGTTGCCGATTCGGGCGAGGTGTCGGATTAACTCGTCGGTCGTGCGGTGGCGCCGTTCGCGGGGTAGCGCGCCGAGCGATACCTGACGAACGTACCGCGCCAGGGGTGCGCCGCAGATGCGGGCCCGCTCGCGCACCGTGGCGGCTTCGGCAGTGTGGTAGCGGATAACGACGCGAACGGGTCGACGCATGGCCGGTGCGGTTGTAGTTCCCCCTTGAGCGCCGCAGGCGCGAATGGGGGCGAGCCGTAGAGAGAGCCCGTCCTCCGCGCAGTTTGCGGAGGAGGCATCTCTCTACTAGCTCGCACGGGAGCCAAAGCCGACGTGCGAGGGTCTCTACTTACCAAACCCCGCTACCTGCGCAAATCCGCAACGCAACCGCGATCGCCTGGCAGCGGGCGCCGCGCCTCGACGCGGACGCCTCGTCACCGCTCGGAGCATCCACCCGCACGTGGCGATGGAGTGACCGAGGGCGAGGACGGTCAATCGGGTGCGGATTGGTCATGGCTCGGTGGCCGCCAGATCGTCGCGCCTGGGCCTGGAAGGCGACGCTCCGAGGTCGGGGGTGGTGCGTCCGGTGGTCGTAGCGCGAGCGCTCGCGCGATTTGCTGCACGTGTCGCTCAAGCTCGGCGTCCTTGGCCAACAGTTCAGCCATCGCCACTTCGAGACGGCGCCAGGTATAGAGGTTCTGGCTGGTGGCGGTCATCCGGGCGAGCTCACGGACGCAGGCTATTGCGTGCGTCGTGTGCGCGAGGAGCTCGGCGGGCGACGTGGTGCGATAGAGTTGGAAGGCGAGCGTGGCTTCGCGGGCGTAGCGGGGGCGAGAGAGGCCGGCGATCTCGGCGCGCTCGGTGAGTAAAGCGTACTCCCGTGCGGTCAGGTTCAAGTGCAGGGAGCGGCGATCCGGATGTCCGCTCGAGCGCGGCGGTATCGGATCGCCGGGGGGCCGCTTGGGCATCGTTGACGTCCTCACCTCGAAAGGAGGGGAAATGGGACGCCACTCGTATAAGACGGGGCGTCAGTCGACCGTCAGCGATGAAACCGTGTGAAAATGCCGCGATTCGGGTTGGGCGCGGCTTTAGCGACTCAGGCGCCAAACACGCTGTGACTTAGCGGGCAATCGGAGCGCCTGTTGGGAGCGCCCTGCATGTGCGCGTGCAAGGCTAGATGAGAGTTACCTCAGCCTGGTCCGTTACCTCGGCCTGGTCCGTTACGTCGGCCTCGTCCGTCGGGAATAACTCCTCGACCGAGCAGCCAAGAAACTGAGCGATGCGTGCGTTGAGGGCTGCACTGCCTATGCGTCCCTCGCTATGCCCTTCGGGGCCGGCGAGGACGAGCATGAGGTGGTTGTAGGAAACGCCGAGTCTTCGGGCGGCGTTGCACATAGTGAGTTCGTGCACCGTTGCAGCGTATCGAAACGCGGCCTTGCGTTCGACTGGGGTCATGGCCATGCGATTCCTCCTGTTTGTGCGGACCAAGTTCCTCACCGATGAATATATGACGGCGAGTGCTATATAGCCAACGACGCTATATCGGGAGGGCGGCTACACAGCGAAGTTTTCCCCGGGGAAGCAATCTCAACCCAGGGGCTGCGTGTGATGCGCTGGCGTATCAGGGAATTGTTGGGTGAGCGAAACATGACGCTCTACGAGTTTGCGAAGCGGATCGGCTACAACAACGTGAGTTCTGTATACCGGCGCTTTCCGGAGGACGACGAGTTTGAAGGGAGCGTTAGCGCGAAGTTCCTCGACCGCATTTGCAGGGAGTTGGGCGTTGGGGTGGGCGATGTGCTCGAATACGTTCCAGACTCCACGTCCACGCGGCATCGGAAGCGCTAGCCTAGACCGCGCCGCCTAGCGACGAAGCACACTTTCGGGTGCGTCGACGCCTGCATCTGAGTGCTCAGCGAGGCGAGCGTGGTGGCTCACGACTAGAGCTGATCGGGTAGCAGTGCCCGACGTTGTTGGAGCCACGCCGGCGTGCCGGCGTGAGCCCGTTCACGCGGTGAGTGTCCAACGTAGTTGAAGGTGCAGGGCCGCAGGCCCGCGGGCGCAGAGGGTGGGATATTCGAAGACGCACCAGCTCGGAGCCGTCAGCCGCGTTCCTTAACCTTCTGAGAACCCAGAACCTCCAGCTTTCTCGACCGAGGGGGGTGGGTGGAGGAGGTGTCGAGCCCCCTCACCCCGTGAAGGAGCGCAGCGACGGGGGGGCTCGACATCTCCGGAACCCACCCCCCGTACCGAGAATGCACTAGACGCTCGGGCATGCGGTGCTGGCGTCGCAGCGGGAAGCTGGCGAGTGCGAGAATTGCCAACTGCGCCGCACCCAACGATGGGCACGTCAGCGACCGGTGTCAGGACGGTATGGGCATGCCGAGGAAGCCGGCGGTCGAAGTCACGACCGACTCTCGCGTCTACTTGATCGACGATCGCAACAACAAATGGCGCGTGTACGATGTGTGCTACGGACCGCCCCATGCGCCGCGGTTTCGTTTCAAGACTTTTCAACCGCCGCATGCGGAAGCAAGTAATCGGTACTTCGTGACGCCCGGAGGCAAGTACCGTTCGTATCGATTTTCGCGCGACTCTCGGCGCGACATCAGTGCCGAGACGTTAAACGCGCAGCTGCGAGAATCGGGGTTTCCGGAGACGAAACGATTCGACGGAGCAAAGCACTACACCCCTGGCCGGGGCTAAGGCGATCATCGTGCATTTGTGGACGCAGCGATGGGCACATCGATCGAGTCGCCCGCTGAGACGACGTGTGATCTGGTCGATGTCTCGGAGCCAGCTCTGACGACGCCCTGTTCGACCGAGATGTGAACGGTCGACTCCCATGGGTTGGCGCGAACCGTGAATACGGTGCCGATCGCGCGCACGATCACGCCATTGGCGTGTACCTCAAAGGGATGGTCGGCATCGGGGCGTACCTGAAACCGTGCCTCGCCCTCTAATGTCAACGAACGCGGGCGAGGGAAGAAAGAAGCGCGATAGGTTAGTCGCGCGCCCGCCTCCAGCGTGGTGCGAGACCCGTCCGGCAGACGTATTGTGCGGCCGGACTCCATTGGTGCTTCGTAGTGCTCATTGAAGTGACCAGCGATTACCGGCGCCACGCTCTTGTACGTCGCCCAAGCGAACACGAGCAAGCCGGCCGCGCCCGCCAAGACCTTGATACGTCTCAGTCCCCGCCGGAACCGGGAGCGTGGGCGCTGCGGCTCATCGAGTCGGCTCGTAAGGTCGGCCCACCCCGCCTCGGTCTCAGACGCAACTGAGCGGTCGGGCGCAGTGAGTGCGAGCCCGAGGAGCTGTGCCGCGAACTGCATGCGCGAGTCGATAGCGAGCTCACTCTCAATCCGGGCGGCGTCGGCGGGCTTGCACTCGCCTTGCAGGTACTCGGCGATGCGGAGGTAGTCGGCGTCGTGCTCGGGCAGATCAGGTATCGTCATGATCACGCTCCAGAGCGCCGTACGTGGTACCGTCGAGCACGCGGCGCGCGACATCGGCCCACTCGGTGGCCGCGAGACCGCGCGCGAGAAGATGAAGGGCGCGTGCGTGGTGGCGTTTAACGGTCGGAATGGCGAGGCCCAAGGTCTTGGCAATCGTGTGGGTGTCGAGGCCTTCGGTGTAACGTAGGTGATAGACGTCCCGGCAGCGCTCGGGCATTCGATCGACGATCTCGTGGATCGTTGCAGTCAGTTCACCGACTATCGGGCGATGCTCGCCGGAGTTGTCGACGGTGGTCCGCACAGGTAGCCGGAGCCGCGTAAGACGGAGCGGGCGTGCCCGGCGCACTCGATTTCGGACTGCGCCAAAGAGGTACGCCTCAAGGCCGTTCTCGACATGCCACGCCGCTCGGTTGCGCCACACGCCGAAGAAGACCTCCTGCGCGATCTCCTGGGCATCATGCTTAGAGCGAGCGCCATAGCGCCGGGCAAAAGCCACGAGCTGCGGCCAGTATGCGCGATAGATCGTCTCGAATGCGGTCCAATCGCCGTTGCGGACGCGGGCGATCAGCTGCGCTTCGGCCCTGCGTCCGTTGTTATTCTCTCCCGCCGGTCGCACGTCGAACACTGCGCCGCTCCCGCGATCGCCCACCCGTGCGCTTCCGTGATTGCGCTGTTTAACTCGAAGCTGTGTTGAGAAGATGCCGTGGGCAAGGGTGGAATAAAGCGTTGATCCTCGGAGGGGTATTCGGTGTCATCCTCATTTTTTTGCCTCTCCGAGTGCGGCGCTGCGGTACCCGCGAGTTGGGGGCGACGAGCGGCGGCCGGACCGACCCGCAGGGACGCGCGTACTACGGCCATGGTGGCCAGCGGCACGGCTGTACGATTTGAGTGACTGCCGCGGCGCCCACCTACGAGTACTGCGTTCAAGACGGGCGAGGGAAGGCATCGCGAGACGGGTCGTGTACGGCTTGCCGGCCTGGCTTCACCCCCGCCGGGGTCGAGCTGATTCGGCCACAATCCTGACGTCAAAAGGGCATTATCATGACATTCGTGATACGCCAGCCCGAGTGCCCGAGCCATTACAATGGCCATCGGCGGGCAACTCCGTATATTCGCGCGGTACACTCGGGCTCGATAGTACCCGATAGGCGCCAAGACGGAGTGAGAGATGAAGCTGTTTCGCTTACACGCGTACAGCATTGTGCCCGCGCGAACGGCCGACGACGAGATGGAGCCCCGGGGAGGAGCGATCAAGCCGTCGGCCGAACTCCGTTCAGCGATGGACAACAATCGGAGTCGCGCCAAGTTTCACAAGTGCACCCAGGTGGGATTTGTTGTCGATCCCACAAGCCGAACGAATGACGTCCGAGACGATGTCATGACGTATGGCTTTGGCGAAGCGGCAAGTGCAAAGTCCGCTGCCCTTCGGCTTGCAACGTTGCTTGGCCGAGCAATGGATCGCCGCTCTCCCCCGTGCCTCCTCGTGCCGGCTGCGTCCCAAGATGGACCGCGTGCCCAGGTTATCCTATGGATCTTTCCGAGAGATGAGGCGTTCATCCTGAACTTTGGGCGGGAAGGCCCCAGCATGGAGGTAGTCAGCGACGCGTTCAGTCAGCGCTCCAATCACCGCAAAGCTGCTGCGTTCGAAGGCAAGAGTCTAAGAACGGAGTTTCTCACGGGCCGCGTCCTCGATCATCAAGTCAGCCGCGTATCGGGTGAAGTCGCGGATTTCTGGACAAACCGCTTCCTCCGATGCGCCCTGTCTGTTAGCAATGACGGTGGCACACGCATGCTCGCCCGAACTGTACGGAAGGCGCACGATTCGACTGACGACCCGATCGCCAAAGAAATCCTACAAGCAGCGGTCGTGGCGGTGCGGCACACGCCGCAACCGCGGATGTCGCTGGACACGTTTGCGAGTCGCTACTTGAAAGACGCTGCACTCGAGACGTTCGAGGCCGTGGCTCCCAAGGAGGCACGAGCTGATGTGTTCACATTTCAGCGACCCGCCTTCGACGCAATAGTTCAATTCCAGGTCTTTCACCTCAACACAGGCGTTATTGTCTCTTCTCCGATGGACCAAATCGGCCAGTCTGTTAAGCTCAGTGGTTCGGGCAATCGGACGCTGAGCTGTAGCGGAACGGTCGCCCTCGAACAGTTGCGGGCACGACATGCGTGAAGCACTGCTGGCTCGCTACCGGGAACGGGAGCCCTTGCTGAGAGGTGCAAGGGATCGACTTGAGGGTGAGTGCCTCGACGTACTGGCGCAGTGCGTTCACGTCGATCGTATCTACTTTCGTATCAAGTCGGCAAAATCATTCGTAGAAAAGGCGTTGGACCCTCGAAACGAACCCGAATATTCGGACCCTCTATTGGAAATTGAGGATCAGATCGCAGGGAGGGTGTTGGTATTTTGCCTGTCGGATATTCCTCCTGTGCTGCATGCATTGTCGAACGCGTTTCAAACCGTCGAGAGTAGTAGCCGACGCCCGGAACGAGACGAGTCTTTCGGTTACGAGAGCGAACACCGCATCTGTGTCATTCCACCTCACGTGCAGCCGGATGGTTGGTCCGCATCGGCGGACATGCCGCGCACATTTGAGTTGCAAGTCAGAACGCTTTTCATGCATGCGTATGCGGAACCGCAGCACGACCTCGCCTACAAGGCTGTGCAGGAGTTACCCAGCAGGGTGCGCCGAGAGCTCGCCTGGATTGCCGCGTCAGCGTGGGGCGCCGATCAGGCATACGAGAGAGTGCGCCAATGGAATCGGGCGGCCGTGGAATAGGGCGAGGTGAGACGAGCGTCTGATTGCCGCGGTCGCGTCATGTCGTTCATCGGATCGCGATGGCTGTGACCTTGCCGACGGGGTGGACGAGGGATATTTCAGTGCGCACAGAGTCGACGCCATCGGTTGTCGACCACCGTCCGCTGTTCGAGTAACTGCTGTCCTGTTTGCCAATACTGCCCCCTCTCGCTGATGCTCGGAACCAACGATCGAATTGCTCAGTGGCTTGCGATCTGGGACGACACGGCCAGTGACCCGGCCTCGATTCTCTTTGATGATGTCTTTGCGACAATCGTTGCGGCGCTCGTTGGAAGCCGCGATAACTCTCGCTATCACGCGGATCTGGTGCAGCGGTTGCGGAGCCGACTGCGGGATCCAGATGACGGTTTGACATTCGTCGACGGGCGATTTCCGGCGCTGGTTGCAGCGTTAGCCGTCTCATGTCCCACCGTGGGGAGTGTAGACCCGGTCGCCCTTCGGACGGCGCTAACGTCGATCGCTGCCGTTCTTACAAACTCGCGCGAGATAGTCGAGGCCTTGGCCGATTCACTGCTTGGAGCTGCCACGGCATTGCCAGAACGCTTGCGGACGCTCTCGCTTCTCTTAGCACGCGCGCTACTGCCGTTGGAGGATCGCCTGCCGGATCTTCCACGCGATTGCCTGGGTCGGTACGCAATCAAGACCGGATTGGCGGAAGCGGTGCGGGAAATAGCCCAAAATCCTACCGCAAGGCCGGCAGTTGTTAAGGCAATCAGGCGGGCGAGTCTGACTGGCGCAACCGCTCCTTACCTGACGCTCGAGACTTCGTCATTGGAGCGTTTGCCATTTCGGTACCGGCTCGTGCGCCAGATTGCGGTGGAAGTCGCCGATGAGATGTTCACTGGGTCATCTATCTCCTCATCGCTGCTGTCTATTCAAGCTCAGCTAGCAGAGCGGATTGGCCATCGGTGCCTCTGCGCAGCTGTTGACCACGCAATCTGCCACGGGATCAATTTGCTAAGTGTACCGTACGTTCCTAACACAGCTCCGCCTGAGGCCGTGGAGTACGGCGCAGCAGTCAGCGACGCTGCGTCGGACCTGGAGACGTGGATTGCGGCAGTTCCGGATGTCGCATTTGCGCGAGTCGTGGCGTCGCCGCACAGGTATATCGGCGAGGCCCTCGCGCGACGTATTCGTGATCATGTCATGAAACTCGCCATCGACCGTTTTCGTCTTGCCGTGCCCTCTGCGCTTTGTACGGACATCGGTCGACAGTTGATCGAGACTCTAGCCTCACTTGATCCGTCCATTGCATTGGATGTCGCCGCACTCCGTCGTTGGGCAGCCCGAGCAGACGTTCACGAAATCATCCGTCACGCTGTTGGAACTCAATCTGCGTCGATCCGGCAAAGTCTTCGTGAAGCATACCAGAGCGTTGCAGATCTCGGCGGGATCATCTCGGACGAGACATCGGACCGTGAACGATTTTGGTTCAGTTGGTTGCACTCATTCGCCGACGGGATGTCCTCGTCGGTGAAGGAAGTATGGGCAATCGCGGACTGGGATGTCGTCTCCTCGACCGATGTAGAAGGGGCATTGAGTGAGCTGTGGTCCGGCAGTGATCGAAAGCGCGAGTACGATGTATCCCTCACGACGCACGGAATCACTCCGGATCAGCAAGTATGGACGATGGGCTCAGGCCTCCTTTGCTATGACTCAGCTGTCGTCGACCCTGGCGAGGCCGCTCTGTTTGGGCAGCCCGCAGCCGCCGATGCGCTCCGCACGTGGGTTACCGTCGAGGCGCCGACTCTTAGCGCAGCCCGACGCCAAGCTGTCGCTGATGTTGAAGCTGCCACTACCGTGCTAAGCCACTCGCTATCAGCCGGCCTTGAATTTGGCTATCGCTTTGACCTGTTGCCGCGGGCCTACCTCGCCGATGCCGCGACGGGCGATGATCAATTCCGATCGGAAGCAAGACGGGAACAATGGACCGAGCCCGTGTCAGCTGGCAATCGAACGGTTCGTGCTGTGTGGGAAGGTTTCGACCCGCTTCTGGCACGTTACTCGAACAGGACTCGAAGGACACTACTGGACACCGTGCTGCTGCGAACACTCGCCTGGTATCGATCGGGAAGGTGGGACCCGAATGTGACTACCCGGTTCCTCGCTCAGTATGTCGCATTGGAGCACGTCTTTGTTGGCGGAAAGATCGGCGCAAAATCGGAGTTCCCTCATCTCGCGCCGAAGGTGCTCATATCGTGGGTCGACGTACCCGAGGCGAAATTCGGCGCCACCTATCAGGACGTGTTCAAAGTCGCCCTATCCCTGCGAGAGGTCGCACTGACGGATGCTGACCTCGGGCGCCAGCTGGACAGTATTAAGAAACTTCGCGGCTGGCGTCTCGGAGTGCGGCCGCTGCTAACCACTAGTGCAATGGCTGCACTGGCGGCTCGTTCCAGAGGAGCAACCGCCTTCGTCAATCTTCGAGACGCATTGATCGAACTCGCTAATAGCGACGGACCTCGAGCGGAGTGGGAGAGCCGGGAGCGAGAACGCCTCTCGTTTCAACTGCTACTCTTCTCCGCTCGGCGCAACGAGATCGTCCATGACGCAGTGCACGCGGCCGATGACATGGATTACTTCGCCCTCGCTCTGGACCGGGTCGCCGAAAAGCTGATCGACCGCCTGATCAGGCTTACGTACACCGATCCTCCTGTCGCCGTGTCGATTCCAGGCCTCTTTCGCTGGCATGAGGCGCCGTGGCTCAAGTGAAGGTAGCCGCGCGCATATGCGGTCGTGATCGCCACGCTGCGGAAGCTTGACGAATGGCTTAGACCGTGCGGTTCTTGACGACCAGCTGAAGTCGAAACGGGCCCGCATTCCAGAATGCAGAATACCTTACACAAACAGTCATGGTTGCGGATGAATACTCTCACCGGTACTGGCAAAGTTCTTCGCTCCACCGGTGTACCGTCGGAGCGATCCGGGTTCCTCGGCAGTTGCTTCGCCTTTCGGCAGCCGACTCACTTTCTGACGGCGGCGCATTGCGTCAGCGGCTTCAGCGCAAACGAGATTTCCGTACAAGCGTATCATCGCATCAACGCTACTCCAGTCTCGAAGATTCACGAACACCCGGACGCAGATTTGGCGATTCTTGAACTCGCCGCCGCGCCGGACGAATTCACACAGCCATTTTGGAGCGGTGGCGGCGGACCGGCTTGTCTCGGTCTGAATTTTATTGCGTACGGTTTCCCGGAATCGATCTTCGACGAGAAGTCGCGCACGCCGACGCCAAGGCTTTTCAAAGGGCATTTTCAGCGGACGTTCTGGTACCCGAGCCCGCTTGGCTTCAAATATGAGGCAGGTGAGCTAAGCATTCCTTGCCCTGCAGGGCTCAGCGGCGGCCCAATCTTTCGACAGAGAGCCCATCAAGTCGTCTTAGGCGTTGTCACTGAAAACCTGGAGAGCATGAAAGTTCTGGAATCTGAGGAGGAAAAGCACCACGATGGTCAGGTCGAGCGTAACGTGTATCGGAGCGTCATCAATTATGGTGTGTGTGTGTTGCTCAACGACCCAGTAATGACTTGGCTGGATGCTCACGTGCCACGCGAGCCCAGATACTTTAGCGCGAAACCTCTCAAGGGGAGCACGATAGCGGTGGAGAGCGATGACGATGAGTACTATGCGCTCCTGTAGCTGCCTCGCACGAGGTCCAGGCGACAGTCAGACTGGAGCAGCAGGTGGAACGCTTTTCTCGATAACTCGTGCGGAGAAAGATGCGTATGACACGTGAGTCGAACGCTGACGACCTGCGGACGGCGGGCTCTTTAGCGAAACCGAAGGGAGATGTCCCGGGGTCGCTTGCTCCAACTGGAGAAGCAGCATCGAAGAGTCAAGGCGAGTTCCTGGGCTCTGGTGATGCGCCAGTTTTAATTACGCCACCTTCGCCCGAGGAGCGCGCGTGCCATGAAGCTGGGCATGCGGTCGTTGCCTGGGCGCAGGGATGGAGCGTCACAGGCGTCGCTCTAACGGGCGGAGCCGCCGGGCTGGGGGAAACCAACGCAAGCTCAGTTCCGCCTTACGACCAAACCGACGACTATGTCCGGCACAAACTCGGTGGGGGAGTTGCTGTGGCCATCCTGCGTGGAACTGCATATGATCAGACCGGTACGTTCGGCGACGCGGACGATCTGCGAGAGATCGACCGCCGCTTTGTGGATGCGGGCGTTCCTCCTGATGCTCGTTCGGCCAAGATTCGTGCGCTCGCGGATGAAGCAGCGAAGCTCCTGCGATTGCACAGCCGGGAGCACGGAGAGTTGACCGCAGAGTTAAGAGCAAAAGGAAGACTCAACGTTACAGAGGTGGCGGCGGTGTTGGGGGTTCATGCCCATGCGTGCTGGCAATAGTCTCGGTTCCTAGTCTTGGCATTCTCTTTTCTCTCGATCGAGCTAGTTCCCAGCCATCGTGACGGCAATCGCCCTTGGCAAAGAAGTGACCCCATCCGACAGGGGGTGGCTTCAGCGAGCGCTCTCGCGCCTGTGCTGTGCGAGTTTCTGTGTGAGTTAAACCCGGCAAGAGCCGGCAAGTGGCTGCGTTGACTCCGGCAGCCGACCACGCGAACTTGCGGTTTGACTGCACTCTGGATCAGGAGAGTCCTGGTTCGAGCCCAGGAGGGGCAACTCCCACGCACCACACGACTTCGCCCACCCCCACCGGGTGGGCGTTTCGCATCATTGGGTACAAGCTGGGCACAAAAATCAACGCTCAGCACGATCAGCTGCTTACCGGAGTCCTCGATATGGCGCGCGATTCTCCTCTGACAGGAGCACGGCGGACTCATCACCGCTCGGTGGAAATTTTCTGGGCACAAAATGGGCACAAGGCGCAGCGACGCGATTGTGCTGCGAGGTGACAGTCGAGCTTGATGAAGCCGGGAACTCGACACTATCTCTGATGCACTGTTGGCATTCTCTCAAGACGGGACACTTCCTCGCGACTCGCCGGAGACTTGCCATGGCGACTGACATCGATCGCCGTCACTTTCTCGAGGTTGCCGCCATGAGTATCGCCGCCACGCACCTTCGCATGGCGGGCACGGCCGTCGCCGTGCCCGGCGCGGACATCCGACCGTTTCGCGTCAACGTGCCAGACGAGAAGCTCAAGGAATTACGAAGGCGGATCAACGCCACCGAGTGGCCCGAGCGGGAAACGGTCACCGATGAATCACAGGGCGTGCAGCTCGCGACGATTCAGAAACTCGCTCGCTACTGGGTGACGGGCTACGATTGGCGCAAATGTGAGGCGTATCTCAATGCCCTACCGAATTTTATTACGGAGATCGATGGGCTCGATATCCATTTCATTCACGTGCGCTCGAAACACGAGAATGCGTTGCCGCTCATCGTCACGCACGGCTGGCCGGGATCGATCATCGAGCAGTTAGGCATTATCGATCCCCTTGCCAACCCCACAGCACACGGAGGAAGCGCGTCGGACGCATTCCATCTCGTGATCCCATCGATGCCGGGTTACGGTTTTTCAGGCAAGCCGACGATCTCAGGATGGGGTCCGGCCCGCATCGCCCGCGCCTGGGTCGTGCTGATGCAGCGGCTTGGATACACGAAGTTTGTCGCGCAAGGCGGCGATTGGGGCGGGTTGATCGTCGAACTCATGGGGCAGCAGGCCCCCCCCGAACTGCTCGGCATCCATACCAACTTTCCTGCGACTGTTCCACCGGACGTTGCGAAGGCCCTTCAGTCGGGTGGCCCGCCACCGTCCGATCTCACGGCCGAGGAAGGCCGCGCGTACCAGCAGTTGGACTACGCGTACAAGCACAGAGGCTACGCAGCCGAGATGGGGACGCACCCGCAAACTCTGTATGCCATAGCAGATTCACCGGTCGGCCTCGCGGCTTGGATGATCGACCATGACACGCCGAGTTATGTCCAGATCGCACAGGGCTTCGACGGCCATCCGGTCGGCGGTTTAACGCCGGATGCGGTCCTCGACAACGTCACACTCTACTGGGTTACGAAAACGGCGATCTCGGCGGCTCGGCTCTATTGGGAGAACAAATTCAGCTTTTTCAACGCGCTGGACATTTCGGTCCCGACGGCCGTGAGCGTCTTTCCTGGCGAGCGCTACCAAGCGCCGCGGAGTTGGGCAGAGCGCGCCTATCAGAAGCTCATCTACTATAACCAGCTCGACAAAGGTGGGCACTTCGCGGCGTGGGAGCAGCCGAAACTCTTTTCGGAAGAGGTTCGCGCCGGCTTCAGATCGCTGCGATAGTCTCCGTCGCTACAACTTGAGCAGCCGTGCCGCATTGCTCCAGCCGATCTTCTCCCTGTCCGTTGGCACGATCGGCAGACTATCGAGGAACGCACGACCGTCGGCGTTCGGACTGAAGGGATAGTCTACAGAGAACATGAGGCGATCGGCACCGGTGACCAGGAGCGCGCACAGGAACGGCGGCAACGTGAAATAGCCGCTCGTCGTGATGTGGAAGTTGGTGCCAAAATAGTCTGCCACTGACCTCGTCAGTCGACCCGACACACGAGAGAGCCAACTGTTGGCGTGCGTCAATGAGAACGGCAAGCCCTCGCCCATATGGCCAATGATGACCTGCAGCGCGGGGAAGCGATCGAAGACGCCCGACACGATCAGCCGCAGGCAGTGTAGCCCGGTCTCGGCGTTCGATCCCCAGCCCGCGTTGGCCAGCAAAGCGCCGTATGGATCGCGCAGCCCACTGAAATACGCTTCCTGCGCGACGCGTGGAGGCGGCGCTGGATGGATGTAAATCGGAACGCCCAGCCGTTGCGCGGTCTCGAAGATCGGCGTGAACCTGGGATGATCCAGGAATGCACCGTTCGTCGTGCCGTTAAGCAGAGCGCCCTTGAAGCCGAGCCGGGTGATGCATCGCTCGAACTCAAGTGCGGCCTGATCCGGGTCTTGTAAGGCGAGGGTCGCGAAAGCGGAAAACCGATCGGGGTGAGCACGGACCGCGTCTGTGGCTCGATCGTTCGTATCGCGGGCCAGCGCAGTGGCCGTCGCGGCGTCGAGTTGATCCATCCCTCCGCCCGGGAGCGAAAGCACCTGCATGTCGATGCCGGCTGCATCCATGTCGGCGAGACGGCCATCCCCAAGATCGAGCAGCTGCTCCCGCACACGTTGCCCCAAGGCTCCCACCGATCCCTGCACTCTGGCCTTCGCGAGCGCCGCTAGAAACTCCGGCGTCGCGAAATGCTCTTCGAGCGTGATGGTGCGCATACAGCCTCCCGGCGCCTAACCGGTCAAGCTTGGCTGATTCTTGGGTGCCATGGTACGACGTCCTTCTGTTCTTCCTTCGAGTAAGGCTCACCAAAATATGGGAACTCGGTACGGATCCGATGGCGATCAGGGGCGAGGCCGCTGTGCAGGGGATTGTTCGACGCCAACGTAAGCATCACATCGATAACATTGTCACCCAGTTGCCTCCCATTGAATCCCGCGAGATCAAATG
>Ga0210393_10001868_pt1 | contig 17494 bp, 16 predicted proteins | sample IncBWC27OmetaG_FD_160068 | JGI IMG/M metagenome (GOLD analysis project Ga0210393, IMG submission 160068) | Forest soil microbial communities from Barre Woods Harvard Forest LTER site, Petersham, Massachusetts, United States - Inc-BW-C-27-O ... | reverse complement strand
CAGCATCTTCGCCGTCGTTCGCGGGTCGATGCCCCGAACTCGCCGCGCCGCCTCCCGCCGGCTAATTCCCTCCACATAAACCGCTCGCCGCACCTGCCCGTACAGTTCCACGCCTCTCATCCCACCGCCCTCTGCCCATCTTGGCAGAAGACCTTCTATTGCCGGATTTTTGCTCCGGCGCGGCCGGTCTATCAGGCCGCTCTATGAGGGATTTTTCCACCGGCGCTCTCACTGCCGTTCCTCGTGTGTGATGCCATTCAAAGTGAGGCCGCTTCGACATATGATCACACTCCGTCACTTCCCCTTCGGCGGTTCTTCCTTTTGTGACCCTGACAGTAATCGTTCATACATATCCTGTAATCGTTTATAAATACCCTGAAGTCTTCGTGCCTTATCTCTCTTTACACGTTCCCTAAGATATTCTTGTTTTTTTGCGACAATTCTTTGGCTTTCGGACTCTTGATTTTGTGCGTGCTGCACTTCTGACGGATTCGGACCCTCGACAGGGATCGCTGCATCAAGGGAGACAGGACATACTGTTAGTTGTTGGACCAACTCGTCGGCTCGTCGCCATTCCTGACGGTAACTCTTCGGTGGGTTGGTCTGAAGATACAGAAGCCGGTCGTCCAGTGAGCTATGGCGACATTCATCGAGAGAGGTTCCAAACGCACGAACTTGTTGTAGCATCAGATGCCGCCATCCTCGGCTAGAGTCGCAAATCTCAGCGCGATAGTCTGGCCGCATCACTTGTTGGAGGTATGCATGATCAAACTCAAGCCCAAGCGGGGGCGTTTCAGCGTGACGAAGCATCCACGAGAGGCGATGTCGGAGAGGTCATGACTGGGGTTGCCTCCTCCGACATCGCAATGGGTTCCTGGAAACCAGGCTTGTTCCACGACTTGGGCGGCATTCTTGTTGGACCAAAGCGCCGGGGCGAATGCGCTTCTGAGTTCATGCACCGCCAGTGCTTGAAAGGCATGTGATACATTGCGTGACAGCTCGGTGTCATGGAAGCCAACATTGCTTCTAGAATCAAAAAGTCTGACGCCCGGGATCGGGCACCCCAGTGCTCCAACGGTGTCCCACACTCCGATAAAGCGAATCGGGATAGACTGATCTCCCTGACGAACAACCTGTAATTGATCGCCACGCATCTTGGGGTCGCGCTTGGACTCGGGCAGACGGTACTGAGCATAATATTCGGGGAGAGCAGTCAGATGATCCTTTCTGACCACGCCGATCCATTGCATGAAACCAGACAGTGAGCGGGCGGTGTACGCTCCACGGCTGAACCCAAACAGGTAAAGCTCGTCTTCTCCCAGAATGAAATTATCAACGATAAAGGCGTACGCGTCGCAGATCGTTTCCGAGATACCCCATCCGGTCAAGCCAGCAAGATAGTGCGAAACGCGGTCCGTGCCGATGCCCCGATAGTAGGCCGTGACCTGAGGAATCCCCTTCGCATCCGTTTTCGAAACAGCGATGTGCGTTTTCTCAACGTTTGTTGGATAGGGACCGTAACGACCGCGATATGACGCTCGGGCTTCCCACGTTCCGTCAAAGCAGAGTATGAGCCGCTTCATGAATGACTCCTCGCGTGTGCGCTCACTGTAAGTTATTGGGGCCGATGGCCTCGAAATTCCAGCTCTTTCAAGGCCTGACCAGGCCTTCCACGAAGCACGCAAGAGATTCCGATATACAGGCAGTGAACAACTTCCGTCCAGCCGGCGTGCGCGTGCACAGTTCAATGCGCGGACGTTTAGAACACGTTTTCTTCCTTCTGCAATTCCCCTCTCACAGGCCTTCAAGATCCCGGATCGCTCGAAAGGCTTACGACTTCTCATGGTCCTTTCCGATCAGCGAACAGGGACTTCTTTGGGGGTGTCAGAGAATTTACGGGGCCGGCCAGGGAAATCAATAACTCGCGACACACAGGTCCAAATTCAATTGAGCGATGAGGAAAGGCGTCCCTCGTGGAATCCGGCCATTGCAAACCAGCACATCGGCGTTGAGGTTGTTCAACGGATGTTAATTGGGGGATTAAGAGTGCGGAAGACGCAGTCTGCCTGATGCGTTGAGGCCTCTAGCGTTTAGTCGCTTTCCATACTCCAACAGATGAGAGTGAGCCGCCTGCGTAACAGGTGTACTTTCCATTCATCTTCGCAACAGTGACCGTCCCCGTAAACGAGCAGGTCAGGCTGTTGGGCATAGCCTGTACGTCGATTTTGACTTGGTCGCCATTGATTGTGCCGTCGGTAATTCGGCCAACCGGATTGTTGCAATCGGAAGTCGCTTTTTTGCCGGCATAGCATCGGTATGAACCCGAGAGCGTTCCATCGCTCTGACTCAGATCGAATTCGACGCTTCGGATCCGAAGGTCTCGTTCGGCTCCGCCCGTGGATGTACGAGTACCTTTCCATCTGCCCGTAAGGTTCAGTTCGCTGTTCGCAGGCGACTGCGCAAGAGCTGTCGCAAACCAACAAGCCGCCGCTACGATCGCCAGTCCTACAGAGGTGGTTTTCGTCCTGGGTTTCACACCAAGTCCCTTCCGCCGAATCGGCGAGTTGTTGGTCCCCGTAACCGCTCCTTGATTAGTACTAACCCGAACCTCACGATCAACTGCCCGCGTAGGTTTCGAAACGAAGTGGCGTAGGCTTCTCGCCGTTGACGACTTCAGGCCAGAAACACACCGAGGAGGCCCAGAACAGATCCATCTCGGCGCGCAGATCTATATAATCGCCGGCCTTTGACTTGGGTTGGTGTATCTCCCAGCGGCCATCAGGTTCGTAAGCAACGTTCATGAAGATGTTGAAACATGAAACCGACTGGAGCAGATTCGGATCGATTCCATTGGCGGCAAATGCGTCGCGGATGGTGTCGCGACAACCCTTCTCGCCGTCAACGTTGAATCTCTTGCGAGCGTCTTGAGAACAGAAACCGCCTCCCGTGTAGTGATCGTCCACCGTGTCCTCGACGATGGTCCACATAGGATTCATGTGGTTGGTGTAGATAATATCGCCCTTGTGCCAGCGATATCGGCTCAGTATCCAGTTGGTGTACACGCAATCGAGAAACTCGGTCGGATCCTTGAGCTTGAGCGAGACAAAATCTGCGACTTGCTGTCCCTCGACATCGACGATTCGGAGCACCTGCCCCTTTTTCATCTCTCCGGTCGCGTAAGTGTGGGCAGGTGACGTTTGTCCTTTTAGGAGTGTTCCTAAACTGGTTGGCATAAACTTCCCTCTCTACTGTTTTTTTTGCATATCGAACGACTTCTCAGGCAGCCTCGGAGATAGCGGGCTCGAGCAAGAAATCATAGGACAACGTGAAATAAGGCTCGGAAAAGTTTCTTCGATGTAGGTCGTCCGCGTCGTCGTGCATGACGGGATCGACTATCAGCGCCTGCTTGACCGCGCCTTCGACGACGTCGGAATCGATCCACGGATCCTTCTTCAGAAACAGTTGCGTAGTAAGTGTTCGATGGCCCGAGTGCTCCACCTTCATATGAAGATGCGCCGGCCTCCACGCATGGCGCTGCAAAGCCGCCAGCAGCGCACCGGTAGGTCCCGATTTTGGAATTTCATACGGTGCTGGCAACCGGGTCTGAACATCAAACTTACCCTGACGATCAGTCGTCACCCGAGCGCGCAAATTGTACGGCGCTTCATTCTTGGGAATATCGAAATGCGAATAAAGACCATGAGTGTCCGATTGCCAGAGGTCCAGCACGGCTCCAGGTAGCGGTTCGCCCTTCGATGAGAGCACCGTCCCCGTAAACAACAGTACCGGTCCTGATTCGTCGAGCCTTTGGGGCAGCACGCACGGTGATTTCAGGATCGGTGCATCGTGAACGTAGAACGGTCCCTCTATGGTGGTAATAGTGCCAGACCTGCCACTGTTGTCGACTGCGTCGACACTAACCTCGATGAAGACGTCGCATAGCAGGGAAACCTCACCCTTTTGACCTACTTCGGTCATAAATGCTACCGCGCGACGATACTCATCGTGGGTGATCCGATTTTCCTTCACGAAATTCCGCAGCATGGTGAGTAAGTTGTCGAACACTTCGTTCAGCCTGGAGTTTTCGGCGCGCACTGCTTTTGCGACACTCATCGTTTCGACCCTCCCGGGAACGGTCATTCACGGCGTGGCGTTACGTCAACCTGATGAGCAGCGAGCGGTCCTATTTCACATAGCTGTAGCACGTTGGTGCCAATGCTGGTGAGTCTTAGGCGATCGATCGGAATGTTCAAAGCCTTTGCGGCGTCCAACGTAATTCCAGCTCTCTCCAGTTCAAGCAGACTGAAGCCGGGAGCCGGCACGATTCGACGTTTTTCCACCGTGATAGGCACGAGCTTCCCTTGTTTGCGCGGTTCGTCAAACCACTTCACGTCGTTAACTCCTGGCAATGTTTCCCAAGGCCTCGCGCAATAGCTTTCGCGACAGTGCGACTTTGTATTCATTATGGGAGAGCGGCTCGGCCCCGGCGAGTGCAGCCGTCGCGGCTGCCTCGATTGTTTGTTCATTCAGCTGTACGCCTTCGAGCGCTTCCTCTGCACCCTCGGATCGCCACGGAACAGCGGCGAGCGATCCGAAGACGATCGACCACTCGCGGTACTTTCCACCGGAATATTGTGCCGATACGGCAACGCTAGCCAAGCCGAAGTCCCAGGTGTTACGGACTGCATATTTCAGAAAGGTTGAACGCTGTCCGGAAACGAGAGGTATAGCGACCTCAGTGAGAACTTGTCCAGGCTCGAGGCAAGTCATACGGCGAATATTCTGCGATGGTGAGACGAACAGTTCGACGGCTTTCAGCTCGTCAGATCGGCCGGAACTTTGAATGGTAATGGTTGCATTAAGAGCCACCAGCACGGGCGCCAGGTCCGACGGAGTTACGGTGTAGCATCGATCGCCACCGGCGATAGCGTGATATGCGTTAAGCCCGTGATGGGCGTCACACACTATCCCACCTGCCCGATAACAGGTGAACCCCGACCTATAGTAGGAGCATCGCGAATCTTGCAGCAGATTCCCGCCTACTGTTCCCATGTTGCGAATCTGCGGACTCGCTACTCTCCCGGCGCTCATTTGAAGCGCCGGCATAAGTGTCGCTACGGTAGAATCGTGCTCCACTAGAGCGAGCTCGGTTAGAGCTCCTATCCTTAGTTGATTCGAGTCCTTGCTGATACCTTTCAGGCCACTGATGCCTTTCAGGTTGATAACGTAAGCTGGTCGCCGCCAGTTGTGCTTCAGCTGATCGAGCAGGTCACATCCCCCCGCAAGCAGCGCGGCATTCGCTCCATGCTGCGCGCTCAATTCTGTAGCTTCATCGAGAGTTTTCGGCGACAGGAGTTTGAACGGCGCCGGTTCGTCGAAAACAATTGCCAAGCCCATATCACTATGACCTCAAACTCAGGACACCAAACGCCCAGCAGCCTTCAGGGCGGTGTACACCCTATCTAGCGTTAGCGGTAACTCTTCAATCCACACGCCCGTGGCATTGTGGACCGCAGTGCCGATCGTGGCGGCCGGAGGAAAGCAACAATTATCGCCCAATCCCATGGCCCCGTAAGGACCTGTCACTGACGGGACCTCGACCAAAATCGGAACTACTTCGGGAAAGTCGAGAACAGTCATTGGATGGTACTCATGCAGGTTGTTGTATATGGGAACTCCTGTGACCGGATCGATACCCAGGTCTTCCATTAGTGCAAACCCAGCCCCTATCTCGATGCCGCCTCGCAATTGAGCTTCGGCTCCGCGTCGATAGAGGACACGACCCGCATTCATGACGGTTACAATCTTGAGAACCTTCACTTGGCCGGTGCTCATATCCACTTCAACCTCGGCAAAAGCGGCGCCCCAAGGAACAGTCCTCTCATTAAAGATGTACATTCCGAGGCCAACTATTCCGATTTGGGTCAATTTGCGCGCGAGCGCTTCTGTGGGCAAGTGCACCCGAACGGGAGGATTCATGATCAGGTTTCCCTGGTCGTCGAAGTCAGGGGATATGTCCGTGGCTGGATTGCAATATGGTATGAAGTCGGTTCGCGGAGTCGCTCGCCCTGCTAGAGTACGAAAGTCGACCGAACGATTGGTTCCGCGAACCCAGACCCGTCCGCCGCGGACTTCCAACGTCTCCTTGTCGGCTCCCAAAGCTCCCGCGCCCAACGTCTTGAGTTCTCGAATCAGGTCGATTGAAGCGTTGTAGACCGCCTTTCCGACGCAATGTGTGCTGCGGCTATCGTCCGACGTGAATTCCCATGGCCCTTTCGAAGTATCGCCCCAGGTCACATCGAGATCTTCGATCGGCATCGCCAGAGCCTCGGCAGCGACGGCAGCTACTCCTGTATGGGACTCGGTTCCGACATTTCCTATAGAAACCGGCAAATGAACCTTGCCGAGACGATCGATCCAGATGAGCCCGTTGCTGGTGCCGCGGCCACACAGATGCTTGCTACTATAAATGCCGAGGCCGCGTCTGATTCGTCCAGTCTTGGTGGAAGGATGCGCCCATCGATCCCAGCCAATTGCTTCCGCGCCGCGCTTAAGGCACTCTTCAGCGCCGGTAGGGTCGAGTGGCTCCTCGTGTGTATCGAATTGAATCATGACCATGTCACCGGGACGGAAGAGATTCTTCAATCGATACTCGAGCGGATTCATGCCTAGCATATCGGCTATTTTCGATATGTGCATTTCACGAGCGAACGTACCCTGTATGTTTCCAAACCCGCGCATCTCACCGCCGATGCTCGAATTGGTGTAAACCGAGTATCCGTGAAACCAGAAGTGTTTGGCCCGGTAGGTTGCGACTATCGCTTCACCCGAAACGGCCAAGACAGCGGGGCCGTCGCTGGCATAGCCACCCTTGGTTTGGACTGCGCGGCATTCCAGGGCGGTTATCGAGCCGTCCTTCTTGTGGCCCGATTTGATTTCAAAGACCATCGGGTTGCGGGTATCTTCCGCGATTATTTCTTCCTTGAGTGTAAACTCAAGCCTTACAGGACGACCGGTCTTCTTCGAGAGCACCGCTGCTATGCACTGGTATAAGGTTTTTCCGGGAGAATCCGTACACTTCCCGCCGAAACCTCCACCGACGTAGTCACAGACGATGCGAACCTTCTCCGGATCCAACCCGAGCACTGGACCAATGATTTCGCGAGCCGGGAACATACTCTGCTGTGTGTCCCAGAGCGTAAGACCGGTCGAATTCCACAATGCGGTACAACAATGGAGTTCGAGCGGCACGGGACACTGCAGCGGTGTGCGGTAAACACCGCTTATAGTCGAGTCAGCCTCCTGGAAACCCGTGGTTACATCGCCTTGCTTATATTCGAACGTCGGAAGATTTGCCGGCTGACCGAAACCGGTCTTGCCTCCGGTAGGAGCCCCAGTGAAGCTAGCTACCGGGCCGCCGCTTTGAACCTGTTTATTCTGGGTGCGCAGATTTTCTTCCGCGTTAGGAAACGCTTCCAGCTCCCGCCATTTTATGTCCAGCAGTTCGATCGCACGTTGCGCGGTATATTCGTCCTCCGCGGCTACTGCTCCTACGGCGTCGCCGATGTATCGCGCATGCTTATTGAAGAAAAGACGGTCGTTTGGAAACTCCGGAGTGTCTTGCCAGGTCACCAATCCTCGATAACCAGGTAGCTTGCGAGCCTCGCGATCATCGATGCTCATAGCCTCGGCATGGCGATAGGGCGACCGCACGACCTTCGCGTAGAGAGGGTTTCTGACCTCATCATCCGAATGAAAGCCGATGTCGCCGGAGTATCGGGCTTCGCCGGTCGCCTTGGCATGACCATCGATCGCCGGAATCATCGAATTCAAATATGTAATGGCGTTGTTTTGGGCAGGAGTTTGCGCGCCAGTACCAGATTCTGGACCTGGGTTTGGTTTCTTCACGCTGGCGACGTCGAGTATCGCGGCGATCTCGTTGTTATAGTTACCGCATCTGCACAGATTCCCGGCTATCGCCTGCTTAACATCGTCAACACCTGGCGACGGATTCTGGTTGAGTAGCGCAACTCCCGACATGATCATGCCAGGCGTGCAATGACCGCACTGGCTGCCCATGTGTTCTATGAACTTCTCCTGCAAGGGATGTAACTTACCCCCACGGCTAATGCCTTCAATGGTGGTAATCTCGTGACCCGCTCCATCGGCCGCAAGCATCATGCAGCTGTACACCGGTTTGCCGTCCAGCAGGATTGTGCACGCACCGCATTGTCCCAGGTTGCAGCTCTTCTTGGTCCCGGTAAGCCCCATATCCTCGCGCAATGCCAGCAGCAAAGTTCGCTGATCCGGCACCTGCATATGCACCGTCTTACCGTTTACGTTCAGTTCTAATTCCGAGAGGGAGTCATGGGGTGAAAGCTCCCGACGAGACTTCTTGTCATCGCGCAGTTCTCGGCCGACCTGCAAAAGGGCTACGCCGGCAGCCGCTGCACCAACCGCTCCCTGCAAGAACGATCGGCGAGAGAATCCTTCCTTGCGCGGTTCGGAAGGCTCGTTGTCCTTGGAATCCCGATCGCTCATGATTCAGCGCTCAGCTTGAGATTGAGATGCGTTCCATCGCAGTACGGTTGCGTACATGTCCGTTTGCATCCGCAAAGCACCGCCAGCTTTCGACTCTCCAAGGTCAATTCCACGGGACGAAAATCCGTGCCCTTGTGAGAGCCGTCGCAAAAGGGCTGATTTTTGGATCGACCGCACGCGCACCAGAAATACGTATCCGGCTCAAGATCACAGAAATACGGCTGATTGCTGTTACCTCTCGGAAACCGCTGTTTAACCCATCCGAGCTGGGAAGCGCTAGCTAGGTTGAGCTTCAGCTCCATTTTGCGGAATAGCCACTGTTCGTTGTCGCGTACGACTTCAGCATCATACGTGCCTCCGATCCAGGTTGACTCGGCCTCATCGTTTTCAGAGTTCGGCAGAGTTGCAGCTTCCCAAAGATACCAGAATGCGGTGGCACGATTGCCTGTAGCGTCAAATTCGATCTGCGGCGAAATCATGTAGTGCAGTGACCACCAGATCTTCACGCCTGCAATAGCCTTCAACGCAGCAGCAACAGTTTCGCGTCCCTGATAACTGCCGAATCCGTCGCACTTCCAGGTTGCGTCAGTACTGAAAAGCGGCGCCAGCATCGTCGGATCATTTCCCCGGTCGCACCCGCGAGCGTAGGAAGTGATCAGATTGGTTATTGCAGCGCGATCATTCAGAACTCTTAGCTCGCCGCGCAGCTCAGACACCAGTCTTCTTAGATCTTCAATTTCCGATGACATCTGATTAACCCGGGACTCGAGCTTGACGCTTTCGATTTCCGGCACTTTGACTGCGTGACTCCACTTCCGCTGCGTAGGCCTTGTAACGCGTGACCAGCCAACGATTCATCTGCGGAAGGGTCTTTTCCTTTGGTGCGTAGCGGGACCGCATCGCGAAGCGCGACTTCAGTCCCAGATGGACGCGCGCATTCGATACCACATCCTGGTCATTATACGCATACAGCCCATCGATTGCGGTTTTGAAAATAGCTTCGAAGTTACGATCCTTGAGGGTAGCTTCGGGATAAAGAAACCCCACACGCAGCTTTAGGGAATTGGCGCCGGCGGGAAGAATTATGTAGTAGAAGACTCCGTCGGGCACCGCTCCAAAGAAAAGGTTCGGCGGTACTGTCACGAACATGACCCTCTGACGCTCCTTGTCTGTCAGCGTCTTAATTATCGGGAAGAGGCACTTGAAACTCATATTGAAGTTGGCGTCGATATCCAGAAATCCGGTCGGATGGAACACCGCGCCATCGTCCGCATCGTCCCATTCGTAGAAACTGGCAAGATGCGAAGGTGCGAAGTCATGAATACCACGATGCAAGTACCGGGTATGGTATGGCTCGATCGCATTCTCCTGCATGTATTTCCAGTTCCATGGATATGGGCCTAACTCGATATTCGGCGTGCTCAGCATATTGTCCATGTGATGGTTCTTGATCTCTTCTGTGAGCACTTTCACGCGAGGCGCAAGCGGTTTAGCTTGCCCGGCCATATTGACGAATACCCATCCGTTCCAAACTTCGCTGCGCAGCACAGGAAGAGAAGCTTGAAGCTTCAATTCGCTAAGTGGCACGGTCGCATTCATCTCAGGAGCGCCAATCAATTTGCCGTGGAGATCGTAGGTCCAGTGATGCAGCGGACAAACCAACCGCTCGCAATTTCCCCGAGCTTCGCCAATTATGCTCCCACGATGGGCACAGACCGCGGACATCACACGAATCTTATTCTGCTGGTCACGGACCACCAGCAAAGGATCGTCGTTGACATTGATACTTATGTAATCCCGGGGATTCGGGATACTTCCAATGTGCGCGACGCAAACCCAATCTCTGTCGAATACCGCGCGCTTCTCGAACTCAAACCATTCCTCTGAGGTATAACACTCCTTCGGTAAAGTTATTGCCCCAGCTAGATTCTCCGCCGAGGCATCTAGGCCCGCCAGAGTTGCCCGTATGGATTTGGTCAGCTCGACATCTTCGAGAGGTGCTGATCTATAGTCTTTGGGTTGCGGCAATTTTAGCGCCATTGTCAGCTTCCTTTTGACCCCTGTTGGAGATTCCTATTCGAAACTCTCTCCAAATTGTAGGCTAAAAACCGGCCAAGTGATCTATTCCAAGGGCCGACCGTCCGTTTCATATAAACCTCGACAATCACCGCAATAGCTCGTCCAAATTCTTGGGCTCGCGATACAGCGTATTGTCAGTGAAAATCGCGCGCGGCAAGTCAGCATTGAAACCGCCGTCGGTCACATATGCGTCGGACGTGAATCCGGTATCGTAGTCCTGAACGCTCATCATGCCCCAGGACTGATACCAATCGGGCGGGGGCGGGCCGCTCGGAGTTCCAGTATGTAGCTGGCTGCCGGACATCAAAGCCTTTTCGGTGCTCCGTATGAGTTTTCCATTCTCATCAAAAGCATTGTCGTAGAAGTAGTTCATTTCCTGCAATCCACATTTATATAAGCGCTTGGCATACCACCAACTGACACCGGGCTTGGGCGTTATCTCTATGATGACGGCAACGTCTCCCGCTCCGTCCACCCGCTTAACGTCTGGCAGATAGTCAGGTTTGTACTGCGGCTTGGAGGGGTCGGGGTTGTAGAGTTCGAAGCCCACGACCTTGTAGTTCAGCTCAGGCAGCGCGTCGGTGTGCGAAACATCTTCATAACGATTGATCAGGCCAGGAAAGTACTGGCTGGAAACAGCACCCGCGAGTCTTCGGACTTTACGTACTGAAGGCAGGTACAGGGTGTCTTGCGGAGCAAGGGTAGGATCAACAAACGTCGTCGTGACCCCTGACTCTCCCTTAACCTCGGGTGGGTCCGTATAGGTCCACACATACTTGCGAAGAACCTTGTCTTGATCCGACGAGGGAATGTACTCACTTCCTTTCTTCATTTCCATGTCGGTGTAGGCTTCTACCATGTGGGTCTCGCCGCGCACCGAGCCGTCGGGCCGATAAATTTTGATATTAAGACTATCCCAATAGTTTTTGGCGTAGGGCGCATACTCATTTTCGGCGTAGCATCGATTCATCAGTTCGGCGCCGGAAAGAGTGGAGCGCTTATCCAGGGGTAAGTCCCATGGGGGTGGCAACCCAGGCTGCGTCCATTGGGCATAGTAGGCCGGGCCCATGGTCCTGTACTTCTCTTCCATGTATGGCTTCGGCTTCCACACCATCGATTGATCGCCCCACTTGACGTTGAAGGTGCCTGGCTCTGTTCCGGGCGTAACGCTATAAGGCTTGCCGGCTATCGCCTTGGGAGGCATAAGATCATCGCCGTTATTTGAAGGCCCGGGACTTTGCGCGTTCACTGGCGCTCCGGCAGCCACCAAGGCGAACGTAACCAAAAGGATTTTGAGATATCGCATACTAGTCACCTCACCTTTTCTTGCGACCAATTCGAAAAAGGATGGTAGAGCATTTCGCGGCATCGACTGATCATCGGAGCATCGTAAAAAGGTATTTCCTTGTCAAGCCAAACTGACTCATCACAATAGGTCGATGCTGACTTATCGCATGCCGCCGGTAACCGGGTCGCACTCAACCATTTCGCTGATCATCACCTCAGGATCCGACTGCGTGTACTTAGGCCAGTCTTCCTTCAGTTCGGAGGCAGCCTCTTCGATTCCAAATAGCCGAATAAATCCGTCAGCGTCGTCACGCGTATTGAAGTACAGCGAGTTGATGAGATGATACGGCACAGTAAGGCCGGGCGGTCCATATGGATTGCGACAAGCTTCGACCCTCACCGGACTGACGCCGCAATGCATCTTCAGTAGCCGCAGTCCCATAGGCAGATGGACTTCGGACCAATGCTTGAGGTTGAAAGTGGAACCCTGCTTGTTGGGATACATTATGTCGACGCGATACATACCTAACCTCTACGAACTACCCGATTACCTGTGCGGACTACCTGGGTTGGCTTGCTGTGTTATCCGAGCGACGGGATGTCGCGTAGGTTCGAGGTCGAGTAGGTCGCCGTCGTGCAGGTTGCTGGGGCGCTGCGCTGGCGGCGCGAAGTTGCGGAAATAATAGCGCACGTCGTCGCCGGCGTATCGAAAGGTGATTGCTCGCCGTGTTTTGGATTCGGATGAATTGCCGCCAGCGCCATGCAGAGTTCTCAGGTGATGAACGACGACGTCTCCCGGTTCGGGCGCGAAAGTCACGATATCGAACTCGTTTTCATGACCTTCGATTGACGGGATTGGTTCGCCGGCGTCGTCGGGCGCAGTCGCATCGCTGATAAAATAATTAACCTTGTAGATTTTGCCCGATCTGTGCGAGCCGCGCAGATACTCGATCAGGCCCATATCCCGAGTTTCGCTCCCTGCTGGGACGCGAATCGCGCAGACCTTGTCGCCCGCGATGTGATCATAACCTTGATCCTGATGCCACGAGGTACGCTCCATCGTCCCCGGAGGCTTCACCAATAACTGATCGTCGTATAGATAGAGTTTGGAAGAGCCGGTTAGCTGCGCGGCGATCCTGGGTAGCGGCGAGTCGATCGCCAATTCGCGAATCGTGGAATGGAGCTGCCAGACGCTGGTTACCGAAATGAAGTGCCCCCGATTGGATTTCGGCCTCACGCGCGTGTCGAGCGAAACCCGCCCGGCGAGCTGACGAGGAGAGGCCCATTCCAATGGCTCTGGAGGCTGCTGTGAGCTCGCGGAGTCCGAGGCAAGAGCGAGTGTGGTGAAATCGAGAACTTGGTTTGCCGGTTTCTCGGTCTGGGCGATCAGTTCGTCGATGGCCTGGTTCAGCTGCTGAATCCACTCAAGGTCGATTATTTTGCGTAAGTGTACGACTCCGTCGCGCCGGAAAGTTTGCAACTCGTCTTCAGTGATATTGCGAAGCATCTCTCGATTCATGATGACCCTCGAATCCCGGTTGAAAATATATACTTTAGGTTTCTGCGAATCCTTCGCTTACGATGACGAGCGCGTTGCCTCGGCCGTCGAAACTTCCGGAATCGGCGCGGCCGGTCCAATCCGATCGCGAGCTTCTCCGGCTGGAAGTATGTGTGGCGACCATCGATTGTAATCGTGGCGCCGACGAAAATATTCAAGCGAAACCGTTCCGGTAAACATCGCTGCCAGCGTCGGCCAGTTTGCTTTCAGCAAACGCAAGTACGCATGCATCAGAACCATCCCAATGATCAGAAAACTGCTCGCGTCGTGAAGAAGACGCTGCGATCTCATCCAATCGTGGCTGGATGTCATGAGCACTTCCGCGTTGAGCGTCAGCGCTGTGCCGGAAAAAATCAGCACACCGACTAGGATAGAGAGAATGAGATGGTACAACTTCTGAACGACGTCATATTTGCCGAAGTGCGGATATTCGGTTTGCTTCCCGAACGTATAACCGATCATCCGCATCAGATCGCTGAAATCTCTGCGTTCAAACCACATCGACCAGGGCTCACCTTCCGTCAGCGAGAAGCCGATATGCAGAAACACACCAACGATAAACAGCCCGGAAAAGAATTCATGGAGACGCAGCCACGAGATTGGCGTTTCGGGCATCGTGCCCGGTGCGTAAAGCGCGAGACCTGAGGCGCCCAGCGCGGCCATCAAAAGAAATACGCCGCCCCAATGATACAGACGGGCTCCTACTTCGTAGCGCTCCACACTACCTTCCCCCGTCGGCATTGAAGCACTCGTAGTAACAGGCAAGCCGAATGCTCGCCGCACGAGGTAGAGGGCAGCTATAAGTACTATCGACCAGAGAAATAGCTTGAGCGTCAACGGTACAATCTGAATGGCTACTATCCTGTCATAGTAGTCCGACGTGTACTGAAATATCGATGCTTGCCGAAACTGCATGTAATTCGTCGATGACATCGAACTACCAGGCCCGATCGTTTGGACGACGCAGCAACACTACGATGAAGCTCTCCTGATTGATTCGGTCGACACGATTGCGGGAGTCCTCTCCGCAGCCGCGCCAGAGACAGCTCGCTTGCCAAACCACGACCACAGTATAGGAGACATAATCGCGCTCATCAGGAAGCACACGAGCAAGACAACTCCCATGCCAAAGCCAACATAGCCTATATACAAGGGCACTGGCGCAAGTATCATACAGCCGAAAATCAGTGCGCCGTTGGAGACCACCAGCGCCCGACGAATATTTACGTAGGCGCGGATAAGAGCCTCTTTGAAGTCTCCCAGGGTCCGATACTCTTCGCGAACCCGAAACAGCAGGTATACTTCGGAGTCGATGCCCACGCCACTGGCGATTGCCAACGCCGCCACGGTGTTCGAGTTCAACTCGATGCCGAAAAGAACCATGATTCCAAGGGCTATGATCGATCCCATAGCCAGCGGCACGAGCAGCAGCAAAGCCAGCGAAACTGATCCGATAGCCGGAATGGCCAACAGCGCGGTACCGACGAGCCCCAGGACAAGGCTCACTATCAGCCAGTACTTGATATTTCGATTGAAGGCTTGTGCTATGCCCACGGCACCGCCCGCAACGCTTACCGTGACGGGAAGTCCTTCGAACAGCGGATCAGCATGATCTGTAGTGTCGGCCATGAGCCGACTAACGACGCCGGAATCAGTGGTGCTAACATACGCGATTATGACAGTCGCGCTGTAGTCCTCGCTGAACAGCCAGTCGTAAACACCAGGCTCCTCGTTCGACATACCCATAACAGCTTCGCCTAGAGCCTGATGCGTCTCCTGCACGGTAAAGAATTTGGGGTCGTCTCCGTTGACAAATTGATGCCGCAACTTCAACGGGAAGGCCAGGTCGCTCACCGAGCCGACGTGAGGCAGCGAGCGCATGTAGTCCGCGAGCGAGTCAACCGCACGAAGCACTGCTGGCGTCTCGAGAACCTTCTCGTGCTCCTGCTTGGCTTCGACCAGCACGATCATCGGATACACACCACCGAACCGCGTCGTGATCTCCTTCTCCATCTGGTAGATATTGCTGCGGTTCCAGGAGTGAGTCAGATAGTTATGAATGGCGAATGTATTGTTTTGACCTACGGGGGCTTTGGCTACAACCAACCCTAAACCGAAGGTGATAAGCACAAACCCCGAGATAACCGCGGCGGCAGTGCTGCGATTGCTGATCAGTTCGCGAACGCTTGCCGCCAGAAAGCGGTCGAATCCTCCCACTTTTTCAGTTTTGATTCGGGCGCCGGCGCTCCTGAGCTCGGTTATGGTTATCGAACTGAGCGCCGGAATCATCATGAGAAATTCGTCGACGGTGAGCGACAATAGTCCGAGCGCCGTCACTATCCCCAACGCGCGCACGTTCTCGAAAGGAATAAAAGCCATCACGGCGAAGGGAATGACGTCGCACAGTAGTGAGACCAGCATCGGTCGAAGTCTCGAGACGAACGTGCTGACGATCGCATCTTCGGCGTTTTGCAGCCGCGGATATTCCTCGAAGAAAAAACGGCTTAGAAATTGAACGGAATGGCATGCGCCCGCGGCTACCACAATGAACGGGGCCAGCAGCGCCGCGGCCGAAAAAAGTGTTGCGCCGAAGAAGATTCGGTACAGGCCGAAACCCATTAAGGCGCCCATCAGCGCCACCCGCAGCGGCAGCAGAACTCCGCTCCATGAGCGGAACCCGTACCACAGGATCGCCGCGATCGTGATTATGAATGCGGCAAAGGCCAGACCTACGAAACGTAAGCCAACGCTGTTTACCCATCCAATCAAAACCGGCGTGCCTGCCGCCCGGATAGTTATCCCAGGGCGTTCATACTTGTGAATTATCTCCGAGACCGCACGATAGATCGCGATCGGCTCCGTAGTATCGACCTCGATGCGAGCACCCTTAGGCTGCTCCGAACGGAAACTTGCGACGATCAACGACGCTTTACCGTCCTTTGAAACGAGTACACCGTCAAGGAGAGGATTATCGCGCGCCGCTGCCTCGATTGCCTTCGCGTCCTCCGCAGTTTTCGGAAACTGCGGCATCAGCGGAGTGACCAGCATCGTGGCATCAGCGTCGCCGCCGTTCTGAAATGCGTACTTCTCGGAATCCAGCGTCGCCAGAGACCTGACTGTGTACGGGATAACTCCTTTGACCAGATAGAGATCGTGCGTGATGTTCTTGATCGTGCTCAGATTCTGGACGCTATAGATGCTCCCCTGGTCTGCGACAACTTCTATACTTACTGAATCGCCCCCGCCGAATAGCTGAGTAATCTTTCCATTCAATTTTACGAATGGGTCGCCGGCCGGCGGCCATGCATTCGGATCGTCGCGCAGTCGCATCCCAGCGACTGCCCAGATGCAAACAACAGCAACCACGACCTGGAACAGCAGTCCCGCAGCCTTATGCCGTATAAAAAAGCGGGCGAGGCGAGCCAGTCGAAGATCGATGCCTCGATATGCAAGCGGATCGCTGTCCTGGTTACTTCTTACAACCATCTTAACAAATTGGCCTATCCGAACTCCGTCTTGCTCATTCGACACGGATTGCCCGAAACATTCTCCCGGCTACAAAAGCACTCTCGACAAAGTGAAATAAACGTTGGTCGCATTCGTGTATTGGCCGTACGGAGTCTGCTTACTGCCGGCGAAAATATTGAATCCGAGTGCTATCTTCGTTTTGTCGTTGATCGTGTATGCGATTTGCGGCTGGAGCCACCAATCCTTGAACTGCAACTCGTACAGCGAAAAAAACGAAGTATCTATGTAGTCGCCAGAACGCCAGGTTTTATCCAAGTACATGGTAAGCAAGCTATAATAGGCGCTGCGCATTCCCGACTTGCTGCCCTCGAATCCAATTGCCTCAAACTGATGCTGATCGGCGCCGCAAGTCGGACAGTGGATCTTGTTGACGACGTCATCGTGCCAATATTGCCAGCTAGCGAAAATCGGACGCTCCAATTTGCCGCTGCCAATGTACTTATCGAGTCCCAGCAAAAGTCCCCAGTGGTCGGTATTTACCGGGTTTCCTACGATACCCTC
>Ga0210393_10001866_pt1 | contig 17503 bp, 13 predicted proteins | sample IncBWC27OmetaG_FD_160068 | JGI IMG/M metagenome (GOLD analysis project Ga0210393, IMG submission 160068) | Forest soil microbial communities from Barre Woods Harvard Forest LTER site, Petersham, Massachusetts, United States - Inc-BW-C-27-O ... | reverse complement strand
GGCCGCATCATTATTTTGCCGGGTGCGGGGACGAACGCCGGCAATATCCGCAAGCTCGTTCGAGAGACGCGGGCGCGTGAATTTCACTCCGGACTCAGTTCTTCGCTACCACGTCCACACACGGATTACAGCGCGTTCGAAGCTGAGGTGGCGAAACTCGCGAAGATTTTGGCGGATCCGTAGAGTTCTATTGATTGCTTTTGCGTGATGCGGAATCCAAGTCTTGGCTCGAAAATTTGCAAATTAGGGTCAATCCACGCACGGACAAATCCCGACAAACTTCAATTCGATCCCCGCATGTGCACAAATTTGAGATCCAGCAAAAAAAGGGCGCAGCATGCTTTCCGGCAGGAGCCGGAATCTGCGAGCGCCCCTACAAAGTTCAGAATCGGTGAAGTGCCTTTAGGCTTTTTGAGCTTGGCGGCGGAGGAAAGTTGGGACGTCGAGGTCGTCGGCGGGAACGTCGCGGCTGACTTCGTGGACGTTCTCGCGGACTTGATGGACGACGTTGGGCAACTGTTGTTGTTGCGGCAATTGCTCCGGGACTTCCCTTCCAGCTTTCCAGGTCTTGGGAAGGAAGGACGGCTTTTGATGCGCGTTTTTCTTGTTGGCATCCTTGAAGCCGGCGGCGATGACGGTGATCTTGATGGTGTCTTTCATAGCGTCGTCCTGCACCGCGCCGAAAATAATGTTGGCGTTTTCGTGAGCGGCCTTTTGAATGACAGATGAGGCTTCGTGAACTTCGTGCAGCGTCAAACTCGAGCTGCCGGAGATGTTGATCAAAATTCCCTGCGCACCTTGAATGGAATTGTCTTCGAGCAGCGGGCTGGCGATCGCGCGGTTGGCAGCGTCCACGGCGCGATTCGTGCCCGTCGCCACCGCCGTGCCCATGACCGCGTAACCTTGGCCGTGCATGATGGCCTTCACGTCGGCGAAGTCGCGGTTGATGATTCCCGGCACTGTGATGATGTCCGAAATGCCTTGGACGGCCTGGCGCAAAATGTCATCGGCGATGCGGAAAGCATCGAAGAAGCTGGTGCCGCGTTCGACGGTTTCCATCAAGCGTTCGTTGGGAATGACGATGACGGTGTCGACCGCGCCGATCAATTCCTGCAACGCCTGCTCGGCCTGCATCATGCGGCGCTTGCCTTCAAACGCAAAGGGTTTCGTGACGACTGCCACGCTCAACGCGCCGAGTTCGCTGGCGAGCGAAGCCACCACGGGTGCGGCGCCGCTGCCGGTTCCTCCCCCGAGACCGGACGTGATGAAAATCATGTCCGAGCCTTCGAGGGCTTCGATAATTTTTTCCGTGTCTTCTAGCGCGGCTTTGCGGCCGACCTCGGGATTGGCGCCGGCGCCAAGGCCCTTGGTGAGTTTCGCGCCGAGCTGCAGCTTCACGGGCGCCTGCGACAATTTCAGCGCCTGCAGATCGGTGTTCGCGGTGATGAATTCCACGCCTTCCACTTTTGCGCGGATCATGCGGTTGACGGCGTTGCATCCGCCGCCGCCCACACCGATCACCTTGATCTTCGCCGGCTGCAGTTCCTCGCTGAAACTCATCCGGATTCCTGCGTCTTTTACTGTCATACGTTCCTCGACCTTCTCCCGTTCGCCGAGCCGCACTCGGGCAGGGTCACGAAGCACCCGCGAACATGGATTTCAATTTAGATACCAGATTCCCCGCGCGCTGCGGTGCTGAGCGCCGCGCCTTCGCGCCATACAAAACAAGTCCAACTACCGTTGCATATTCCGGCTGAGCTACCTGTTCCGGCAGATCAGCCAAGCCCTTGGGTTCCGCGATGCGCACGGGCAACTGGAACGATTGCTCCGCAAGTTCGTCCAAGCCGTGCAAACGCGCGCCGCCACCGGCGAGAATAAATCCCGCGGGAATTTGTCCGAGCAATCCGGCGCGTTGCAAATCATCGCGGATGAGCGCGAGGAGTTCCATGGCGCGCGGTTCAATAATGTCGGTGAGCATGCGGGCAAAAATGGTGCGCGGTGGACGGTCGCCCACGCTGGCGATTTCAATCGCGCCGTCTTCACGCAGCAGCGAAGAAGCCGCACAGCCATGATGGCGCTTGATTCTTTCGGCTTCCGGAATCGGAGTGCGCAATCCGACCGCGAGATCGTTCGTAAAATGATCTCCGCCGACGGGCACAGCGCCCGTGTGGCGAACGACACCGCCGCCATACACGATCGCTTCGGTTGTTCCCCCGCCAATGTCGAGCAAGCAGCAGCCGAGATCGCGCTCGTCCTGCGTGAGGCAAGATTCCGCGGAAGCCAGCGGCTCAAGCACCGTGTCGCTGATTAGAATTCCGGCTTTGTTCGCGGCGCTCACCAAATTCTGCGTTGCAGCAGTCGAAGAGGTTACGAGATGAACGTTTACTTCCAGCCGCTGGCCGACCATGCCGATGGCGTCGCGGATTCCGTCTTGGGCGTCGACGATGAATTCATGCGGTAGAACGTGGAGCACTTCGCGGTCGTCGGGCAATGTGACGTTACGCGCCGCGTCGACCGCGCGGCGAACGTCATCGCGCTCGATATCGCGCGGACGCTGGCCGAGCGTGAAGCCGCCGCGGCTGTTTACGCCGCGGACGTGTCCGCCAGCGACGCCGATCAGAGCCGATTCCACGGGAACGTTGGCGACGCTTTCGGCTTCTTCCACGGCGCGGCGAATCGAGCTGACCGTGGAATCGAGATTGACGATGAGTCCCTTGCGCAGTCCCTTGGACTCCGCCGCTCCGAGCGCCAGAAATTTCACGTGTACGTCTTCGATTTCCGCGATGAGCACACAGGTTTTCGTACTGCCGATATCCAGCCCAACGATGTATTTGTCTTTCTTTGCCAAGCCGCCGCTCCTGCTTCGAACCTATTTATTCTTCGCGGTGATCGTGCCCGCGCTGGTGTCGGGATTCACGACCACTTGCCGCGGATACTGCAAATCGATGGACCACACGCGTCCGGTATTCGCCTGCCATTGCGAAAAATTTTCGACCAGCATGTGATACTTCGCGGCGAATTCACCCTGGCCGAAGTGAATCGTCACGGCCTGCGAATCGTTCGCGCCCGCGAGTCCGGTCATCACCACGCGCAAATCCTTGGGGCTGGAAAGATCCACTTCGCTGACGCGGTCCGAAGAGCCGGATTTCACGAGGTTGGCATCTTTCAAAAATTCCTGGTAAGTCTGCATGCGCTTCTCGCGCTGATCGCGCGGCAAGTCTTCGGAAACGCCGTTGACCACCGGGAATTGCCAATCTTCGCCCTGAGGCCGGTCCAGAATTACGCCGTGCGCATCCATGAGAGCCAGTTCGTGGCCGTTGCGGACGAAAGCGATGGGCGTGCGCTCGGTAACTTCCACGCGAATGTGATTCGGGAGAATGCGCTGCACGCTGGCGGATTCGACCCAGGGCAGTTGTTCGATTTCGCTGCGGCGCGTGTCCAGCGGAATGCGCAGAGTGCTGCGATGGCGGTCGCGGACGAATTGCTGGAGCACGGCTTCGCGGCTGACGATGTGGTTCCCGCTTAATTCGATCTGATCGGGCTTGAGCAAAAGCATCTGCGGAGAATAGAGGAGAAAGCGCGTGCCGATCACAGTGGAGGTCACGACGACAACGCCGAAGGCGCTCCAAACCATCACGCGGCGATAGAACGGCCAGGCGCGCCCGGAAAATTTCTTGCGGCGAATTTCGACCGGCTTCTGGCGGCGCAAGTAGCGCGGCTCGTCCTCGCCGAGCAACTCCGGCCGGTAGGACTCGGCCTCCGCCGCGGCGGAAGCATTCCGGTGAATGGCCTTTACGCGTTCCAAAAGACCACCTCGTTTTCGAGCTCCATGCCAAAGTTTTTTTGCACGCGCTCGCGTACGTCAGCGATCAAAGCGTGCATGTCTATTGCAGAGGCTTTACCAGCGTTGACGAAAAAATTGGCGTGGCGGTCGCTGACGCGGGCGTCGCCCACACTCAGGCCTTTGAGGCCAAGCTCATCGATCATGCGGCCAGCGGAAGCACCCGGAGGATTTTTGAAAATGCATCCAGCGCTCTTCTGGCCGAGCGGCTGGCTGGCCCGGCGTTTTTCGTTACAGATACGAATACCTTGGAGGATTTCCTTGAACGACTTGGAGGGAAGTTCCAGTTTCACCGAGAGCATCATATCATCCGGCGCGAAAGAAGTGTGGCGGTATTCGAAGGAAATTTGATGGCCGCGGAGGAGTTCGATGCGGCGTTGGGCGGCGCGGTAGAGCTTCACTTCGCGGACATAGCTGCCGATCTGCATGCCGTAGGCGCCAGCGTTCATGCGGAGGGCGCCGCCGACGGTGCCGGGGACGCCGATAAGGCCTTCCATGCCGCCAAGGTCGTTTTTGGCACAGTAGGTGACGGTGCGACCGAGGTCGGCGGCAGCATCGACAAGGGCGAAATTGCCTTCGAGGACGATGTCGGGATCGGAAGCCACAAGCTGCAAGACAACCCAGGGCAAGTCACCGTCGATGACGAGCAGATTCGAGCCGCCGCCTAGAAACCGGTGCGGTATGTGATTCGTGTCGAGGAGGCTGAGGAGATCGGGGATGACTTCGTGCTTCTTGATGCGCAGGAGATCGGTGTTGCCGCCGATGCCAAGAGAGGTGAGGTCGGCCAGGGATGTGCCGGGGCGGAGTTCCACGCCGAGTTCGGGGAGCGCCGCGACGATTTTTGGATCTTCAATACGCATCGTGGGCGGTTTCCTCCGTTCCGAGAAGAACCATCAATTCGCCGCTGGCACGGCTGACGTTGCCGGCGCCGACGGTAAGGATGGCGTCGCCGAAGCGGGCTTCTTTTAAGAGAAACTCGATGCCATCTTGCATGGAGCGGAAGTAATGGACGTTTTTGTGGCCGGCTTCGCGAATGGCGTTGGTGAGCGCCTCGCTGGTGATGCCGGGGATGGGCGGTTCGCTGGCGGCGTAGATATCGGTGAGGACGAGGATGTCGGCTTGATTGAAAGCGCGGCAGAATTCGTCCCAGAGATGCTGTGTGCGCGTGTAGCGATGCGGCTGGAAAAGGACGAGCAGGCGGTTGAATTTGCAAACGCGCGCGGCTTCGAGTGTGGCGCGAATTTCCACGGGGTGGTGGCCGTAGTCGTCGATGACCGTGATGCCGTTGACGACGCCCTTGATGTCGAAGCGGCGGCTGACACCGCCGAATTTTTCGAGGCCTTCGCGGACCAGCTCCGCGGGGACGTTTAGATAGAGGGCGACCGCGGCAGCGGCGGCGGCGTTGCGGACATTGTGAATGCCGGGCGGGTGGATGAGCTTGAAGACGCCCAAGTCGTCGCCGCGGTAGGTGAGGCGGAATTCGCTGCCCAGTCCTTCGAGCTTGATGTCGCTGATGAGGAGGTCGGCCTGGCTGGAGGTGCCGTAGGTGATGATGGGGCGCTTCACTTGCGGGATGATGGCCTGGACGTTGGGCTCGTCGATGCAGAGGATCGCCGCGCCGTAAAAGGGGACGCGATTTACGAATTGGATGAAGGCGCCTTGAATGTCTTCGAGAGAGGAGTATTGGTCCAGGTGTTCGCGGTCGATGGTGGTGACGACGGCGACGACGGGAGCGAGCATGAGGAAGCTGCGGTCGCTTTCGTCGGCTTCGACGATGAAGTATTCGCCTTTGCCGAGGCGGGCGGTGGTGCCGGCTTGGTTTACGCGGCCGCCGATGACGAAAGTTGGGTCGAGATGCGCGGCGTTGAGGACGGAGGCGACCATGGAGGTGGTGGTGGTTTTTCCGTGGGCGCCGGCGACGGCGATGCCGTATTTGAGGCGCATCAATTCGGCGAGCATTTCCGCGCGGGGGATGACGGGAATTTTTTTCCTGTGGGCTTCGATGACTTCGGGATTGTCGGCTTTGACAGCGGAAGAAGTGACGACGACGTGAGCGCCGTCGGCGTTGGAGGCTTTGTGGCCTTCGTAGATGGTGGCACCGAGATTTTGCAGGCGCTCGGTGATGGTGGAAGGCTTGGTGTCCGAGCCGGAAACGGAGTAGCCGAGGGTGAGGAGAACTTCGGCGATGCCGCTCATGCCGATGCCGCCGATGCCGACGAGATGGATGCGCTGAAAATTTCGAAACGAGACCATCATGCGAATGCCCTCTTCGGATTTGTGAGCACGTTTGCTGCCTTTTCGATCAGATCGACGATGTCTTGGGCGGCGCGGGGACGGGCAAGAGTTCGCGCGTTCGCTGACAACTTTTCGATTTCTCCAGGCTGATCGAAGAGGCTGAAAATTTCGTTCGCCAAGCGATCAGCGGTCAATTCAGATTCGGTGATCAGGCGGCCGGCGCCTACGCGCGACATTTCTTGGGCGTTGCGCAACTGGTGGCTGTCGGTGGCGCGGCCGAAGGGGATGAAGATGGCGGCGCGGCCCGCGGCGGCGATTTCCGCTGCGGTGATGGCTCCTGCCCGGCAAACGATGACATCGGCCCAGGCAAAGCGCTCGGCCATATTGGCGAGGAAGGGAACGACCTCCGCAAGAATTTCACGCCGCGCGTAGGCGGTACGGACAGCATTATAATCGCGTTCGCCGGTTTGATGCACGATGGAGAGATCGTTTTTTCTGGCGGCGAGGCGATCCATGGCGTCGACGAAGGTGCGGTTGATGGGCAAGGCGCCCTGGCTGCCGCCGGTGATGAGCAGGCGAAATGGTTTTTCCGGCTGGCGCGGAGCGATGGAGAAAAATTCGCCGCGGACGGGGCAGCCGGTGACGATGGCTTTGGCGCCCCAGGCGCGTGCAGAAACTTCATAGCCGGTGGCGATTCGTGTAGAAATTCCAGCCAGGATTTTGTTGGTGAAGCCGGGCTCGGCGTTCGGTTCGAAAATAATATTGGGCACGCGCGCCAGCCAAGTGGCGAGCATCATCGGACCGGCGGCGTATCCGCCGACACCAAAGGCGGCGACGGGGGTGTGCTTTCGCAGAACGCGGCGCGCATCGAGGAGGGCGGGAAAGAGCATCGCAAGATTTTTGATCAGCGTCATGCCGCCTTTGCCTTTCAGGCCGGCGACGCGCAGGGTCTCCAGCGGCAGGCCGGCCTGCGGCACCAGCTTCATCTCGATTCCTCGCTCTGTTCCTACTAGCACGACTTCTCGCTCATTTCCTCGCGACAACCATTCCTGGGCGATCGCGATCGCCGGGAAAACGTGGCCGCCGGTGCCGCCGCCCGCAATCAGCAGCTTCATGTTTCCATGGCCTGCTGGCTGATATTGAGGAGCACACCCGTGGCCAGCAGCATGACCAGCAAACTCGATCCGCCGTAACTGACGAACGGCAGCGGGATGCCTTTCGTCGGCACCATGCCCAGCACCACGGCGAAATTAATGAGCGCCTGGCTGAGGACGAGTGCGGTGATTCCAAGAGCGAGCAGGCGGCCGAAATTGTCGGGGGCGGAAAACGCAGCGCGCATCCCGCGCCATCCATAGACCGCGAATAGTGCGATGACGAAGAGCGCGCCGATGAAGCCGAGTTCTTCGCAAATCACGGCATAAATAAAATCGGTGTGGGCTTCGGGGAGATAAAAAAGTTTTTGTTTGCTCTCCATGAGTCCGACGCCGGTGAATCCTCCGGAGCCCACGGCGATCAATGACTGCATCAATTGAAATCCAGCGCCTTGCGCGTCCGCATCCGGGTGCATGAAGGCGAACATTCGTGCATGGCGGTAAGCGACAAATTCGATTAAACAGTAGAGCGCGGGAATACCAACGGCGGCACCAGCGGCGAGCCATTTCCACGAAAGCCCTGCGACGAACAGAATTGTTGTTGCGACAAGGAGGAGGTCCATCGCGGTACCAAGATCGGGTTGCTTGAGGATCAGCAGAACGTAAAGCAAAATCGGGCCGGCCGCGGGCAGAATGGTGTGTAGAAAACCCTGCTTGGTGAATTCCATTTCGGCAGAAGCGCGGCGTTTCAAATCCAGGAACCATGCGAGATATAAAATGGTGGCGAGTTTTGCGAGTTCCGATGGCTGGATGTTTGCAGGGCCGAGTTTAATCCACCGATGCGTGGCGTGAGACTTTCCGAGGAAAAATGCACCGACAAGCAGAAGCAGCACAACGCAGACGGCAGTGTAAACAACGGCAGGTTCGCGCAAGCGGCGATAGTCCATTTTCATCAGCGCGAACATGCCGAAGAGTCCAATGAGCAACCAAACTGCTTGGCGTGCGACAAAAATGTAGGAGTGGCCGTATTGCGCCTCGGCGGTAACCGCGGAGGCGCTGAAAATCATCACCGCGCCCATCAGGCACAGCGCGAGAGTGACGACGAAGAGCCATTTATCGATTTCGAGACGTCTCGGCACTGGCGTTTACCTTTTCCCCGGACTTGCGCCGGCCGCCTGGCGCTCCAGATTTCTAACGAGTTCTTTAAACGCGCGGCCGCGATGCTCGTAATTCTCAAATTGATCGAAACTCGCGCATGCGGGAGCGAGGAGCACGACATCGCCCGATTGGGCGGCGTGCGAGGCAATTTCCACTGCGCGTTCGAGATTTCCGGCGCGCTCGACGGCTACGCTTCCGGCGATTTGCCTTTCAATTTTGTCCGCGGCGCTACCGATGAGCAGGGCCAAGATTGCTTTTTCGCGCAGCGGCTTCTGGAGCAGTGTGTAGTCGCTGCCCTTGTCCTTGCCGCCGAGGATGATGAGTTCGCGTCCGGGAAACGCGTCGATGGCTTTGAGCGTGGCGTCGACGTTGGTGGCTTTCGAATCGTTGTAATAACGAACGCCGGCAATCTCGACGACGAATTCGAGGCGGTGTTCGACCCCCGTGAACGAGCGAACCGCTTTCGCAATTGCGGCTGCATCGGCGCCGGCGAGCCGCGTGGCGGCGACGGCGGCGAGGACGTTTTCGAGATTGTGCGCGCCTGCGAGAGGAACATCATCGCGTTTCAGAATTACTTCTTCGACGCCGTCATGGCGGAAGACAATCTCTTCGCCGCGCAAGTATGCGCCCTGGGCCACGCGCTGCTTGCGGCTGAACCAGTGGACCCGCGGACGCTGCGGAGCTAATGGCGTCGTCTCCGGGTCGTCCGCGTTCAAAATGGCGGCATCGTGTTCCGACTGATTTCGAAAAATGCGCGTCTTGGCCGCGGCGTATTCCGCCACGGTGTGGTGGCGGTCGAGATGATCGGGAGTGAGGTTGAGAAACACGCTGATGTTAGGCCGGAATTTTTCGGTCAGCTCGAGCTGAAAACTGCTCAGCTCGACGACAGCGATAGTGTCGTCGCGGGTCTCTTCCACGCGGCCGATTAATGGCATGCCAATATTTCCCGCAAGAATCGTGGGAAAGCCGCTGCTTCTCAGAATGTGTTCGATCAAGGAAGTTGTAGTGGTTTTGCCGTTCGAACCGGTGATGCCAACCAGTTTCCCGCTGAGGAAATAATCCGCCAGCTCGACTTCGCTCCAGACGGTGACGCCCTTCGCGCGCGCGGTTTGCAGCAGAGGAGCATCCGCTGGGACGCCCGGGCTGGGGATGATCAGATCCTGCTCGACAAAAGTTTTCTCGAGGTGCGCGCCGAGTTCCAGCGTGACACCTGCCGTTTTAAGTTGCGCGACAGCTTCGCCAAGCTCTTTTTCCTTTCGCGAATCGCTGGCGGTGACGACGGCTCCGTGTTTCGCGCAGAAGAGCGACGTAGCAATGCCGGTGCGCGCCAGTCCAACGACCAGCACGCGTTTGCCCCGCAGATCGATTCCGGTAGTCATGGTTACCTGAGTTTCAGCGTGGTCAGCGCGAAGAGCGCGAAGACCAGCGCCGCAATCCAAAACCGGACGATTACTTTCGATTCGCTCCAACCGAGCAGTTCAAAATGATGATGAATCGGCGCCATGCGGAAAATGCGCTTGCCGCGGAGCTTGTACGAGCCTACTTGCAAGATCACCGAAAGCGCTTCAATGACGAAGATGCCGCCGACGAAAAAGAGCAAAATCTCCTGCTTGATGATGACCGCGATCGTTCCGAGCGCTCCGCCGAGCGAAAGCGAGCCGACGTCGCCCATGAAAATTTCGGCGGGATGCGCGTTGTACCAAAGAAATCCGAGTGAGGCGCCGACGAGCGCGCCGCAAAAAACAGTCAGCTCACCGACGCGGGGAATGTACTGAATCTCGAGATAAGTGGCCCAGCGGTAGTTGCTGCTCACATAAGTGAGAACCGTAAGCGCGCCAGCGGCGATGACCGTGCAGCCAATGGCCAGGCCGTCGAGGCCGTCGGTCAGATTAACGGCATTGGAGGAACCCACAATGACGATGGCGGTCGCCAGGAGGAACGGCAAAAAAGCCAGCGGCCACAAGTGGCCAGAAAAACGGGAACTGTCGAGCAGCGAATGAACGACCAGGTCCGGGTGGAAGCGCTTGAAAAACGGAAAAACAAACTGCGTCGAGTAAGCACTGTAGGTAGCCAGGACGAGCAGCACGACGCCTACGATGAGGCTGAGAAAAACCTGGAAATAAATTTTCTTCTTCGCAGTCAGGCCCAGGTTCCTCTGCTGGGAAACTTTCGCGTAGTCGTCGATGAAACCGACGGCCGCAAAGCCGACGAGGGAGAATAGGGAAAGCAGAATAAATGGATTCGTCAGATCGGCCCAGAGCAATGTCGGCACCGCGGTAGAGAAAACGATCAGGATGCCGCCCATCGTGGGTGTGCCGGCTTTTTTCTTGTGCTCTTGCGGGCCTTCTTCGCGGATAAATTGACCGATCTGCAGTTCGCGCAGGCGGCGGATGAGCCAGGGTCCAAAGACCAGCGCGAGAAACATGGCGGTGAGGCTTGCGTACACCGTTCGAATGGTGATGTAGCGAAAAACATTCAACGGGCTGAAGTAGCGCTGCAGCGTGTGATAGAGGAGGTAGTAGAGCATTTCAGTGCCTAACCTCCGCGCGTGGAGATTCGCCGGGTGCGGCGTGGCGCGCGATCAGCGCCTCGACGATGCGCTCCATTTGCACGCCGCGTGAGCCTTTCACCAACAGCAGGTCGCCAGCGGTCACAAAATCTTCCAGGAATTTCGCTGCTTCCTCCGGAGTAGAAAAGAATTTCATTTGCGCGCGGGAGAAACCTGCCGCGGCCGCGCCTTCCACGATTTCCGCCGCGTCGCCACAGACTCCAATAATCCAATCAATCTTGCCGGACTTCGCGGCGAACTGTCCCGCAGCGCGATGAAGCTCCGCCGAAGAAACGCCGAGCTCACGCATTTCGCCGGCTGCAAGGATTCGTCGATGAAAATTGGGAGTGGCCGCAAGCAATTCGGTCATGGCCTCCAGGGCCGCGGGACTCGAGTTATAACTGTCGTTGATCAGCGCCGCGCCATTCGAAAAGCGCAAAAGCTCTCCGCGCATCGATGGAGCACGGAACGCACGAAAAACATGTTGAGCTTCCGCCGCGCCGATGTCCCACACGCTGGCCGCGGCCAACGCACCCAGCGCATTCGCAATCGCGTGACGGCCCGGCACGGACAATTCCAGCCGCACACGCCCTTCGGGGCTCACATAATCAAAGGACGAACCCAGCGCGCCGCGGTCCTCAATATTTTCGGCGGTAAAAAACGCGGGCTTCGCGATTCCGTAGGTTACTACTCGACCCGGCGCAAACGCGCCAAACGCGGCCACGCGCGGATCATCGGCATTCAACACCGCCGTCGATTGGTGTCCGTTCAGTCCTTCAATCAATTCGCGCTTCGCCAGAGCGATCTCCTCGACCGATTCGAAAAATTCCAAGTGCGCGGGCGCCACGCGCGTCACAACGCCAACATCCGGCCTCGCAATCGAAGCGAGTTCCTTCAACTCGTATCGACGGGACATCCCCATCTCCAGGACCGCCGCTTCGTGCGTCTCTTCCAGGCGAAGCAGCGTCAGCGGAAGCCCGTAAGCGTTGTTAAAATTGCCTTCCGATTTCAGGACCCGTAGCTTCGAGCCCAGCAGCGCCGCCAGGATCTCTTTCGTTGTGGTCTTCCCAACGCTTCCCGTGACGCCCGCAATTTTTTTCCCCCAGGCGGTTCGAACGGCGTTCGCGAGTTGATGGAGCGCAAGAAGGGTGTCGCCCACGACGAGGCAGCGGCTTCGCACCGCGTCGGGGAATTTTCGCGCGCGCGACTCCGCCACCACCGCGGCCAGCGCTCCACGCTCCAATGCCGCAGCCACATGATCGTGTCCATCCTGACGCGGTCCGTGGATGGCGAAGAACAGCTCTCCGGGACGTATCGTGCGAGAATCAATCGAGACGCCGGCCACCCGGGCCAGGGGGTCCGTCCCAGCCCCAGGCGCAGCCAAAATCGGTCCAGCCACTTGTTTAAGCGTCCACCGCATAAGTTCCTCAGAGGGTTCGTTTTACGCAAGTAACCCGTGCGACGTTGGGTCTTCACCGTTTTGAGGGCTCCTCCTTTAGCGAGTTAACTTCTGGCCCGTGCGCCCTCGTGACAGCTATTAAGTAAGCGCGCTACGTGCCAAACCCTGAGCCGCCGCTTTCTGCCGCGTTTAGCGGCTGCTCGTAGCCGCGCTCGTGCAACGCGCGGGCGGCGGCGTCTTCATCACTCCAATCGAGTGTGCGATCGCCCAAAATTTGCGAGGTTTCGTGTCCTTTTCCCGCAAGCAAAACGATGTCTCCGGCGCGCGCCGCATCCAGGGCAAGGCCGATAGCTCTTTCGCGGTCCGGCTCGATCACATATCTGCCGGCGGTTTTCTGTACGCCCACGACGATGTCGCTGATAATTTTCAGGGGATCTTCGCCGCGCGGATTGTCGTTCGTCAAAATCGAAAGATCGCTTAGCCGGCCAGCTGCTTCGCCCATCACGGGGCGCTTGGTACGATCTTTTTCGCCGCCGCAGCCGAAGAGCGTGATGACACGGCCCTTGGGGGTCAGCTCGCGCGCGGTGCGAATCAGATTCTCCAACGCGTCGTCGGTGTGCGCGTAGTCCACGATGACCAGATATGGCTGGCCGCGGTCGACGCGCTGAAAACGACCGGCCACGCTCTGGAGATTGCGAATGCCCGTCTCGATGACTTCGTTCGAAAGGCCGATGGCCTGTGCCGCGCCAATGGCCGCGAGGATGTTGTAGACGTTGATGCGGCCTACCAGCGAGGATGCCACTTGCACTTTTCCATTGGGCGTTTGCGCGGTGAACGCGAGCCCGCTAAATGTAAGTTGAAATTTTTTCGTGCTGATGTCGGCGTTCGATTCCAGACCGTAACTGACCGTCTTTTTCGCCACGCCCGTCAAGCGTTTGCCAAACTCGTCATCCGTATTGATGACCGCGACTTCCGGCGTGCCAGCTCCGGTCCCTTCGAACAATTTCTTCTTCGCGGCAAAATAATCATCGAAGGTCTTGTGAAAATCCATATGCTCGCGCGTCAAGTTCGTGAACACCGCCGCGGCAAAATGGCAACCCCACAAGCGATCCATCGCCAGGGAATGCGAACTCGCCTCCAACACGGCGTATTTTCCACCAGCATCGCGAATCTCCGCGAAAAATCCTTGAAGGTCCACGGATTCCGGCGTGGTATTCGGCGCGGGATAGTCCCCGAGCGGCGTGTGATACGCGATGGTGCCGAAGAGCCCGGTTTTTGCGCCGGAAGCTTTCACGATGGCGTCCACCACGGACGTGGTGGTCGTTTTTCCGTTGGTGCCCGTCACCGCAACCAGTTGCAGCGCATGTGCGGGATGACCATAAAAATTTGCGGCCGAAATCGCCAGCACCTTGCGCGCTTCGCGCACTCGAATCCAGGTCACGCTGGATGGCAACAGTCCAGGCGCTGCGTCTTCGCTGACAATGGCCGCAGCGCCGCGCGAAACGGCGTCGCGTATGAAGGCGTTTCCATCCGCCTTCGCCCCATGCAAAGCAAAAAAGAGCGCGCGCGGCTGGACCTTGCGCGAGTCGCAGACGACCTGCCGGATCTCCATTTGTCCGGCCTCCGACGCCAGGCTGGCGTCCGCGCCACGCAAAATTTCGCCCAGCTTGGCCCGATATTTTGAGGCGTGGAAGCGCACGTTCTCGTCCCGATTTTCGGCGGCGTTCGTCACGATGGGGTTCAATGATTCTTCCGTCTGGCTCAATCCAATGGTCATCCTATTTCCCAGCGCCCTGATTGCGAGGGGTCTGGCGCGCCCCACCCGGTTTCTGTGGCGGAGTTCCGAACTGCACGGTAATCTTCGCGCCTCGCCGGACCTTCGCACCCGCCGCGGGCAACTGTTCCGTAGCAAGACTGCTGCCAACCAATATTGGATCAAGTCCCAGTCTTAAGCACGCCTCCGTAACTTCCCGCATCGTTTTGCCCGCAAAATTCGGCACGGCGATATCGCCACCTTCCGCTACGGCTACTGTAACCGACAGGGGGCTCCCGGGCACGGCGTCTTTCTGTTTCAACGCGGCGGACAGGGAAGGCAGTTGATCCGGCGCGGCGGAAAAATCCGTTGGCGTGAAGTCTTCCAGGGCCGAACCAACGGCATCATCATGCTTACTATAGACGGCCTGCAGCAGACGCGGGCTCACGGGTACGTCGCGCGGTACTTCGAGGTACGCAAGCACCTGCTCCGCAACCCGCTTGAAGACCGGCGCAGCCACCTGGCCGCCTTCGTGCGGCCCGACGGGAGAGTCGAGCGACACAAGAATCGTAACCGCAGGATTATTGATCGGGGCGAAGCCCGTAAACGAAGCAATCAGTTGCGTTGGCGAATAATGCCCCGTGTCGGGGTCGATTTTTTGTGCGGAGCCGGTCTTGCCGGCAGAAGTCCAGCCATCGAGACGCGCAAGAGTGCCGGTCCCATTCAGTACGACGCCTTCCATCAGCATGCGGAGTGTTGCCGCTGTTTGGGGCTTGATGACTTGTTTCGGTTCCGTTGGCGTCATAATCCCCTCGGCGGAGAGCACTCGGTCACCGCGCCGAAGTTCGGCGATGATGCGGGGACGATAAAGCGTGCCGCCATTGGCAATCGCCGAAATCGCATTGATAAGCTGTATCGGTGTTATTCCGACTTCCTGGCCCATCGAGATCGATCCAATGGAGATCGGCATCCAGGCTCCAAGGGGCTCCAACATGCCCTTGCTCTCTCCTGGCAAGTCAACGCCGGTATGCTGACCAAAACCGAATGCCCGAATGTAGTCGTAGAATCTCGGCGAGCCCAGGCGCAGGGCTATCTTGATCGCGCCCACATCACTCGATTGTGCCAGGATGTCGGAGACGGTCAGCAATCCAAACGCTTTGTGATCGCGGATGCGGTGCCCTGCGACATACACCGCGCCATTTTCGCAGTCGAAGACTTCCTCGGGCCTGGTGATTCCCTGATCGAAGGCGGCCGCCAGCGTAATCAGCTTGAATGTCGAGCCCGGCTCGTAAATCGCGCTTACCGCGCGGTTCATCCGCGTTTCAGCCGGGGCATCGGTAGCCGTATTCGGATTGAACTTCGGCCAATTCGCCATGGCCAGGATTTCGCCGTCATTCGGATTCATGACGATCACGGTTCCAGCGAGCGAATGTGTTTTTTCGATGGCCGCCGCCAATTCACGTTCAGCGATGTACTGAATTTTTTCGTCGAGAGTGAGAACGACATTTGCGCCACGCTCGCGTTGCGCTTCCCCACCGTCAAACCAGCGCTGCTTGGCATCGGCCATGACGATGATTTTTTCGCTCTTGCCGCCAATCTGGCTCTCGAGCTCGGACTCAATTCCGCCAATCCCCTTTTCATCGAGGTTGACGAAACCAAGAACATGCGCGGCCATGTCGCGCTTCGGATAGATACGCTGGTTTTCTTTCTGGAAATAGATGCCTTTCAGATTCAGCGCCGCCAGCGCCTCCGCTTTTTCCGGCGGCAGCTTGCGAGCAATCCAAACAAACGAACGCGACGATTCGAGGCGCGCTTCGAGCACGTCGCGCGGAGTTCCAATTACTCCCGAAATCAATCGAGCGGCGAGCGTTTCATCCTTAATTTCCGATGGAACCGCGAAGGCCGAGTCCACCGGAATGCTCATCGCCAGCGGATGCATGTTGCGGTCGTAAATTGCGCCGCGTTTTGGGGTGATTTCGATGGTGCGCTGCTGCTGCCGCTGCGCGCGCGCCATATATTCACTGTGCCGGAAGAGTTGCAGGTAAGAGAGGCGTCCGAACACCGCCGTCATCCACAGAAGGGCCACGAAGGCGACCATCAGGAGACGGTTCACCGCTATGCGGTCACGCGGCTCGGCGTGGACTCGGTTCTGTGTCATGGCGGATTCCGGTCGGCGCACGCCTCGGTGCAAAATAAATTCGACTGAAAACTAAATTCGCTCTGGAACAGCGCAGCGGCGCGGGAAGCCAGGCTACTGCACCCGATTTGGCCGGACGTAACGCGCTGCCGCCACTTCGGCGCCGCTCGGGGCGTCGTACTCGCGCACCTGCGCGGGAAGCGTCTCGGTCAGGCCCAGTTGGCGCCGCGCGATGACATCGATGCGCCGCGGATCGCTAAGGTTCGCGATCTCCAGCTTCAGCGAAGAGTTCAGCGAAGCCGCATCCACCTGCTTGGCCTTCACTTCTTCGAGTTGAAAACTCAAATCGATGCAGCGAAAGTGCTGGTAGATGTACAGCATGAAGAACATCGCCACCACGCCGCCAAGCGCCGCCGTGCGGTAAAAATTCCTCAGCTTTACGGGCTCGACATTGCGCACCAGTCGCGAATTGTCGATGCGCTTTACGGTGTGGAACTCCCTCATCACCGGTGCTTTTTTATTCCGCGTCATACTCATACTCTTTCTGCGCACCGCAACTTCGCACTTCGCGAACGCGGGTTGGCCGCCATCTCTTCTTCGCTGGGCGGGATTACATGTTTCGTCAGCACGCGGAGCGTTCCTGCCCGCTCTCCCTCTTGAAACGCATGCTTCACCAGGCGGTCTTCCCGCGAGTGGTAGCTCAACACCACCCAGCGGCCTCCTGAATTCATTGTGGCGGGGGTCCGAGAAAGAAACTGCCCGAGTTCCTCCATCTCTCGATTCACCGCTATCCGCAGCGCCAGAAACGTTTTTGTTGCGGGATGCAGTCTCTGCCTTCCCCATTGCTTTCGGGCCCCAGCCACAGTCGTTGCCAAGTGCGCGGTGTCCCGTAGGGGCCGCGCTCGTACGATCGCCTTGGCGATTCTTCTGGAATCGTGCTCATCGGCTTCGCGATAGAGCAGGTCGGCTATCTCTTTTTCCGACCATCGATTCACAATCTCGTCGGCCGTCAATTCATCGGCCGTATTCATCCTCATATCAAGGCTGGCCGCTTCGCGGAACGAAAAGCCCCGCGCGCCTTGATCAAGCTGCATGCTCGAAACTCCCAAGTCGGCCAAGACCCCGTCCACCGGCGGAATCCCCAACTCTTGCGCGACCTCCGCAATCCTCGAGAACGGTGCGTGCACCAGCGTCACCGTCTCCCCAAAGGTCTTGAGCCGCTCCCGTGCCAGCTCCAGCGCCTGTGCGTCCCGGTCCAGACAGATCAGCCGTCCGGAAGGGCGCCCGGGCGGAATCCCAGAGGTCAACCTCTGGGCAATGGCCGCTGAATGGCCTCCCGCT
>Ga0210393_10001865_pt1 | contig 17515 bp, 16 predicted proteins | sample IncBWC27OmetaG_FD_160068 | JGI IMG/M metagenome (GOLD analysis project Ga0210393, IMG submission 160068) | Forest soil microbial communities from Barre Woods Harvard Forest LTER site, Petersham, Massachusetts, United States - Inc-BW-C-27-O ... | reverse complement strand
ACCGTTTGAGGTTCGCGGCTGTTCGGCCTGCACGCTGCGGCTGGCTGAGGGTTTGGGGGCAGAGGGCATTCAGGCACGCATCCTCACGCCGAATGCAGACAGTGTCGATCCGCCGCGTCGGAAGCGTTTGGCTATTTCGGTCGCCCCGCGGCTGGCGATGCCGGTCTGGGGCAACGTCGTGCGTGAATCGGTATCGCGCGAGCTGTCCCACAATTCGCCCGATTTGATTCACGTTCAGTCCTGGTCGGCGTATCCCGCGGGGGCCGCATTAGCCCGGCGCCTCAAGCGGCCCTTCGTCCTCACCGCGTACGATCACGGATCGACCGAACGGCACAGCGGCTTCGATTGGCGCTGGGGCCGCCGGATCATTGCAGTTAGCCAAAGCGTCCGCGCGGAACTGTTGAGCCGCGCCCGCTTTGAGCCGGAGAGGGTCAGCGTGATTCATGCGGGAGTGGACATTACGCAGCTCGCCGACGCGCAGCCCATTCTGTCGCCCGATCGGCTCCCAGTAATCGGAACGGCCGGACCACTCGAGCCGGTGAAGGGCCATGTCTTCTTTCTGGGAGCGGCCCAGCGCGTGGTCGCAGAGCGGCCTGATACCGAATTCCTGATTGCCGGCCGCGGCCCTGAAGAGGAAAACTTGCGACGCCTCGCTCGCGAATTGGGACTGACTCGTAACGTCACGTTTATCTCGAGTGGTTACGACTTCACCTCGGCCCTCACGGCGATAGACATCTTTTGTTTGCCCTCGCTACGGCAAGGGCTCGGGACCATCATGCTCGAGGCAATGGCTCTGGGGCGTCCGGTGATTGCCAGCGGCGTCGGAGGAGTTTGCAGCGTTATTCGCAATCCTCAGATCGGCCTGGTCGTTCCACCGTCGGACAGCGCACGCCTGGCTGAACGCATGCTGGAATTGCTCGCCGATCCGGTGCGGGCCCGGGCGCTGGGAGAGACGGGCCGCCAACTCGTCGCCGAGGAATTCGCCGCGTCGCGGATGGTGGCCCAAACGGCCGCTTTGTATCGTGAAGTGCTCGCCGGCGAATTCGCACGGCCCCAGTTGGCCGTCCCGTAATCTGCGTCGTCAATCCGATTGCAGCGCTCGAATTTCAGGCAACTCCGATGCACGCTGAGATTATTTCTGTCGGCACCGAACTGACGACGGGCGCCTCGCTCGACACCAACAGCCAGTGGCTCAGCCTGGAACTGGCGGCGGTCGGGATTCCTGTCTCCTATCACACGACGGTTGCGGACGACCTGGCCGCGCTGGTCGGCGTGATTCGCACGGCGTCCGATCGGGTCGAGGTAGTGATCCTGACCGGCGGACTCGGGCCGACACTCGACGACCTGACTCGCCAGGCTTTGGCGGAAGTGCTCGGCGTTGAGTTGGTGCGCCACCAACCGTCGCTGGATTTCATCCGCGCCCTGTTTGCGCGCTTCAAACGCGAGATGCCCGAAAGCAACGTGATTCAAGCGCACTTTCCGGTCGGCACAGAGCCTATTCCGAATCTGCGCGGTACGGCTCCGGGCATTTGGGCCAAGATCCCACGCCCGGCCGGAGGCACCTGCCTATTCGCCGCGATGCCTGGTGTGCCTAGTGAAATGAAGCGGATGTTCGCGCAGGAAGTTGTCGGGCGGCTGCCGGCGGCCAACCGCGTGATTCGACGTGCGCGGGTCAACTGTTTCGGCGTCGGCGAGTCGCAGGCCGAAGAACTGCTGGGCGACCTGACCGCGCGCGGGCGCGATCCGGAAATTGGCATCACGGTGCACCAGGCAACAATTACGCTGCGAATCGTCGCGCATGGAGAAACGGCTGAAGCTTGCGATGCCAAGATCGCAGCGGCCAAGTCGGTGATCCGCGAGCGGATGGGCGAGTTGGCGTTCGGAGAAGAAGACGAACAACTCGAACACGTCGTGCTGGCTCTGCTGCAACGGCGCGGCAAAACGCTGGGCACCGCGGAGATCGGCACTGGCGGATTGCTCGCGCGTCACATCACGGAAATCCCCGGCCACGAAGAGGCTTACCGTGGTGGCCTCGTCGCGACCTCGCTGGAAGGTCTCTCGAAAGCCGTGGGTTCCACTCCTGGTTCCGACAAGCAGGCCACGATTACCGGCGCGCTGGAAAGCTGTCGGGAACGATTGGGCGCTGACTTTGTGATCTTCGTCGGCGCCTTCCCGCGCTACAATCCCGACAAGGTCGCCGAAGCCGCGCCGACTTCGGAGGTCGCTCTGCTGGGGCCGAACGTCTCGCGCATCGTCGACTACACATTTCTGGGCGACGTAACGCTCAATCGGAGCCGGGCCGCAAAAATCGCGCTGAACCTGTTGCGGCTGCATTTTCTGCGATCCTGAACGGCCGGGAGGGTGGCCAACAAAAAGTCCCGTTTGCCGGCCCGGAGGGGGGATTACGCTTGCGATTGGCGGCCTCTACATTTATCGTTCCGTGCAAGGCAAAAGTCCGGTTCATGCCACGGCAGACACCCGCGTTGGGTCGAGCTTGTGTTGCGTGATTGAAAGAGGAGGCGCCCAGCGTGGCCAAGAAGATGTACGTCGGCAATCTTTCGTACAGCGCAAATGAGGATGAACTGCGCAGGATTTTCGAGGAGCATGGCACTGTCGTTTCGGCGCAGGTCATCATGGACCGCGAAACCGGACGCTCGAAGGGCTTCGCCTTCGTCGAGATGTCGAGTGACCAAGAGGCCCAAGCCGCGATCTCGGCGCTCGATGGCAAAGAGATTGGTGGCCGCGTGCTGAAGGTCAACGAGGCGCGCCCGCGCGAGGACCGAGGTGGCGGGGGAGGCGGCGGCGGCGGACGAGATCGCGGCGGTTACGGCGGCGGCCGCGGCCGGTACTAGTCGAGTTCGACCAGCACTCATTGAGACAGGCGAGATCGCGAGGAGGCTTGCGTCGCGCTCTCGCTCCGGGACTACAGCCTAAGCGTCCGACCGAATCAGCCGCCTCCCAAGCGATCTTTAGCTCAGCGACCGAGATTAGCCGCTACGCATCGCGGCAAATCGGTGGCCGCAGTCGCAGGTCGTCTTGCGGATGTGGAGTTCTGCGCGGCATTTGGGGCAGCGCTTGTGCCACGGACGTAGCGCCAAAGGGTTACTGGCCTTGGTTTTCGATTCGGTCTGCCGTTTGACGGCTTTAAGCTTCGTCATGCGGCGACCGTCGGCCTGCAACTGGGCACACTGCGGGTGAATGCCGCGGCGGGAATAACTGGTGGTGCCGCAAACTGGGCAAATTGGCCGGGCGGCCACAGGAGGAGTTTGCAGCAGGGGCAGGGGGCGGCTGTTGTCGGTCATGAATCAGGCTCCGGTGATGGGAAACCCGCCCTTCCTGGTCGGTTTTCGGAACCTTCATCTTACCGCGCCACGCCTCCAATGTCTTTGCAGTTCGCTCACTTAAATCGCATAAATCGCGGGAAGTGTGAGCGCCGTCGGCAGTTTCGTCGGCCGGACGACCGCGCCCAACGGTAGCTCTCCCCGAAATCCCCGCTTCCATCCCGACGCAACTCATTACGAGGACAAGGGAAGGGGAAAGAACTCTGACGGCCGCGATGCCGCCGAGCGTCAGACGAATTCGCCGTTGAGCGGGATGGGAGCAGAGGTCGCCAGGCTTTGCCGGGTGGCATGCACCAGGCGTACGCCTCGACAGACGTCCGAAATGTCGGCCACGGGGATCAGGCCTCCGACGAGCCGGCGGCAAAAGTGGTCGATCATTACCTCGACCTCCGAACGGTCGGAAGTCAGCGATTCGGTGGCCGTTTCGCCGCCGGTCAATTTCCAGCGGATCTGGGCCGGACTCTCGATGGCGGCCTCCCCGTGTTCGCACTGGACGGTGATCGCGGGGTGCAAGCGGTTGGGAACGTCCTCAGCGACGGCCTCGTGGTGCCGGACCACCAATTCGGCAGTCGAGCGGACGGCTCCCGGGTCCCGGCCGTCGCCAAACTCGATGGCAACGCGGTGATGGGGCGTGTCCGGCGGCAGAGCCGGGTCGAGCGGACGAGCCTCCAGGCGAATCATCGTCAGGCGGACGACGTAGCGGCACCAGTCCAACAAACCCACCATAAAGTCGGTGCCTGCCTTCTGACCGGGGATCGCCTCGGCGGAATCGGGCGCGGGGTGAATGGCGTCGATGGCGATATGCTTCGGTCGCCCCAGCCGTGTCGCCATTAGCTCGTGCAGCCGACAAGTCGCCGGCGTGAACCGACGGCTGAATTCCGGCATGACCAGCAGGCCGTCCGATTCGATCAGGCTGCACAGGCGCGACAGTTCGTCTCGGTTTTCGCCCAGACTGCCGGCGATGTAGACCGGCTTGTGCATTTGCCGCACGAAGTGGATCAGAGCGTTGCCATACCACGACGAGTCGAGCAGGAGAATGCCGCGGACGTCGGCGTGCGTCAAAAGGGCCAACACCCCTTGGTAGGGAGCCGCGCGAAGGGTCGAGGCCACTTCATCACAGCGGCTGGCCACTGGATCAAATACGGCACGGATCCGTACCCGGTGCTGCAGTTTGTCCAGCACCGGTCGGTATCGGCTTTCCCAGACGGGACCAAGACCGACTATGCCCAGATTGATCATTCGCCAAAATGTCTGCGGTGCCGCAAGAGTCGTGTGGTTCAGAATCTACGTGGCAGCGTTATCATAGACGGGCGGCTGTCGGGATGACAGCGCGTTTGACTGCGACGGGCTAACCGGCCGAGGTCGTGGAGGTTTACGCCCTCCATTGCTGGTTGTCGGGCACGCGAATTAAGATGCGGCCGCCCGCCGCCCGCCTTGCTGGTTCGATCAAATTCTGTCGGTGATAGGGAGTGGGCCGATGGACACTTCGGCGATCGCTTCGACGAACGACAAAACTGCGCTGGTTCCCGGCCAACCCACGTTCGTCGAAGACGTGGAGATTGTCGGGCATATCATCGACAGCCTGATTCTTCCCAAGGTCCTCGATGAGATCATGGGGCTGGGCGGACAGTTCGAGATCCGTGAGATCCGGATCGGTCAACGACGCAACGATCCGAGTTACGCCCAACTGCGGGTGATCGGCGGGACGCCCGAACATCTCGAGCGGCTGCTCACGGCCATCGGCCGCCACGGAGCCGTCCCGCTGCATCAGCAAGATTGCCGCCTGGTTCCGGCGGACATGGACGGTGCCTTCCCCGAGGGGTTTTACTCGACCACGAATCAAGACACGCAAATTCGCCTGAAGGGGAATTGGATTCGCGTCCAGAAGCAGGAGATGGATTGCGGCGTGCGCGTCGATCTGTCGCAGTCGCGTGCTGAGTGCGTCCCGATGATCGACGTTCGTCACGGCGACCAAATCGTCGTGGGACGCGCCGGAACGCGGGTGCATCCAACCGAGCGCGACACGTCGGGGCACGATGCCTTCGGCTTCATGAACAGCAACGTGTCGAGCGAGAAATTTAAGGGCATCACCGTCCGCGACGTGGCCGCGGCCATGCGCGATGCCCGAAGCGGGGACGGGAAAATCCTGATCGTCGCCGGGCCGGCCGTGGTGCATACCGGCAGCCGCGACTACATGAGTCATCTGATTCGGCACGGGTTTGTGAACGTGCTCTTCGCCGGCAATGCGCTCGCCACGCACGATATCGAGCAGTCACTGTTCGGCACGAGCCTCGGTATTTCGATGACTCACGGGCGGTCGATCGAAGAGGGGCACGAACATCACTTGAGGTCGATCAATCGCATTCGCAGGCTCGGCGGCATCAAGCGGGCCGTCGAACAAGAAGTGCTGACCAGCGGCATCATGTTCGAGTGCGTCCGCAACCACGTCCCCTTCGTGCTTGCCGGCAGCATCCGCGACGATGGCCCGCTCCCCGAGGTGATCACCGACACGCTCGAAGCCCAGCGGCGGATGCGGCAGGAATGCGAAGGGGTCACGCTGGCTTTGATGATCGCTACGACCTTGCACTCAATCGCGGTCGGCAATTTGTTGCCGGCGCGAGTGAAGGTCGTCTGCGTCGATATCAACCCGGCCACGGTCACCAAACTGACCGACCGCGGCACGTTCCAAACAATCGGCCTGGTGACCGACGTCGAACCGTTCCTGCGTGTCTTGGTCCACGAACTCGGGGCCGAGACGACCCCCTAGTGGTCCGTCTGCAATATCAGCAATGGGTGCCAAGCCCATGGGCATGCATTGCCGGACATGCCCACCCAAAGCTGTGGGCATGGCACCCGACAAGGCGGACTATTAAGTCGCCTGGGGGACGTCGATCGCGTACTGGGGCAAGTCGCCGAAAGGCTTTTTGCACTTGGGGCACTTGGCCTTGGCGATCTTCTTGGCCCCCTTGCCGCCGATCTGTTCTTTCTCGCGCGACTCTTCGCTGACAACCAGACCACAGCCCGCGCACTTGTAGCCGATGACCTTGAGCTTGAAGCCCGGATCGCCCTTGTAGAACTCGATGTTCTCGAGGATCCGCAGAGGCTGATTGCTGAAGTGGCACTGGCGATCGCTGTAGACGTCGTCGAGCGGCACGCCGCTGTCGAGTCCCAGTCCGGGAACGCCGTAGAACTCTTCGATAATCTTGGCAAATCGCCGAAACTCCGACAGCGAAAACGACAGGAACTGAGGATTGGGGCTGTCGTCTTGCTTGGGAAGCCGCAGGGCGACGCGACCTTCGCCAAACACTGGAACTCCGGCAAACATCGACGGCTCGGCCGAGAGGATCGGCTGCACAATGCGGAGTTGAGGGACCACAGACGCCGGGAAGAAGTAATGCGCGCCGCAGGGCAGTTCCTGGCGGGCCTTCCCTTCGCTCAGATGGTGGACGACTGCGTCGCGGGTGGCGAGTTTCTTCTTGTCGCCACCGCCCAACAGTCCACCCTTCTTCGCCAAAACCACCGTCAGGAAGCCGTCGGGCGCGAAAGCCACGTCGGCCTCTTGGAAGTCCTTTAGCAGGCTGCCGGCCTTCAGTTTGAGCTTGGTCAGGTCGACCGAGTGGAAATGGCTGTCGAGCATCCAGCGGGTGTATTCGCCGGCCGAGATCTCAACTCCCTGATCGCCTTGGCCCTTGTCGTCACCGGCGTTCACCGCGGCCGTGATCGCGGCCGACTTCTTGGCCTCGTCTTCTTGGAGAGCCTTCTCTTCGTCCCAGTGGCCGGCGGGTACGAAAAAGACCTCGCTACAGCGCGGGCATCGCCCGGTCCGGCCGCGGTGTCGTTCTTGAACCTGGTTGCGATGCCCGTTGGGGCAGTAGACGCTAAAGCCCGACTTGCCGGAGCCCTCGCTCACTTTTTGGAGGCGTTTGCGGCTGCCGGTCTCGGCCTCTTCGGCGAGGGCGACGCGCAGCAAACCTTCGCCGTGAGTGGCCGGGTCGTCGCCACCAAAGCGATTCTCAAACTCGTTGGAGAACTCGGGCCGTGAATCCGGGGCCTTCTTGGCCGTTTCCGGTGCAGCGGCGGCTGCGGCTTTCGCTGCCTTCGCCGCGGCTCCTCGCAAAGGTTTGACCGGCTCTTTCGGTTCCTCTTCTTCTTTCCTGAGGGCGAAGACCGGCGCCGACTGGACAATTTCATTTTGAGCGCTCGGCGGCTCGGCGGTCCCCAGGTCAAAATCGCCTTCATCGGGGTCGTCGGTCATCCCGCCGGTGACCTCGAAGTCCTCGTCCGCCTCACCCACAGGTGCGCCCGGAGGAGGAGCGTTGTCAACCAACCGGCCCGAGTCGGTGACGGATCCAGAAAAGGTGTTGGCGTCGTCCGACTCGCTGGGTTCGCTGTAAATCACCTTGGGCGGCGAGATCTGCATCTTCTTGTACTTCTCGGCAATATCCGACTGCATGAACGTGCCGCAGTTCCAGCAGCGGACGAGCCCTTTTTTCACCAGCTCGTTGCAGCCGGGACAGGGAATTTCCTCGTCAGGAGCCTCGACGCGCCCGAGGGGCGCCGGCTCGGCAGTGCGCCTCTCGTCGAAGACGTAGTTGCAGTTTGGGCACTGGGCCGTATCCGGCAGAACCAGCGATTTGCACGACGGACAAGCAATGATGGACACCGACATGTTCGGCCTCGACCTCAATCCAAAACGGGCTAACTCCCTGCCTCGAGTTTGGTGGGTTTCCTTAGTTCGTCACAACGACTCACTTCCGATTTGTGACTGATTTCCTCTTTGCGACTTTCGTTCCTATTTGCTCACGAGATCCAGCACTTCCACGTCGAACACGAGCAGCGCATTCGGCGGAATAATGCGTCCGAACCCCCGTGTTCCATAGCCAAGATCCGGCGGGACGATCAGCTTGCGTCGACCGCCCACCTTCATTCCGGGAATTCCTGCTTGCCAACTGGGAATGACCTTCGTCAGCGGACGGGTCATGGGCTCTCCGCGATCACGGCTGCTGTCGAACTTCGTCCCGTCGGCCAGTGTGCCCGTGTAATGAACCTTCACCGTCGCTCCCGGAGGCACGACCGCCCCTGACCCGACGACCAGGTCGACGTAATGCAATCCCGAGGGGAGTGCGGTCGTCAAATCCTTCAGCTCGATGCCGCGAAAGTCAATCGGCTCGAATTTGCCACCCGATTCGTGGCTCTGCAGACCGACATATCCGACCTCGGGCCGCTCGGACAGCGCTTTATGGCCGCCGGCCCCTTGCTTGTACTCATCGACCATGACGTCGTTCACGACCTGGCCGTTGAGTTCGACGATCACGTGCGGTCCCAGACAGGTGATTTGATAGCGGTTCCACTCACCCGGGGGCTTCGCGACTCCCTGTTTGGCTGCGGCCTGGTAATAAATTCCGCCCGTGTACTGGGCGGGAACCAAGTGCATCTTTTGATAGACGTCGGCTTGGTCGTCGAGGATTTGGATTTCCATCCCTTCGTGCGCCGGATCGCCTTTGGGGGGGAAACGCAGGCCGACGCCGCTGTTGCCGTCTTTCGGAATGCGATATTCCAGCCGCAACACAAAGTCGCTGTACAACTTGGTCGTACGCAGCCAGCCGCCTCCCGAGCCGACGCAGCTGAGCAGCTCGCCGTTGGCCTTCCAGGCACCGAGCTTCCCGTGCTGGACCTCCCAACCGACGAGATCCTGGCCGTCGTACAGTTTGACGAACTCAGGCTGAGTGCCCGCGCCCTCAGGCGGTGCTGCCACCAGGGGTCTGACGCCCATTGCGAAGATCGTCAGGCCGGCAGCAGCCGACAGGCACAATCGCACGAACCGCATCGACTTTCGATCCTCAATTCTCCCGGGGACGGCAAGACGGCGACCCGGAATGATGCTCATTGCCGGCGGCGCGTACCGCCTCCGAATTGCGCGGCCCGCAGCATCTACTGTAACATCTGGCAGGCCTCCAAACAGCCCTCTCGTTCGCCAAATCGGCCGAAACAACGGTATCGAATGGCCGTAGGCTGCGATCGCAGGCGGCTTTATCGGAAAAGCCCGCACGGCTGGGCAAAAGGTTGCTCCGACCGGTCGACGCTGACCGGTTTTCACCGAGCATCTTGCTGGCCGGCGGCCTCGTTTGACGCCCTTCCGCGGCCGCCACTATCGTTGGAAAGGAACCCGCGGGTGCGGGAACCCGATCGGTGCCGAAATCGAGATCCCGAAGAAATCCATCACGAGAGACTGGATGGCCCCATGAATCGCTGGGTGCTTGTGCTCGCCGTTCTATGCCTGAGTTCAGCCCCTGCCCCTGCGCGGGCCGGCGAATTCAATTCGGTCCTCAACATCGGAGACCCGGCACCGGCCTGGAAAGATTTGCCTGGCGTCGACGGCAAGCGGCATTCGCTGGCCGACCTGCATGGCCACGAGATCGTAGTGGTCGTCTTCACGTGCAACAGCTGCCCGATCGCCAGCGACTACGAAGACCGCATCATCGCGTTCGCCAAAAAGCACTGCGCCTTAGCCCAAAAGACCGCCTTGGTAGCGATCAACGTCAACACAGTCGAAGAGGATCTGCTGCCGCACATGAAAGAGCGCGCGGCCGCCAAGAGCTTTCCGTATCCCTATCTGTTCGACGAGAGCCAGAAGACTGGCAAGGCCTACGGAGCGCTGTTCACGCCGGAGTTCTTCGTGCTCGACAAGGACCGGAAAGTCACTTACATGGGCGCCTTCGATGACAACGTCGAGTCGACCAAGGTCAAGCACGCCTATCTCGAGCCGGCGGTGGAGGCGACCCTCAAAGGCGCGAAAGCCCATCCAGCGGAAACCCAAGCGAGTGGCTGCCTCATTCGCTACGCCCGCAGCCGGCGGAGAAAGCCGACCACCTGAGCGGGACTTCGTGCTTCATCCGCGCTGGGCGTTAGGCCTTCAGCATCAGCTCGACTTCGGCCAGCAGCTCTTCGATCGGAAAGGGCTTGGAGAGGAAGACCGAGACGCCGCGGAGCGCGGCGCACTCGCGGTGCTTCACTTCATCGGTGGCCGTCATCATGATCACCGGAGTCGCCCGAACCGTGCCGCGGACCATGCGATCGAGCACGTTGATGCCACTGCGACGGGGCATCACCAGGTCAAGGAGCATCAAGTCAGGTCGAGTGCACTCGATCTGGGCCAAAGCCTCGGCCCCGTCGCCGGCGACCGAGACGTCGTAGCCCCTTAGCAACAGGGCCGTACGTACGCTGGCTACCAGCTCGGCGTCGTCATCGACGACAAGAACCCGCTTTTTAGCAGTCGACATAGCCCGCACCCAACCTTCCAGACGTCGGACTTCGAGGGGGGCGAAAGCCATTGTCGGGGGTTTCCTTCTTCGATTGTATACGTGGCCCAGGGGGCGAGTGGCGAAGTAAATCGGCCGAAAACTGAGCATCCAGCGAGCGATTCGAAGAATTGCTCCGCGCGCGAACCGGGGATCGGCCAATCGTCGATCACGCACGCGCGGCTCCCGAATGGCCGATAAATGATGTAGACTATTCGGGTTCGCGCGCGGTCGCTGACCGCGTGGCCTTCGCCCGCAGCCGCTTCGGCGCCCCGTTGCGGCCAACCTGGCGGGCCCATCCTCTTCGGGCGTCCTTATGATTCAAGACGAGGCAATTTCGTGTCCGCAACCTCGGTGGTCGGTTTGCAGTGGGGTGACGAAGCCAAGGGAAAGATCGTCGACCTGCTCACCGACGAACACGACGTCGTCGTGCGTTATCAGGGAGGCAACAACGCGGGGCACACCGTCGTCTTCAACGGCGACACCTACAAGCTCTCGCTCTTGCCCGCCGGCATCTTGCACCCCAAGGTCGTGTCGGTCATCGCCACGGGCATCGTCCTCGACCCGAAGGCCTTCCTGCAGGAACTTGATTCGATCACGAAGCGACGCGGCCCGCTGACTCCGGGCAGCCTCCTGATCAGCGATCGGGCCCACGTGATCTTTCCGTGGCACGTCCTCGAAGAGGCCGTGATGGAGAAGAGCCGCAGCAAAGACCCGATCGGCACCACCATGCGGGGCATCGGCACGTGCTATCGGGATAAGGCTGGTCGTTCGCACGCGATTCGCGTGGGCGATCTGTGTCGGCCTGAGTTCTTGCAGAGCCGGCTCTCCGAAGTGCTCCCCCAGAAAAACAAGATTCTGGGAGCCCTCGATCCAGAGTTCAAACCGCTCGACGCGTCGGCCATCTACGAAGAGTATTCCGCGTACGCCGAACGGCTGCGTCCCTACGTCACCGACACCACGACCTACCTCCATAAGGCGATTCGCGACGGCAAGCGGCTCCTATTCGAAGGAGCCCAAGGGAGTCTGCTCGATCTCGATCATGGTACGTTCCCGTTCGTGACCAGCTCCAATAGCTCAGGCTGCGGCGTGCACAACGGCAGCGGCGTTTCGGAGCGGGCCATCAGCAAGATGATTGGCGTCGTCAAAGCCTACAGCACGCGCGTCGGCGGCGGCCCGTTCGTCACTGAACTCAACGATGCCACCGGCCAGCACATTCGCGACGTCGGCAATGAATACGGCACGATCACTCGCCGTCCCCGTCGTTGCGGCTGGTTCGACAGCGTGGCCGCCGGCTACGGCGCGCGATTGAGTGGCGTCGACTGCATTGCGGTCGCTCTGCTCGATGTGCTGAGCGGCCTCGAAGAACTAAAAATCTGCGACGCATACGAAATCGACGGCAAGCGAACCACCGACTTTCCGAGCCACGTCGACGACTTGGCGCGGGCGATCCCCGTTTATCGCTCGCTGCCGGGGTGGATGACCGATATTTCGCACGTGCGGCACTACGAGGATCTTCCCGCGGCTGCCAAACGCTACGTGGAGACGGTGACCGAGCTGATCGGGGCGCCGCTGGAGATCGTCTCGGTCGGGCCAGATCGCGAGCAGACGGTTTTCTGCGGCGGCAGTCACGCCACGCACAAATCTCACACCGTCAAGTTCCCGACGGTCTAGGTCGCCTTCCACCGCCTGCGGCCGGTCCCCTTCTTAAAGTTGCCGCCTTTGGCAATCCATTCGGTCCGCTCGCTCTTCGTCATCCGGCTTGCTGCAACCATCCGTTCGTAACCGAGGACGCGCATCGGTCGTTCGCAACAAAGCGGGGTCGGGCGACCGTCCGGCACGTAGTCCGCAGCCTCGCGCCGGATCGTGCCACAAAGGACGCAGATGTAATTGCGATTGAACACGCCGCGCCCCTCAACCCTTTTCGCGGCCCCAGACCTTTGCCAGCTCGATCAAGATATCGACCGCCTTCTGCATCTCTTCCAGGCAGGTCCATTCGAGCGGGCAGTGGGGATTGTGCTGACCTGAGGAGAGGTTGGGAGTCGGCAGGCCGCGTTCGGTCAACACCGAACCGTCGGTTCCGCCGCGGATCTGCGACATCTCGGGTTCGATGCCCGATGCCCGCACGGCTTCGATGGCCTTCGCCAGAGCGCGAGGTTCTTTGGCCAAACCGTCCCGCATGTTGCGGTACTGTTTCTTGATCTCGACTTCGATCTTCGCTCGCGGGTGCTTGATTCGTAGCTCGGCGGCAATCTTCTCGAGCAGTCGCGCGTGGTCGCCGAGGGTCGCCGTCTCAAAGTCGCGAAGAATAATCCGAGCCGAGGACGACTCCACGCCGCCGCTGATTTGATACGGATGTAAAAATCCATCGCGACCGTCGGTCGTCTCGGGGCTGAGTCGATCGGTCGGCATGCGGCTGATGAATTCGCTCAAGATGCGGACCGCGTTGACCATCGTCCCCTTGCCGATCGACGGATGCGTGTTGACGCCGGTCACCTTCACGATCGCCAGGTCGGCGGAAAACGTCTCGCTGTCGATGCGGCCAGAACCTTCGCTGTCGAGCGTGTAGCCGCAGGCGACTCCCAGCTTCGCGAGATCAACGTGGTCAACGCCGTGCCCGACTTCCTCGTCGCAGGTGAAGCAGACGCGGATCGGACCGTGGACGATTTCCGGATGCGCGAGCAGGTACGACGCGGCCGTCATGATGACGGCAATTCCCGACTTGTCGTCCGCCCCCAGCAGAGTTGTTCCGTCCGTGGTGATGATCGTCCGACCGATGAGTTTTTTCAGGGCCGGATTTTCAGCAACCCGCAGCACGCGGCTCGTGTCGCCGGGGAGTGTCAGGTCACTGCCGTCGTAGTTGGCATGCACGACGGGCCGCACGCCTTCGGCCGTGAACTCCGGAGACGTGTCGACGTGGGCAAACCAGGCGATGGCTGGTGCCTGGCAACCGGGTGACGCCGGCACCGTGGCCGTCACGATGCCGAACTCGTTCATCGCGACGTCGGCCAGGCCGATCTCACGACACTCGCCCGTTAGCATCCGGCAAAGTTCGAGTTGTTTGGCCGAGCTGGGGTAGCTCGTCGCACCTTCGACGGCCTGTGTGTCGAGGCGGGCGTAGCGGGTAAAGCGTTCGAGCAATTTATCCATGATCAATCATTCACGAGCATCAAGAGTTCGGGGAAAGAAATTTGACACGGGCAACCGTGTTGAGTCCTGGCTATCATATCGCAGGCTCGGGCGAAGACGAGTCGGGCCCTATCGCCGCAACTCACTACCGCGTTCGGATCGAGGACTCTCATGCAGCACGTCGCGGTCCCCAACGGGACGTTGAATGTCTACGCGCAGGGCAAAGGGACGCCCTTGTTGTTTGTGCATGGTTTTCCACTCAACAACTCCATGTGGCAGCCGCAAGCCGAGATGTTCTCCAAAAGGAATCGCGTGATCGTGCCCGACCTCCGAGGGTTCGGCGAGAGCACGGTGACGACGGGCACCGTCACGATGGAAGAGTTCGCCGACGACTTGCACGGCGTCTTGCATGGAGTGTGGGTCGACACGCCGGTGGTGCTTTGCGGCCTGTCGATGGGGGGCTACGTGGCCTGGCAGTTCTTTCGCAAATACCGGCCCCAACTGCGGGCCCTCATCTTGTGCGACACGCGGGCCACGGCCGATTCGCCCGAGGCGGCCGCCGGCCGACACAAACTGGCGGAAACCGTGTTAGCGACTGGCAGCCAGGCCGCCTCTGATGCCATGCTGCCCAAGCTGATGTCGTCCAAAACGGTCGAAAGGTGGCCCGATCTCGTCGCGAGCGTTCGCTCGATGATCGTCCGCAACAAGCCGACGGGCATCGCCGCGGCCGCGCTGGGCATGGCCGAACGGCCCGATTGCACCGACCTCTTGTCGCAGATCGACGTGCCGACGCTCGTCATCTGCGGACAGGACGATCAGATCACGCCGTCGGCCGACATGCAGAAAATGGCCGAGGCGATTCCCGGGGCGCAGTTCGTTCAGATTCCCAACGCCGGCCATCTCGCGCCGCTGGAAAATCCCGACGCGGTCAACGGGGCCATCAATCGTTTCTTGATCTCACTCGATGCACGGCCCGCGTCGTAGTCGCGTCGTTCACAGATCGGGTGGCACTGGCGGCTTGTCCGCCAGTGATTTCTTCCTCGTTCGTCAAAGGCACACTGGCGGACGAGCCGGACGAGCCGCCAGTGCCACCCAAGAAAATGTCTTGGACCCGGAGTCGAGTTTCGAGCCGGCAATCCAGCGGTACAATTGCAGCCGGAGGAACCATCCATGGGTAAGCAACACGCCCCCGCTTTTTTGAAGATCGTGACCGAGGCAAAAAAACACGTGAAAGAGTGCACAGTCGCCGATGTGAAAACTCGGCTCGACCGCAAGGAAAACTTTCAAATCATCGACGTGCGCGAAGACCGCGAGTGGGAAGCAGGCCATCTGCCCGGCGCCATTCACCTCGGCAAAGGAATCATCGAACGCGACATCGAGAAGACGATCCCCGACACGGCTGCGCCGTTGATCCTCTATTGTGGTGGCGGCTTTCGTTCCGCCATGGCCGCGAAGAATCTGCAAGAGATGGGCTACACCAACGTCATCTCAATGGACGGCGGCTTCAGCGGCTGGAAAAACGCGGGCTTGCCCATCGAGCAGGGCTGACGCGCCGATTTCCAAAGAGCCGCGCACGAAGTAAGCCGTTCTTAAATTTAGACGAGTTAGAAACACATCGCTCACTTCGTGCGCGGCTCCTTAATCACACGGTCAGCGTACGTTCCTGCGCGCACCACCATTCGCGTCATAGCGGACGAACAATGTGCCCAATTCTTTCAGAACGCCGTCGCACTCGGCTCTGTCTGCCTCTTGGAGGAATCTCGCATACCCCAGATAGGTCGGTTCGATGTAGACAGTAACCGAACCGCGGTGACCGTAAGGGACCGGTTGCACGGACCTTTTCAGCCTCTCATATTCGCGCGCCAAGCCCCTTCCCTTGGTTGTGTCGCCGAACTTGAAGCGACCCTTATCCGGTTGCGCGAGCGGGTCTTTCTCGATCGCACGCAAACTCAGTCGAATGGCCCCATTCGAATCAACTACTTTGCGGACCTGGTCCGCGGTCAGCTTTGGCACAAAGCGTAACACGATCCGATAATTGATCGTCACGATATGGCGACGATGATATTCATCCAAGGTTTCGTACGATCGCTGAGATTCCGCGCTGACCAGATTCACGAAGACAAATTCCTTTTGTGGTCGCACGACGAGTGACTTACCCTCGGTCTCACACGTCCAATTCACTGGCAGGCGCTGCTTGACGAGGGCTGTCAGGCCCCGCGGGGGAGCGACCTCGTCTTCACCTGCACGTGTGGAATTGTTGGCGAGAGTCAGGGCGAGTGCTGTTAAGCCGGCAACGCAGGAATTCATCCTGTGACTCCGCCAACCCGTGTTAGGGACAAGTAGGAAGTGACATCCGCTTGTGCGTTGCGCGCGATTCTCGCATAACTTAACTCCACAATCACCGTTCTTGAGCCCCTGCGGACGATCGTACTGGTTTCAACTCATGTCGGACTGGAAAAAAATCACCCTGGCCGATCTGGAGATGCTGCCGGTCGGTCATTCGCAGCGGATTCCCGAGGATTACCTCGATGCCAACCAGCATATGAACGTGATGTGGTACACGCATCTGTTCTCGTGCGCGCTCGAGGAGGTTTGGAATCGGGTCGGGTTGACGAGCGAATACTTTGAATCGAACCACGCGACCACGTTCGCACTCGAAGGGCACGTCCGTTATTTCAACGAGGTCAGGGTTGGGCAGCGGATCACCGTTCGCACGCGAGCCATTGCCCGGTCCGACAAGCGATTTCATATTTTGCACTTCATGTCGAACGACGACGCGAGCACTTTGGCCGCCACCATGGAAGCGATCGGCACGCACGTCGATTTCAAATTACGAAAGTCTTCGCCGTTCCCACCGCACATTTCCTCGGCCTTCGATCAATTGCTCGCCGAGCATTCGCAACTCCCCTGGCCGGCTCCGCTGTGCGGGGCCATGCACGTCTAATCCCCAGACTCGGCCGCACGTGTCGCGCTCGGGACAAGCAGCAGCGAACCTACGTACAGGCTCTGCCCAGCCAAGCCCTTGACGGTTTGCGAAGATTGCGGGGTATAATCAAGAGTCGCGAAGATCACGGCGCTGGGGCCGCGCTCGGCGCACAACCCGCGTCGATGCCGCGTTCGACGCACTTGGACAGCCGGCCGTGAGGGGCGGAAAGTCGGAAGTCCCCGGCTCTCGGCGGTTTATCTCCATTCCTTCCGGAGAGCAGAACGCAAATGACCGACTCAGACCGTAACGCGGCGATCGATGAGTCGATCGAAAAGCTGAACAAGGGCTACAACGCAATCCGCGATCAGATGGGCAAGGTGATCGTCGGCCAGTCCGAGGTCATCGACCAGTTGCTGATCTCGCTCTTCAGCCGCGGCCATTGCCTGCTGGAAGGCGTTCCCGGGCTGGCCAAGACGCTGATGATCAGCACGCTGGCCCAGTGTCTGTCGATGACCTTCAGCCGCATCCAGTTCACGCCCGACCTGATGCCGGCCGACATTACCGGCACCGACGTGTTGCAAGAGAACCGCTCGACGGGTGCCCGCGAGTTCCGGTTCATCCCCGGTCCGCTGTTCCACAACGTGGTGCTGGCCGACGAAATCAACCGCACGCCCCCCAAGACGCAGGCCGCGCTGCTCGAGGCGATGCAGGAGCGGCAGGTGACCGTCGGTCAGACCCGGCACATTCTGTCCGACCCGTTCTTCGTGCTGGCGACGCAGAACCCAATCGAGCAGGAAGGGACCTACGCTCTGCCCGAGGCC
>Ga0210393_10001863_pt1 | contig 17519 bp, 26 predicted proteins | sample IncBWC27OmetaG_FD_160068 | JGI IMG/M metagenome (GOLD analysis project Ga0210393, IMG submission 160068) | Forest soil microbial communities from Barre Woods Harvard Forest LTER site, Petersham, Massachusetts, United States - Inc-BW-C-27-O ... | reverse complement strand
TGAGAGCCCCAGGTCCGACGAATGGGAAACCCGTAGCAAGTAAGACAACGACTCCCGTCTCGAAGTAAGACCTGAACAGCTATGTTCTTGGTCGAGTTTCCACAGTCGCAGGTGTGCCGCGCGGTGGATCTAAACATACGATGTCTCTCAAGGCAGTTTGACTTTGATGAACAATAGACGACTGCAACAATACTTCGATCTCCTCTACCGGCCTTCAAGTTATGCTGGGGGTGATATCCCATGTGCTGTCCTGGGGCGTCGTTTTACCACCAGGGTTTCTGACTTGGGACAAACGGTGATTCAGCCACAGGATTCAGCAGAGATGACGCCTTACTCGCCATGACGAGATGAGAAAAAAAAAGTAGTGATACGACACGTTTCCACCACTTTCTTTGAGGTCTCGATGCACAATTGCTGCCCAGTCATCTGGACCGACGGAGCGATCGCTGCCCAGACCATCCATCGACTTGCATCAAAAAAGTGTTCAGATAAATTACCATGATACTTTGTGAGTTCCGCCAAAAATTGTTGGGCTACCGTTTCCGGAGACGGGGAGTGCTTCGATCACTGCCTGGAGGAGTGTGTGGGCTGGCACATCGAAAGTGGACGTTTCTGTTCCAATGAGCCTGGCTGCTCCTAATGGCGGATTTTCGATGACGTCCTCCTGGTTTCGCATCACGCCGAGGAGTGCTAGAGCATGAGATGCCAAGGGGTGATCCGCCATAATTCGAAGTTTTGCAGGACGCGAGTAGCTTAAATAGGGGATTGTAGGCCTTATCGGCCTTATCATCTCTCACTGCAAGCTAGTAGATGGAAGTCGGCCCGCTGGGGACTGTATGCGAGACGCGAGTCAGTGACGCCATGCAAACGAAGGCTCGAAGCTCAAACTCAGAGGGTACGATATTCACGGCACTCTTAGAGTGACAATGCCGATTCAAACAGCTGGAAAGCAAATCCGCGTCTATCTAGACTTATGACTTTGAAACAAATTTTACGTCCGACCAGCCTTGCGATGCCTGTACTACATCCTCGGACGCATCGGGTTCCAGTTGGCCTTGTGCATTCCGTCTCGCCCTGAGTGACCTCTAAGTGAGCGCCTCTGATAATGGCAATCCAAATAATGAGAACGGAAACCCACTTGAAAAACGTGTACGACAGGACAATGTCATCCAGATTTCGACACGCTGGATCGTCCAACACGTCTTTGTCGATGAAGAATAGTAGGGGCATATCGACCTCTTCCCCGGCCAACAACTTCTGTTCTTCAAAACAGAAGCATTCCACCTTGGCGAAGTACGGCGCGATCTACGACAGCAACAAACAAGTCCGTCACTGCCTGCCCCCTTCTGACCCACGCAGTTAATCGCTCACTCGGTCTGGGGTTACGTTGTACGTCGCGATGCCGATCACATCGTGATCGGCGTTGTTCTTCGCCTTGTAAAACGCGAGGCTAGTCTCGCCCGGCAACACGGTCACGTACTTCTGCTGGGGCGTAAACGTCCAGGGAAGCTGCTCGCTCCTGTCGGCGTTGAAGTGCACTTTGATGCGCTTGGCGCCCTCGACGGGCACGAGGCGCTCTACCTCAAAACGGCCCGTGCCGACGACGGGGGTGCCGGCGAACCCGGTCGCGGCGCAGAACATACGATAGAGCGGTACGGCGGCGTAAGTTACGCCGACGGCGAAGATGACCTGCGCGTCCGCCTCAGTTCAGAGATGTGGTGAGGGCGCGCGGCCGGAGCAAGGACGCACGCACTACGGCAGAGGTATACATAAATAAACTCCGGTTTCGTTGGGCGTATAGCTCGCGAGCAGAGACGACGCGTGCACGGGGAGACTTTGGTGGAGGCTGCGTGTGCGTGGACAAAGTCCTACATGGAACCGTACTGTTAGTCCAGAACGGACAAGGTGAGATGTCCAGTCGCGGGTGGAGGCGACATGAATTTAGATAGAAAGGCGGGGCGAGTCTCAAGTGATGGGGCGTATGGCAGAGAGGGAGAATGTTAGTTCGCAATGGCCGTGTTAGTGTCCGTAGTGCCGCAGTGGCCATGGTTTGGCCAGAAAGAGAAAGTCGTATGCGGCCCGTCCTGTCCTGACGCAACACTTTGGAGCCGCCAACGCGACCCAAGTCTCAAGTAATGTCCAAAGTTCCCTCTGCTTCCAGCACCCCCGCAGAGTCGTCGACGCCCACTCCAGCGCTGTCTGACGCCGATCTAGACCGTCTTCTCAACCGTGAAGCATCGGCCTTCCAGCGAGACGTAGAGGTCGAGCGTATCCTCAATGCCTTCAAGCTCAAGTCCGTTTTTTGCTTCTTCTCATCATCGACGGAGCTTATATCTCGTGACTTTATTTTGCAGTCCATATGACATTCTAGACTTAGAGCCATCTGCTACGGCTGAAGACGTCAAGAAGAAATACCGGCAGCTCTCTCTCTGTGAGCTGCCTTTCTCGACGAGAAACGTAGACCTGTGTTCGCTGATGCGCCACTTTCTGTACGTTCTTAACGACTAGTCATCCATCCTGACAAGTGCCCACATTCCCGAGCTCCTGAGGCATTCGACGTGCTAAAGAAGGTGCATCTACTTTCCCCTTCTGTAACCTGACAAGTGCCTAATTTTTCCCTACGTTGAAGGCCGAGAGCGAACTCGGAGACACCCCGAAGCGCGAGGAACTCGATGCTGCAATCAATCAAGCGCGTTCGACTCTACTCAAGGCTTTGTCCTTGCCAACTTCTACACCAGACGACCACCCGAAGCTCCAGGGTCTCACACCACCTTTCAAGGCTCAACTCCGGCAAAAATCGAAGGAAATACTAATCGAAGAGGAGTTGCGGAGACGAAGGTGCGTCAATTGCCGTCCGGACATTATGGCTATCCTCGACGAAATGCTTGATCGTAGAGCCATTAAGATGAACCTCGCCAATGAAGGCTTCGAAGCACGCAAGAAGGAAGAGGAAGTGGCGGCTAAGAAGCGCAAGGCCGAAAATGATGCCCAGTGGGAGGGTAATGCCCTTACCTTCCGTACGAGTGCCCTAGTGGTTTCTCATCTCTGCTTCATAGAAACCCGCGAACAGCGCGTGGATAGTTGGCGTAGCTTCACCAATACGTCGAAAAAGAAGAAAAAGCAGAAGGCAGATGTTCTTGGCTGAGATCCTATCCCGTTGCAGCATCCTCACATCGTCTATACTTGTCCACATCACACCCAGGTAATTAATGATTAGATGGCGCGTCTTCACGTCCGACAATGTATCGGTTCCATAAAATCGTTTAACCTCAAGAGTGCTGGGAGGATACGGCGCTTTTGCCGCAACATTTGCGTCTTCTACTCTCAATTGACTACCGAAGACGATATAAAAGGTGTATCAGCACTCGAGGCCCTACACCAACACGGCCCGTGGACCGTGCCATTCCCTTAAGTCTTGAGAGCAGACCGGTTTTAAAAGGGTCCTATTCTAAGTTCTCTCTAGGGGGGGTAAATTACTGCGAAGAGGGCCGAATGACACGGCATCGATTTACAACAGTACAAGAGCATTCGAGTAGGCCTACTCAAATGCTGTTGTAAATTGATGCCAAGGTCAATCATTTGACCCAATACTAATTACGTCGTCATCGTCAATAGGACGTAGTGTGCGTGCACCTTCTGTGATCTCGGCCGAAATGTCAATCACGGATCCACTGATTTGAATCTGCCGTTGTAATGTACGCCTCACAACTCCAGGTCCTGTCAAGTTGTTCTCCTTATCGTCGTTCCCGTCGTCAACGAAGATTACCTCCTGCGGCTGCCGCAGCTGAGAGAGAGCCTGTTGCGAAGACTGGGAGAGCTGGGCCTCTGACCGCTCGAGCTCACTGGCGGCGCGTGAGAGAAACGACGCGTCGATGCCATCGTGTCCAAAGTAGTACTCTGAGCCGGGCTCCGAGGGCTCGTCGGCCAGCGGCTCTGTGGGAGCCCGTGTTGGTGACAGCCTCAACGGGGCGACCATGGTCGCGCCAGGTGTCGAGAAGTGCGGCGAGGTGGCCGGCGCAGTCCGATAAGAGGATGGTGCAGAGGGGCCAGGCTGCCGCCCACTGCGCGCTAGCGGTCGGGGTTGAGGGAGCGGGTCGTTGACTGTGGAAGGGGGAGGTGGCCGAATGGCGCCACTGGATGGGCCTGGAATTGGCGGTGCATTTGGACGGGCTGTTGGTCGTGGGTCCGGCAGGTCTACGGACATGGGCGCGGGCGCGGGTACATTGGGAGCTGCTGGTGGCACAAGGGCAGGGGCAGCAACAGGAGGGACCTGAACCTCGCCACCTTCGCCTTCGCCCTCGCCTTCAGTCTCCGGGTCATGCTGAGCGTTTGGGCTGACACGACGGTCAGTATTGGGAACGCCGATGGTTGCGGGAAACCTACTCCAAGCGCAATCGGAGTCCTCTCAGAAACTTTTTGTCGCGATTGATGTCGAGATCCTCCACGCGGTAACCTTTGAGAACTATATTCCTAGGCTCCAGAAAGGCGACGCCGCGTCTGATGGTCACATTCTTTAACTGGATCTAGTAGGTTTTGTGAGTAAGGTCTTCAATTGGCTGCCTCCCGGGTCTGGGAAGGGCGTACCTTGAAGCCGAGCGAGGTGTTTTCGAGATCAAATTGAGGGATTTTTTTGTACTCCATCGCGTTCAATTTTACTGTCCCGTCACTGAGCTCAAACCGTAGCATCGAGCGTGGGTAGTTGGGAATTGGCCCTTCGTCCGCCTCGTCCTCGTTATCACCATGTACGAGGCCAGCGAGATCAGCGCGGTCGATTTTTGTCTGGCGGACGTTCATAAGGTTGAACGCGCTGTGACCTATCTCAGTCAAGGCCTCGATCTGCACCAGGACAGGTGGCCCGGATAACGAGCCCTTTTGCAGGTTGGCGAGGTCGGGACGGAGTCCAGTACCCTGAACCATCGAATCTGTAAGGTCTGACATTAGGAGCTGAGACTCGACTTGCTCCCGTATCTTGTCCATATCGGTGGCAGGGTTCAGATTGTGCTCGTCGATCACCCAGGCGTAGCATTGCGAAAGCCAGTTCTAACGAGGGTGAAGGGGACTTTGTCAACGCGCGTACTACAAGATGTTGACACCGATACGGATACCTCGTCCACGGAGGGTTTTGGATAGCTCTGCCTGAGCCATTGTACGAGCTGCGGTGGAGGCTGCATCGGCTCAGCGCGTGAGCGGGGTTGCGTGGAATTGGCGTGCGAACCCTCCCGTGTCCGAGGCGTTCGCTAACGCCTTTCCAGCCGGACGGCCGAAAACCGTCGCATTATTCAGCTCATGCAGGTTCGCCGAACGACCTGCTCTCATCATGCCATCTCGTCTACAGTAAAGACACACGCTCCTTCTGTCAATCACTACATGGCCTTGTCTGGTCCATCGCGCAGGGCCAGGGCCTTCAGCGCCACCTCCAACCGACCTCCGACCTTACCACGTCTCCCCGTGCCTGACCTTCACCAGACATTATCCAAGTATTTGCGGTCCTTGGTTCCCCTGCTCCAGGAAGATGAGGCGCGCGGAGGTTCCTCATGGCGGTCTGCGCTGCAGGAAAGGCAGCGCTGGGCCGATGAGTTTGAGAGAGGTCTTGGCGCGAAGTGTCAAGAGCGTCTGCATGGCAAGTCCTCGAGAAAGTCCACATTTCCGTCGGCGCTGACGCGCACAGGAAAGCTCTCGACAGATCCTCTCCCCGTAACTGGCTGGATGATAATATATGGCCGAAAAAGGCGTACCACGAATGGCGCCTGCCGCTCCTGATTCACTCGAATTGGTGGCTCGCGTTCTTCAACGACAACCGCATCCCGGAACACGTCCTGCGTGGACCTATAATTTCGAGCCTTGTACAGGTTACACCTTGGCAAGTCAGACGTGCTGCATGGCTTACGTTTAGACATCTAGAATTCAGGGACAATTTAGCGCGGTGAGCAAGGCGAGGGCCGCGTCTTATTAACAATCTAATCGTTGTTCGACTGTAGACAAGAGATTTACCCTAATACCACTCGTACGGGTGAGTTGTTTTTCTGATATGTGCCGGCCTTGTCATCTAATTGAGTTTTCGTCCAGGATTATGGTTCCAAGAGACGGTTGCAAAGATTTTCAACACCTGTCGCATCCCTCAGCTCCACTGCGATTCTTTGAGCCCTCAACCCCCACCCCATGTACCCAATTCTCGAAAAATTCTTGTCATGGTCAACGATTGGACTTACGCGGTCGAAGTTTACAATGAGAATCGAAAATTACTCTCCGTCGATATTATCGAGCAACGCTTGAGAAGCGTAGTCCAAGATGCAACGCGGCGCATACAAGCCGGCGAGGAGGTCGTTCCCGTTGGCATACTGAGTGCGGACCACCGGGATCGCTGGACAGAAGTGCGTTTCGTCCACCCAATTGGGCCCATGCGGCGGCTCACTCTATCTAGAATCTCCAATATCTCCTCTCTCTCTCCACCACTAATCAGAAGACCCTCGAAGTCATCCAGCAGTCGATCCTCGCTGTTAGCCTTGACTCCCACACCCTCGGTCTTCGCTCACATGGTCATCCACACACCTCACGCTCCCCGCCGCCGATCAACTCGCCCGAGGAAATCGACTGCCACCTGCACAACCTTCGTTCCTCGATCAATGCCCGAAACCGGTGGTTCGATAAGGGTTACACCATCATCGTCGAGACGAACACCCGCGCCGGGGCAATGGGTGAACATTCACCTTGCGACGCCCTCGTGCCCAGCATTGTTGCCGATTACGCCGCCACACAGTCCATCATTCCCGAGTCGTTCTCGTCGCCGGAACCCCCTTCGTTTTTTTCCGAGCGTGATCTCGATAGTACAGGGTGGGAGAGATTGGACTGGGTCACGGATGCACGTATCAAGGCGGAATGTATCGCTGCTGAGTCTCGCGCCGAAAGCCTCATATCCGACTCGGACGACAGCGTTCTCTGGTTCTCAGACTATGGCACAGACTGGATCAAGTCCATTGGTACATCTGGGTTCCACCGCCCCTTGTCAGATGCTGACCTAGTTGAACGAATACAGCCGGCTTGGCCCCGGACGCGTACGTGCAGATGGCGCTTCAATTGGCCTGGTACAAGACACGCGGGAACTTCACGGCTACGTACGAGACCGCTCTCACGCGTGCCTTCGACAAGGCTCGCACGGAGACGATCCGTACTCTGAGCGAAGACAGCCGTGCATGGGTCTTATCGATGACGGATACAGCTGCCACCGTGTGTTGCCCATCCTCCGTACCTCCGATTGTTCTGACGAACTATCAAGGCTGCGACGAAGCTCGCGCTCCTTCGTCGTGCTATTCAGACGCACACATCCCTCTCGCGTGAGGCCGCGACCGGCCGCGGGATCGATCGACACTTGCTCGGCCTTCGACTCATGATACGTCCCGAAGCCGACGAGCAAGCTGCGTTGTTTGACGACGCTCTGTTCGGCAGGAGTCAGGAGTGGAAGCTGAGCACGAGCGCGCTCAGTGCGGGGGAACTGTTCCGCGGAACGGGGTGCGTTGCCTGCCTCTCTCCTTACGAAGCGTAAAACTGAGTGCTTCGAAATCTAGGTTCGGCGCACCGTATCACGACGGGTACGGTGTCAACTGTGAGTCGCGCCCTCTCAACCCATGATAGGGTACCACTTAACGACCTCGATTTTTCGTAGACCTCTCGGGGCCCGACCTCATCAAGTTCAGCGTCGAATCAAAATTCTCATGCGCGGAGACGTCCACGCCCACATTCCAACGCGCGATCACGAGCGCACTCCGCGAGATGAGAGAAGTTTGTTCGCCAGAGCCGGTAGATACAGACGCTCCCGTAGTCGCTCGATTGTGAAGTTATTTCCATTCTGTCATCGCTCATTCGTACAAGACGTAGCACTAAATAGAATACCTCACGAGATCTGCGCGCGCTCATTCGCGCGCTTTAACTTTGCCCCCCCCCTCCTGGCCCTTGTCTGACACCTGAAGTTTACTCGAATTTCCCATCCTCGAAATCCTTATAAGTGAGCCACGCGCCAGGCCGTTTCCCCATCTCTGCGGCCATCTTTCCGACCAGGGAGTCAGCCCCTTTGCCTTCGAGGAAGGCCCTGCTTGATACAATGTACATGCTGCGCTGGCACCGGGTCAGCATGACATTGGTTCGGCGCAAGCTGTTCAAGAACCCGAGTGCCTTGGAGCGGACCACGGAGATGATGATGACGTGGTCCTCGTTACCTGTTTTCCGAGGGTGTTAGTGATGAGCGACTCCGCGCGCGTTGAGATGAGACGCTGACCCTGGAAGGAATCGACATTGAAGCACTTGTCACCCCAGTTAAGGTCTTCGTCTTGAAGCGCGTGCTCAAGCTTGCTTCGTTGTGCATCGTACGGGGTGATTATTCGATAGGGTTTATTTTCGTCTTGGAGGTGTCGAGCTAGAAGCACAATCGCCTCGACTTCTTTCGGGTTCTGAAGATGGCATTCGAGACGTGGTCACGCCGGTCGGTATCGCTCGTGCAATGACAAGAGCCGCACTCACGAATGAACTTTTTCCGTCGTCATCCAGTTGTTCTGAACCGTTCACATCGACAAAGTAGCACGCAACAACACTCGAAGGGACAACATGTTTCGGGTTTGACTTGAGTTTGCCATCGTAGACATGTTCGGATATAAAATCCCCGATTTGGGGTGGCATACGGTCTTGAGAGCTAAATTAGCAAGTCGCGCGCACCACATCGAGACTTGATACACACACTGAGTATCCAAAAAGCCGCGAGAATCCTTCAAATGATCAAGTTCGAAGATGGATTTTAGATTGCCAAGATCATCTTGGCCATGGGGTGGCACTACGAAAAAGTCAGGCTTTGGCCTGAGACACTGTAATGACGACTTACGTTGCTTATCATCTCCGATGAAGCACAACTTCCGGAGTGTGTTGCCAAATGTCTTGATCAGTGGGACATATTGTCCCACCTCAATTTGACTTGCCTCATCAATGAGAACATTCACGACAGGCACAGCCTGCGTGAATCCAAGGTCTTGTAGCCTTGGATTTGATATCATACTGAGGGTACATAATACAACTTGTGAGCCCTGAAGAACCTTCTGCAGGGAACCAGATTTGGGTAGCCTGTCTGAACGAATGATATTTTTTTCAATCTTCTTATAGAGGTGCTCATGCCTTACAAAACATCATTCAGATAATAACACCTTATTTAAGTCAACTACTCACCATTCGAAGTGGAAACTCTGTGAGACCAATAGCTTAAAGTTGAAGAATCCAAGCTTAGCAAGCTTCTCAGCAATATTTTTTACAGCAACATTAGACTGAGCCATTAGCCAGATCCCTCTTTGTTCAGCATGGATAGCAGAAAGTACATAGGATGCAATAACAGTGGTTTTGCCAGTGCCAGGAGGGCCATGAACAAGAGTTATGGGAGTATCTGAAGAAAGCATACTAGTGAGGGCAGTGTTTTGTGACTTATTAAGGGGTGCATCTTGATGTTCTTGAATTTCAATAGTAGGAGAATCAGGGGAAGGAGAGAAGGAATCAGGCCAGTTTACAGGTTGAGAGGGGAGCCAGAGGGCCCTCATCCAGTGGTTGTCAAGAAGAGGTAGAGTCCCTTGTAGCATAGATAAGATAGCATTGGCGCGATCAGACTCTGCCCGAGTGGGAGCTTCTTTCCCAAAAGAAGTTATAGATGTTATAGATTTACCCTCCAAGTCGTGCTCCACATCTATAGGGGCAGACTTGCCACGGACTCGAGAGGCATCACCAGGAAGAGAATAGGAGGTAGAAGAGCTATGAGCCAAGGTAACTTTGACCCTCTGAAAAAGAAAAGGTTAGAAAAAAATGTCTAAATTGGTTAAATGCTTACTGCGGCATTGGAAGTAATCCGGTTCGCGTAGCGCTGGGACTGTGCAACCATTTTTTCTTTCTTCGGGTCCCATCTTGTTTTGATCTCGTGGGTAACTGACTGGGGTTTCAAATTGTCTTGTCTCAGCATGTCGTATGCCATTTTTTGCAAGACATTCAATTCCTTATTCAAGTAACATAGTGAGCGGCACTGTATAGTCGATCAGATAAAAGAGATGCCTCACGTCGTCCGAGAACTTGTTCATATCAATCCTAGGGGCCTTATAAAACATATCTTTTATGACCCCGAAGTCATATTGACCGATATAAGCAGAAAGCCATGCTCGTTGCACTAGATTTATCAAGTCCTTGTGCTTGTTGGACTCATGAAGCATCCTTTCAAAAGCAGTAGTAATGTTCTCTGAAAAGATGGGGGATGCGTCAGCAATGACCAGCTTAACAGCGTCCAGAACAGAGCGGTCGGGGGCTCGAACTGCTGATTGTATATCAATTGCATCAGTAATTTTGAGGTGGAGGTGGAGGTGGAGGGATAGCGCAAGCGGTGCGAGGTCAAAGGCATAGAGAGTATGGAGCGGGTTGCATAAGAGGTCTTCTTCTAGCTGGTGGCGGCGTTCCATGTTCCGTGGCTGAGTGCCGCTGCCACCCGTGTTACCATCGCGGTAAGCCCTCGTGCTATGGAAGTTAATGATGAGAACGCGGGTGTCGCGCGCACAAGCGAGGGCTGGCAAGCCACCCGACTGAGAATAAGCCGGGGAGATGCCCACTGAACGGGGAGAGTTCGCATCGACGGTCCCAAGGAGCCAGTGGATATCGTCCGTTTCGAGCTCTTTTTCGTGCACGATACGGGCTTCGATGCTGTCGATGGGCTCGTCGATAAGGGTTTGAATAAACACGAGGGGCTGAGCGACTGCGGATTCTTTGTGAGATGACATGATGTCGACGACGATGACGGAGGAATCGAAGTTCTGAGGAGACTTGAAAGAGAGAGAGGTGGGCAAGATGGAGGGGATGGTCGTCGTAGCAGAGCAAGACGGCGAGTGCGTTATCGATGGGGATGAGCGCGCAAAGGAAGGCCTCGCCCATCCTCGTGGCTTGGCTGACGTCCATCGGACGGCCGTGGTGGCCAGCACAGAAGCGTGAATTCCTTATTTGTGCGCTCTTATCCATGCCACGCATGTGCCATCAAGCCAACATAATCACGAGACCCCAACGCACCTGGGCGCATGATGGATGCGATATCCCACATCGTATTAACGTCCGCCATAACATCTCAAAAACGTGTCCGAACAGAACAGAAGCACACTTATCACGACGGTATCGTAGCGCCTTCCCCCGCACGCACCCCTTGGAGATGCGACGGACACGAATCCGTCGCCATAACGGGACAGTTCATCACACGCACGGGTTCCTTCCCTTCGTGACCGCAGAGATTACCCACGGGCGAGGGCTGAGGGTTATACTCAGGCTCTTTGCGTACGCCGACGAATTAGTAGGCTCGTAGACGACAATCTACAGCCACGACACGCCTTACGTGTGCTTGAAGACAAGGGTATTCCGAATAAAATCCTGCGCAGAACAGAGAAGATCTGCGGCCAAGGCCTTAAAACTGCTTTGAGGTCGGAATGTAGACACGGAAGCAAGTGGGCGCAACTTACGATGCTTGCCGTACAAGTTCGATGAAGTAAAGGAAGATTGGTTATCTGGACCAGACGTCATGCAAGGAATCAAAATTCCGGGATTTGACTCGGATGCGCTCCCTGACCCAGACAGTCGCTTGGGCTCATCTCTCCAGATGACTATTAGGTGGTTTCCTCTTTGCGGTATATCCGAGACAGCCAGACCCTGTACAAAACATAGAGAAACGTCCACATCAGTCGACATGAAACTTTGCTGAGATGTGTGGAGTACGTTGAGCTTTCCGCTGTACATGGACATGGTTGCGTGGTTGGGGTGGACGGAGGCCGATAACGCTGTTTCTCAGCCTCTGTAGGTCATAAATAAGCAACCGCAGCGACCCTATGGCCTATCGCACCGACAAAAGGGTCGGCAAGGGGGTTGTAACCGATGATGCTTATGAAGGACTGACATGGACGGAGTGAGCAAAACCTAAGTGAAGAGCCACCGAGCCACCCACGACGCCACACGCGCTGTCGGGCCGGCACCGCAGGTGTGGTGTGTCGGCACTATCAGCAATACAACGACTTACTGTCCGTCCAACGTTCAACTCCTATGGCGACTCCCTTCTTGATTGGAATCGGTGCCATTGCTGCTGGTCTCGCCGGCCGTCATTTCCTCCGCCGCAGTGCTATGGGCGCCGCAGACCAATGGGTCAAAGGCGGCTTCAAAGCAAAAATGGACAGGAAGGAGGCTTTGGCCATCCTTGGTCTCAAGTGTGTTATTTATCTGTCGTCCCCCCTTCGCCCCGTTCTAGATGAACCTTCTCACAGGGATGGCCCTACGCTCAAAGTAAAACTGAAGGACGCGCATCGTCATATCATGCTCGCTAACCACCCAGACCGTGGCGGCGCTCCCTACATTGCCAGCAAGATCAACGAAGCTAAGGATCTGCTAGAAAAGGAGCTCCGGGCTCGGTAGTATCGTGCGTTGCCTCGTAGGATTGGGTATGTTCATACATCGCGCTTTTTTCGTCATTCTTGCTAACCCTGGCACAAAGCTCATTTGCAGTCGTTAGACGTATCACTGTATAGACACTATAATTCATTGCCAATCACCATTCATATGAATACCTCACACCCCGGCCGAGTTGAGTTGAATATTCCTACTCTGTCGACCATTCGTCTATGACGGTCGTGGAAAAGCATGGCGCACCATCCCATTTCTTTTCAAAGAGCAGGGAGTCTCGACCTTGGCAACTCTTTGGTCTAAGGTCTAACATCCCCATATATTTCATGCTGCACCCACCAATTCCTTTCCTCCGCCCAAGCCCAAGGAACGTTTGGGCGGAGGTCCGACCATTATCGATGACTAAGCACACCGGGATCAATCCGTGCCAGTGATCAATTCCACTCAATAGCGCTTCCTCGCCTCTATTTCCAGGGCACTACGGGACAAACTCAGATATGGACGCGGAAGAATTCGAGCCGTCCAAACTGGGTACCAGAGCTCAGTATGTAAGGTAGCTCGCGCTTGAGGACCGACATTCACATCGTACAGCTGGGACCACGTCTATGAGAGTGAAGTGGCAAACTTTGAAGAGACCGGGGATGAGGGAGAAGTCTGGTGAGCCAATTTTTCATCCCTTTTTTCTTTTTCCAAAAATCTTCACGACACGCTTCGATGTGGATAAATCGCAGGTTTGGCCAAGACAGCGTCGAGAAGATGGTCGACTGGGCGCTAGAAAATGTGCCCGCATCCTCCGATCCTCGAATCCTCGAGATCGGGAGTGGGAACGGGACTTTGCTCTTCGCGCTCCGCGAGGCAGGGTACGCGCCTCCCTGCCTGAGCGGCCTCGACTATAGCCCGGACGCCGTCAACCTCGCCCGCATGGTCGCTCGGACGCGGAACAGCGAAGGGATCGCTTTCCACGTCTGCGATTTTCTCTCCGAGCTGCCTCCTCCTGCCCCCGGACACGTTGATGCCCTGGGAGGGTGGGACCTTCTGCTCGATAAAGGCACTTACGACGCGATCGCCCTTGGAGAGAAGGATGAGTCTGGGAGATCTCCCGTGGCGGCGTATCCAGTACGCGCTTCGAGATTGCTGAGGGAAAATGGATATTTTTTGATCACTTGTAAGTTACAACATGATCTGGCTCCTATCCTCTTGTTGATCATTGCGCCCAGCATGCAATTTTACGGAAGAGGAGTTGAAGACGAGCTTCATTGATCCGGAAACAAACCTTTGTTTTCAGTCAGGCTGGCTCTCTTGTACCTCGACAAAGGCTGACCAGAGACATGCAGTTCGCGCGTCAAACACCCATCCATCTCATTCGGAGGGAAGACTGGGAGTGTCTACACCACCGTGGCGTTCAAGAAAGGTCCCTCGGAGTAGTCATAAGCATATTGCAATTACAGAGTAAGTGTGACATCCATCCCTGTTCTTAGAGTATCTATCGCAACGGTACAAGCCCATTGAATGAATTCCTCTCCAGAAGCCTTCTTCATCTCTGTTAAAAAATACACGAGGCCCATGATCAGCGCCTGGATCCGCGTTGCTTTGATAAAGATTTCTTCGAGAGGGCCCTTAGTACGTGTGCGCGGCAATTCACCGCTCGAAATTGGGGTCGATACCTGGCTGTTTGCGAAGAGCTGGTGAAAGAGGTGCGAGAGAAAATCGCGTGTTCGGGGCTTCAGTACCGTAAAGTCTACAGGCTGAGAGCGGCAGCTCAGTTACACGAATGTTTTGAGTAATCGATAGAACGAACCTTGAATATAGATAGCGTTACACAGTCTTTCGCAATCCACCACGCGTACGCGTTCGCAATATTACGCATCTTGGCTGAAGAGACATCTTTCACTTCGAATCCATCCTCGTTGCCTTTCAGGTTTTTGAGGACTTCTGCGCCACCAACCGAATCCTCCCCGAGGTCACGTAAGAAATCCCAAAGGCAAAACTGAAGCGTTATCTTATATGAGTGGGAGGTTCGGCAAAGATGTTGGCAGACGAAAGTGTAATAAGGATTATAAGCATTTTCCTGTAGTTTTTGAAGGGCTATGATGAGCAACAGCCATCAAACGGTAGGGAGAACACCGACGTTGCCACAGCAATTCACAAGCACACGGACCACTTCGCGCTGTTGCACTTCTGTCAAGTTCAGCTGGGCGAGCCGCTCACAGGCATCGACGTAGTCCTGTTCTATTTTAGCAAACTTGTAAATACTGCCCGAGTCTGACATACCTCGCTGCTCATCAGAACAACAAATATACTCCGTCGGATGTCAGTGTTCATGCCTTGCTTCTTGGCGAGTTTCAGCAGAGCATTCACATCGCCATCTTGCCTTGTCGATGCGTACTTGGATCCCTCCTTTCGCTCCACGAGTGGGTCACCGTTCCATGCCGCGCCGACGAGCCACCATTTGCCTCTTGTTTCCGCGGAGTGCAAGTCCTCTAGGCTCACTCGCAGCGGGTCGTGCGGGACCACTGGACGATGGGAGTCAATGTTACGTTACGGTAAACCCAATCGGAACAGCTCACGATGTCGCGTTTTGCCGAGCCCAGCCAGAAATTTCTTCAGACGCTCAGTAGTATCTCCTCGGACTTGTTCCGCCGTCGCTCGCTTGGTCTTGTTATTTTTCAAGTTGGTCAACATCTCTAACATGAAGCGTGTTCTCGAACTACGGAGAGAGCTTAGACGGAGAATGCAGATTAGATTAGTAAGATTGAAAGATACAGTACGTTGAAGTCTTTTCCACTCCTGACGTCTTACTCTGGACAATCTGGACGATATCTTTCAGTGCGCTCGGATCATCCTGTCGAAGTTGTTGCCCTGAGTCTCGAAGCCAGTCAGCCGCAATGAGGTGATCAGAATATTGGTACCTACTACGAAGGAGCTTGAGTAAGAGCTCCACAACGAATTCTGACAACTCCACAGATAGAAGAGTACGGATTATATCATAAATCAAGACGCAGGAGATAACTTGGAAGTTGTAAAGCTCTGAAAGGAGGACTATGAGGTTGGAGCATTCCTTTCCCAGTGAGTTGCCTATTGCTTCGTCAGGGGTAGCAGAGGTGGTGATATAGTGATGCTCGTAGGAAGAAACAACGTTCTGCACAAAAAAGGCAGCTCAACGTGAGAGTTAGTCGAAGTTCATGGCGAAGAGAGTGCTTTTACCAAGCTCGACACCAACAATCCTATGCAGGCTGGATATCAAGGCAGCATGGAGAATAACGTAGGAGTCCAGCAACGCGGAGTGAGAAGTTATGCTCTCAATGATGAATGATGTGATTGATGTTGTAACATCTAACGCGAAATTAAGCGGAGGATAAGAATATCAGATGGGATATCTCACCATGTCTACGGTGTTCACGGTACAAGGTTTCGATACTATCGAGTATTGTGGCGATATTCTGCTCGCTAAGCCTATTCAATATCCGTGTAAGTTTCCGTTCATGCGGGGGACGAAAGAAACCTACTTGTTAAGCAAACCCTTGAGCTGGCGGGTCAACTTGACATTGGTCTCTGCCCCTTTAGTATCCGCGGGTTTCTCTCTGAGATGAGGCGGGACATAGCTTGAAGTTCCGACTATATGACTAGGTAAAGCACGGTATCTCTAAAAGGTGATTTATACGTACCAGACGAGGATTGTTCATGAATCGGCAGAGAATTAGATGATGGAGCAGGATGTAACTCCTCATCGGGAGAAGCTCGATCAAATTTTGTATCTTGAAACCCATGCCACTCTTCGAGTCCAGTGGACCTGCTTTCATCATAATCGCTATCTTCGCTTTGTTCACTTTCAACAGCGTCTGATCCAGAGGAAGGGCGTGGACCATGAGAGGAATTATCGAGGTGCTTCAGGAAGCGTAGAATGGTATGAGCATTCAATAGTCATTGGTGGCCTACGACATACCTTGGCAGAACGCGAGGTAGTGATGGTATTAAGATCACCCAAAAGATCTAAGGCTGTAATTCGAGGTTGCGATGCACGACGCAAGTAGGACTACTCACCGCCGAGCCCATCGTTCTCGATGTCTTTAAGGTATCCACCACCATTTTTCGACACCTTCCCGGAAGTTAGCTTCGCCTCGAGGAGGGCAATATATCTGTCCTCGTCCTCCTCCTGCTGACTGCGCGGCAAGGGAGGTAAAGTAAAGCGATTCGAATGACGGGACGAAGGTGTCCTCGTAGAAGCAGCAAGTCGAGAGTCCCTTGATTCCAAGGCAGATGAATGACTGGGGAGACTCTTCCTGACTTGCCGATCTAAACTTTGAGGTCGCGGTGCTTCGGCCACCGTCGTCCTCTTAGACGGGGGCGATTCGGGGTGAGGAGAAGTGGCGACACGCTTTGCGTTGGTAACCGTCAACGAGAAATATTCAGCCTTTCTTCGTTTCTTCCCCTCGCGGTCTTGCTTTCGGGCTTCCTTTCGACTGACTTTTGGCCTGTGCAGACCACTGCGACCACGCCGCGGTGTAGAAGTTGCATCTAATGTAATACTTTGAGCAAGACTCTGGCATTATATCTATGTATTCTGATCACCTTGTGTTTCATCGAGTTGGCTTAACAAACTCTGGGGCAGTCGCAGGGCAGTCGGACGTGACCGCATCGTCGAGAAATTTATTTCAAATCGTTGGCTCGGACCACTCTCGGACCGGATTAAGTTCTTCCCACAACTCATCCATGTACAGGTGCGAATGCGAATAATTACAAGATGTACCCCATGACCCAGTTTTCGGTGAGAAGGTGCAAACACCGCACTGCCATACAGTGACTTCCCAGTATTTTATTCAACCCACAATTACAGTAATCGGGATCCACGCCTAACTTCCAAAAACAAATAGGTCCTTTCAAAAACCAGGAGTTATTTTACGAAAGTCTGACACCACTCATACACATCTGCTGAAGACTCGGAGCGTCATGATGTTCTGGACAAGAAGCCGGAGGAGTCATTGGTCACCCTACTCTGAAATCAGGTTTGAGTGAAATAAAAGCGTTTAAGAAGGCTCGCCAGTAGACATGCTACACTTACACGATCCGAAACTTCTAACCAGTTGTCT
>Ga0210393_10001862_pt1 | contig 17521 bp, 10 predicted proteins | sample IncBWC27OmetaG_FD_160068 | JGI IMG/M metagenome (GOLD analysis project Ga0210393, IMG submission 160068) | Forest soil microbial communities from Barre Woods Harvard Forest LTER site, Petersham, Massachusetts, United States - Inc-BW-C-27-O ... | reverse complement strand
AGCGCGCGCGAATCCGTTCAGCGTTCGCGTCGCGCCTTCAAGGCGAACCTGTCCTGCTACGCGCCCGAATGCGGCGACTGACGACGGTGCGTCGGCGGCGGCGCCGGACGCAGTTAGGATCCGATCGAAGTCGAACTCGCCGCCGCTCCGACCGATCTCGAAGCGCACGTTCACTTCGGTGTCGCAGTCGAGCCGACCCGAAGCCAGCGCGCGCTCGATGCTGAGATAAGCGGTAGCGTCAGGCACGATCACAGCGGGTCCGCGAAACGCGAGCACGATCGAATCCCCTTCGCGTTGGAGCGAGAGCGGGCCGTGCGTGACGGCGCTGGCGGAGCGGGTCGGCCTGCCCTCTGCCGTGAACAGCGCGGCCCGATGATGGTCGAACAACATCATGATGCGCGCTCCCATGCCCGCGCCGCCGACGTCGAAACTCGCCATCGCGCCGAAACCCGCCGCCGGATCATAAAATTCGATGCCGACGCGGCCGGGCGCGGCGACGGTCGCAGCCGCACCGATTTCAGGTCTGGCGACGGCCGGACGAGGCGCGCGATTCACCACCAAGGGTGCGCGCGGCGCCGACGAATCAGCGCAGTTGGGTGAAAAGACTTCGGCGATTGCCTCTTCGCATCGAGCACGCATCTCACCGGGCATCCGCAGCGCGACTGAGAGTTCGAGTTGGGCCGCATCGACGACTCCCGTCATCGCAGTTTCGGAAATCGCTCTGAGCGCCGCGTGCGGACTCTGACGGTGCCGCGCGGTGAACGCTTGCAGCAGGTTCTGCAGGCCGCCGCCCGGGTAGCGCATGCCGTAAGTCGGCTTGATTCCATTGCGATACAGGCGATCGGCGAGGCCCGCGAGCGGGCCGTTGATAAAGTCGTCGCCGGCCGAGACGCATGCGGAACCGGGCGGCCGCAGTTCGCCGCCGAAATGGCGCAGTCCAAGTCCGAAATCGAGGCGCGGCTCGATGATGTTCCATCCATGGATGAGCAGCACCGTGACCCGGCCGTGCCGCGCGACGATTGCATTGATGCGATCGGCGATCAGTTCGAGCAGCCACGGCGCACGTTCGATAATCTGCGAGAGGCGGTTGCAGTCGAGCCGATTGCGATCCATCGCGATGTTGATCAGCGCCGACGCGTTCAGGCGCGCTGCGAGTCCGCGCGTGATGTCGGCAGTGTGAAGGTCGTTGACCTTGGGGTTCAGCATCGAACGGGTTCGCGGTTCCGCGCGTCCGCCGTGCGGCGCAATCAAGAGCAGCGGAGAATCGGAATCAATTACCTCAAGCCATGACTCGGACGCGGCAGGCATTTCAGATCGACGCGGATCGATGGGATTTGAGGACGTATTGCGCGTGAAGTATGAACGACGCGATGAAATAGTAAGCGATGTAAGTCAGACCGCCCCACAACATGATTGGATTGATTACGGGCAGCATCAGCAGTGATGCGACGGTCAACACTCCCCAGATTATTCCGAGTGTGAGCGTAATCGGCCGCAGCGGCACCGTTCGATTTGGGTAAATATATTTCAGCGGCATGAATACCATCACGCCAAGAAGCAGCAGCACGGCGACATTGAAGGTAGTGCCGGAGCCGAGACAGTAAAGATAAAACGCGACGAGGTTCCAATAGTTCGGGAAGCCGAGAAAGTAATGGTCGGGCGTTTTCGCTTCGGTGTGGCAAAATCCGTAAACGCTCGCGAGCATGACGAAACACGCGAGCGCCAGGCCCCATCGCGAATCTGGAATGATGCCTGCCTCGAGCATCAGGAAAACCGGCGCCACCGTGTAGGTCAGGTAGTCAACGATGTTGTCGAGCAGCGCGCCGTCGAAGGTCGGCACGCGCGTCTTGACCATCAGCCAGCGCGCAAGCGGCCCGTCGCTGCAATCGATGATGGTCGCTGCGCCCATCGCGAGAAACGATGCGCGAAAATCCCAGCGCGAGGCGAAAAAGATCGCGAGCAGGCCGAGCGCGGCGCCCAGCGCAGTATATAGATGTACGCCCCATGCGCAGGCAGTGAGAAATTTCTGCCTCGGGAACACCCGCGGCAGGTCTGCGGCTGCGCCTGGTGAGGTCAAGTCATTTGTCCGGCTTGTAGTCGCGCGGCCCGAAGTATTCTTCGAGCACCGTCATGAACGGCCCGCAGGCGCGGTTTTTTTTCACGAGCTGCATCGCTTCTTCGAGAGACATTTGCCGATATGCGCGCAAAAACGCAATCGCCAGCGTCGGCGCTCGATTCATCCCCGCGTTGCAGTGAAGATAAACGCGCGAGCCCGAACCGACCAGGTCGCGAAGATCGTGCAGCGCCACTTCGAGCCGTTCGGCCATCGCGTCCGCGCTGCCGTCCTGGATGGGAGTGCGCACGTAATCAATTCCGTTCGCGTCGTACTCCGCGCTCAGCGTGCGGTTGTCCAACCCGTTTATGCGCAGGTCGTCGTCGTCCTGAAGATTATGAACAGCGGTAACTCCGTAGGTGTCCTTCAGCCACGCTATGTCGGCTTCGCCGGGATATTCGCCGACCAGCAACTCGTCGGAGATGACGCTGACCGTGGGACGGCGCTCGCCGCGAGTCGGGCGCGGGCTATGGTCGGCGCGTTTGCTGAACCAGTCAACCATGAATCAAATGTAACCATCCGGCGGGCAGGTATTCCAGTGTCATACCGGCGTCAGGCTTTCGCGTGGCCTCGGGGTTGTTCGGGTGAGCGCTCGGTTTTGGCGCGCGATTGCTTGGCGGCTTCAGGACTGCGCGAGGGCTCGGTCGATGTTTCGGGCGTAAGGGTCACCTTAGAACGCGAGCCGGATAGCGCGAAGACTGCGGTGCGCATCAGGTCTGCGATTTTGCGATAAGCGCCGGCGCCTTCGGAACTCGCCGCTACCTCTCGAAGCTCCGAGGCGGTGATCGCGTGACCGATGCGGACTTCGACCGGATGACGCCGCGGGACGAGGCTGCCCTTGCCCATGACGTCATGAGTGCCACGAATCAGCACGGGCAACACGTCGCATCGACTGCGCAGCGCCAAAAATCCCGCACCGCTCTTGAACTCGTGGATTGCGCCGTCTGCCGAGCGCGTCCCTTCGGGGAACATCAGCACGCTCCGGCCTTGCGCGAGCTCGGCGAGTGCGTCCTCGAGCGACTCGAGTTGCGCGCGTTCGCGATCGAACGGCATCAGCGAGGTGAAGTTGGCCGCCAAAAACCGCCGCGCCGGCGTATTGAAGAAATAATCCTTCGCCGCGAGCACTCGCATGTCCTCGCCGATCGCGCCGAGTGCATAGCCCACCAGGCTGAAATCGAGATGGCTTGAATGATTGGCGACGACGATAAAATTTCGATTGGCGGGGACGTTGCCGCGCCCGAGGATTTTCGGTTTCAGCCACCCGTCGAAAAGTGCGCGCTCCGCTCCACGCACCGCGAAACGGCCGAGCCACTTCAGCGGCCCCGGCAAGCGCGGAGTGTAAGGATCGGCGAACTTCGCATACGACGGCATGCGCGGACGTCCGTTGCCACCGGGCTGAGCGGCGAGCAGCTGCAAGTCCGCGACGGTGCGCAGGTCCGCAATTTCCTCCGGCGCGATATCCCGACTCGCGCGCTCGCCGATCAGCTCGCCGATTTCCGCCAGTGCGAGCGAGTCGAGGCCGAGGTCTTCGATCAGCCGCGTCTCGGGCGCGATGTTAACCGGCTCGGTGGCGATTGCGGCGAGCGCCTCGGCGAGCCACGTCTCGACTTCGGAATTGGAGGCCTCGGCTTCGATGGTATTCGGGCGAACGTCGAGCATTCGCCGCAGGGTCGCCGCTACGTCCGCGCGTTTGATCTTGCGGGTGCGCGTGCGCGGCAGTTCGGCGTCGGTGAAGCGGAGAATCCTGATTCGTTTGTGCGCGCTGAGCTCGCGCCCGACCCGGTCGAAGTCGGTGCGGAGCCGATCTTCCACCGCGCGGCGACTTTCTCCGCGTGCGTACGCTGGGACGACCAGCGCGGCGACCTGCTCGCCCTGTCCGACCTTCAAGCCGACGACAGCCATCTCCTTGACGTATTGGGAACGTCCGTAATTTTCTTCCAGCTCCTCGATGTAGATGTTGTTGCCGCCGGAATCGACGATCACTTCCTTGGCGCGGCCGACGATGTACAAGCGGCCATCATCGTCGAAACGCCCGAGGTCTCCGGTGTGAAGCCATCCGTCGGTCAAAACTTCGGCGGTCGCAGTCTCGTTGCGATAGTAACCCGCCATCACATTCGGACCGTGCACGACTATCTCGCCGATCGAGCCCGTCGCCGGCATCAACTTGATCTCGACGCCGTTCAGCGGACGACCGACCGCACCAACTTGTAGCGGTTCGTCGGGTCGCCCAACGGACAGAACGGGCGCTGCTTCAGTCAGGCCGTAGCCTTCGAGGAGCGGGATGCCGATGTCGTTGAAAAATTCGGCGACGCGATGGGGCAGGGCGGAACCGCCGCTGACGGCGAGCTTGAGCCGGCCGCCGAGCGCGGAATGAACCTGGCGGAAAACGATTGAGCCGAAGTTGAGGCCCGAGTTGGCGTCGAGGCGGCGGTTGAGGTCGCGCAAATTGTCGAAGCCGGCGTGAAACAACGGACCGCGCGCTTCGACTTCGTCGACGATGCGGCGATGGACCGCTTCCCACACAGCGGGCACTCCGATCAGAGCAGTCGGGCGAACGTCGGCGAGGGTGCGCGAGAGAGTTTTGGCGTCGACCTCGAGCGGATAGACGATGGTCGCGCCGCTGGCGAGCGGCAGGAGCATACCGCAGGTGAACTCGAACGCGTGATGGAGCGGGAGCAACGACAGGACTACGTCGTCGGCGCCGAGGACGAAGACCCGGGACAGCATCGCGACCTCGGCCGCGAAGTTGCCGTGCGTGAGCATCACGCCCTTCGGCGCGCCGGTGCTGCCGGAGGTGAAGAGAATCGAAGCGAGGGCTTTTCGTTCGGGCGGCGCGGGCGGCGTCTTGGCGTCGCCGCGCAGAATGAACGGCCGCGCGAGTTCGGCGAGGTCGAGCTCGATAAGTTTCGGATGAGCGTCGGCGAGCGCGGCGCCGAGGCGGTTGTGCACGGCGCTGGAGCGCAGCGCGGCGGTGGGCTCGGCGATTTTGCATAACGGCGCCAGCTCTTCGGCGGAAATCAGCTGGTCGAGCGGTACCGCAATCGCGCCGGCACATAGAATGGCGAAGTAACCGAGAACCCAGTCGGGCGAGTTCTCGCCAATGAGCAGCACACGGTCGCCGGGCTTGATGCCGCGCGTCGCCAGCAGCAGGGCAGCGCGATGAGCGCGGTCGCGCAGCTCGCGATAGGTAGTCTGGGTCTGCTCGCCCGACGGGCGGCGCGCAATCGTTGCGACTCGGGAGCCGTAGCGATCGGCGGCGCGATCTAGCAGGTCAACGAGGCTGCGATGGCGCGGCAGCGACTTGGGGCGGCCGCGTGCGTGAAGATCGAGCTGCGGAAAGATGTGACGGCGCAGGCCGGGCAGATGAATGTTGATCCAGTAGTCGCGCCAATCGATCAGGTCGGGACGAAAGGGGTGATGCTCGGCGTCAGCCTGCTTGAGCGACGCGTAGAGCGCGCGAATGTTGCTCGCGTGAAAGGTGTAGACCAGCTCCTGGATGTAGGGGCGATAGACCTCGACCAGCTCGCGCGCGAGGTCGGTGTTCTCCTTGAACTTGTCGATGCCGCTTTCGATTTTTTTCGCGCGTTGGTTTTCCTCGCCGACCACGCTGCGGGCGAACGCTGCCGCCTGCTTGAGAATTTTCGGAACGGTGTTACTGGCGAGGTCGTAAGTGCTCTGCGAGACGACGACGGCTTCGAGGTGCGGGCCGAGCCAGCGCATCGTGCCGCCGCCCTTGCGATGCTCGCGGCGATTGCTGAGCGCAGTTAGCTCGACCAGTCGGCGCATCGGCAGCGGATTCCTGTCCGAAGTGCAGAGCTGGTAGATGGGCTGGTGCTTGCGCGACAACAGCGCGGCGAGGATTGGAACCATCGCATGCGCGCCGAGATCGACCGGAATCACGTCGAGCACCAGCTCAGCGCTGGCGGGATAGAAGCGGTAGCCGCGGCCGGCGAGGTAGGTCAGCGGGGCGCTCGTGTTGACGCCCTGGTTCCATCCGGGAAAAGGATCGCGCATCGCGCTTTCGATGATCGCAGGGCGCACGACGGTGACGTTGAGCGTGTCGCGATTCGCCAACACCAACTGTTCGCCGAGACTCTTGGTATAGCTGTACGTGTTGGGCCATCCCCAGGTCTGCGCGCGCTTGCGGCCGACTTCCTTGAGGCGCTCCTCGACCCATTGCTTGCGGCGATGTTCGACGGCTGACTCGCGCGGCGCATCTTCGTCGGACTCGTGCTCGTGAAACTCGGCGTGACGGAGTTGATCGCGCGACTCGGCTTGCACGCGCTCGATGGCGGCCAATGCGTCGCGAATTTCACGCTCGAGGCGGAAGGATTTGCGGGCGTTGGGGCACCAGTCCTCGGGGATGTCGTCTTCGTAGCGATGGCCGTCGGCGCTGCCGGCGGCGTAGCAGGTCGATACGTGCATCATGGCGGCGCCGACTTTGCGGCAGAACTCGATCACGTTGGCGACGCCAGTGGTGTTGACCTCGATGGCTTTTTCCAAAGACGCCTCGAAGTTCACCAGCCCGGCGCTGTGCACGACGGCGTCCAGACTGCCGGGCTTGAACGGCTTCGCTTCCTCGCCGAGGAGGCCGTCATTGGTGATGTCGCCGGGAACGACGACGATCTTTTCTTCGATATAGCGATCGAACTTGTCGCCGAGGTGCTCACGCAGCGGTCCGAACACTGGCGAGTCGAGAATCTCGCGACGAAAGCGGCTGGTGCTGCTGCGCCGATCGCCGCGAATGAGCAGGTAGACGCGCTCGATTTCGGGATGCCATCGCAGGAGGATCGCGAGGAACACCTTGCCGAGGAATCCGGTCGAGCCGGTCAGCAGGATGCGACGGTCTTTGAGCACCTGCTCGAGCGCCGGCATTCCAGTTCCGTTGCGTTTGCCGTTGCTACTCGACATCGGCAATCACCAGCGGAGGAAGGTGCAGGTAGGTTATCGATGCCGAGCGTCCGAGGTCCGAGGTCGCCATCGCGATTGCCTCGTCGAGCGTGTCGGCCGCTTCCCATCCGAGGCGCGCCGCAACCTCCGGCTCTTCGCATCCGGCTGCGATGACGCGGCCGACGTGCTGGCGCGCGGGTTCGCCCCAGTACCACATGTAGAACGGATGGACGCCGTGGTAGGCGTTGCCGTAGCGGTACATGTGGATGTAGGTGGGGTTGCGCGCGAACTCGCGCTCGAAATTTTTCTCGAGCTCGACGGCGTCGGTCGTCTCGGCGAGGCATCGGTGGAAGAACTCGATGTAGCTCGGATGATGCTCGGGGTGAAATTCGTCGCGCAACGGGTGGCAGATGATCATCGTGCCGCCTTCGCGCACCAGCGGCTTGTTGCGGTACATGTTGAACAGGTAGCCGAGGCCGGTGCACTGCACGAGCACGGGATTCATGATCGAGTTGACGTTGTAGGGACAGACGTACGGCACGCCGACGATCAGAATGTCGGCCTGGCCCTTCACCGGCACGGCGTATTGCTGGAACACGCGCGCCAGCGCCTTCTGATGCACCGCCTCGGTGTCTCCGGCCCACACGCCGATCATTCCGTACGGCGCGGCGTAGTTGTGGAGCGCGGTGCGGCGCATCTCGCTCGACATATTGCGCATCGTCCACTGGAAGCCCTTCAGGCGCGTGCGATCCCAGTCGGTGAACTGGTCCTCGTTCTTGTGCAGGAAATCCATCATCCCGCCGTACATGCGGGTGTTGACGGCAGTCTCGATCTGAAAAATGTTGACCGACTCGTGAATCAGCTTGCCCATCCGATCGGACGAGCGATGCAGCGCCGAGCGCGTCGGGTCCATGTAAGAGTGCGAGTCGCGCAGCGTGCCGACGTTGTGGTGATGGCGCAGGCTCTGATACGGCGCGAGTCCGACGGCGACGGACTTGTGACCGCCGTCCATCGGAACCAGGTTGATGTTGAGATAGATGAGCAGGTCGGACTCCGCCGCGCGGCGCGAGAGCCAGACTTCCTCACCGTGATCGGTTTTGCCGAGCATCGCCAGCTCGGCGCGATTCTCCGCATCGAAGTTGTATAGCCGGTCCGGCCAGTACTGCTTGAACGCGCGCTCGCCGACGATGCGGCGAATCTCGGCTTCGGTCATCCGGCGATGCAGCGAGGTGGCGATCACGAGATGCACGTCGTCGACGCCGTAGTCGGCGAGCGTCTGCAGCACCTGGTTGAGCATGCGTTCGCGCAGGTCGGGCCGGCGCATCTGCGGGAGCGGCAGGCTGATGTCGTCGATCGCGATCGTCACCCGCATGTTGGGACTCAGCTGCGCGAACAGCGGGTCCTGGTTTTCGGGATGGAGCAAGGCGTAGCGAATGGCCTGGTCGGCGTCGGCGACGGGGTCCATCGGTGGTGGCGGATAGATGACGCGGGTGCCGACCGGCAGCTTCTCGAAGAGAAATTCCTCGCCGTAGGGAATGATGCGGCGCTCGGAGCGCCGATTCACCTTGACGACGAGCTCACTGCGCGCCCCGACTTCGTGGCGCAGCTCTGCGGTTTTCAGTTCCTTGAGTTTGCTTTCAGGCCGCGCCATCCGAGCCTCGCGTCGACTTTTCGCTGTCGTGGTTGAGTTCCAGGTTGGGGTTGTCGAAATCGTAAAGCTGCGGCGAGTCCGCGGCTTTCTCGAAATGGAGCACCGGCCATTGCCGGCTCAGCGCGGCTGCCCGCAATCTGCGGTCGGGATTGACGGCGACGGGATGTCCGAGTGCGGCCAAAAACGATGTGTCGTAGTGCGAGTCGGCGTAACCCCAGCAATCGGCGAGATCGATATTGCGCTCGGCGGCGTAGTCCGCACACCACACGGATTTTTCGTCGCCCGCCATCACGGGTTCGGCCAGACGGCCGGTTGCGCGGCCGCGGCTGAAGACGAAGCGGTTCGCCGCGAAGTCGGCGATACCAAGATGGCGTGCCAGCGGCGCCACGATGAAATCAGGCGAGCCGGTGACGAGGACTGGCTCGATTCCAGCGGCGCGATTGGCTTCGATCAATTCGACCGCGCGCGGAAACAGGTGGCCGATGAGGATGCGATCGCAATATTCCTCGCCGAGCGAGAACAGGCGGTCGCGCGAGACGCCCTTGAACGCCTCGAACAGGACGGTGTTCAGCAGACGGCGGTCGCGCTGCTCGGCGACGTACAAACGCGGGATTCGCGCGGCGAATCCGAGCAGGTAAGAGACGCGTCCAGTCCATTCGCCGACGTTGGCGAGGGTAAAAATGGCGGCGTGTACGAGGTTCAGATCGACGAGAGTGCCGTCGAGATCGTAGAAGGCAGAACGGCGCTTCGAGGCCTTGGCGGCGTGAGAGTTGGAGGTTTTCTTATGAGTATAAACTGACATGTCAGTCTAGTTTGGGCTCAAAAAAAGAGCCGCCGTTGGGAGCGGCCTCGCCGCGTGGCCGCACAAATTTCAACAACTCGGGACGGGCGACGCCGCTCAGGCCGAACTGCAGTATCTCTTCGACCAGCGCCGAGATGTCGGTGTCGTTGCTGCGTGAGAGCATCGAGATCACTTCCTTGATGCCGCCGAGGATTGCGTAGGACACGGCGCGCGTGTCCGAGTTGCGCACCAGGTTCATCTCGATGCCGAGATCTAGCGATCGTTTGATCAACGCCGCGATGCGGTCGTAAAAGTCCTGGATCTTGTCGTCCAGCTCGTGGTCGAAGCCGGTCGAATGGTTGAGCAGGATGTCGGTGAGCTCGCGCTCGGCGAGCACATAGCTCAGCACCCGGGTCAGATTCCCGCGCAATTCATCGACGGGGTCCGGCTCTCCCGGTCCCGGCCGCAGGCGTTGAATGCGACTCGTCAGCTCGGTGACGACCTGCTCGAGCAATTCTTCGAACAGGTCCTTCTTGTTTTGAAAATAAAGATAGAACGTGCCGCGCGCGATGCGGGCGCGGGCGATGATGTCCGCGACATTGGTCCTGTGATATCCCTTGCGGGCAAAGATGCGCTTGGCGTGGCGCAGCACTTGCGCGCGGCGGGCGTTGCGTTCCATCGACGGGTCTCCGTGGAAACAACTAGGGTAGTGCGGGAGACTGGAGAGTGTCAAATCCATAACACGAGTGTTACGAAACGTCGGAGGTGTTCGGATGGGTGACTCGAAATTTTGGGAGAAGGCGCACGCAGTAGCGGCCAAGGCTACGTGGGCGTACCTGGCGACTGCCGCTGGAAATCAGCCGAAAGTGCGGGTCGTGCATCCGGCGTTCGAGGGCGAGCGGGTGTGGGTCGCGACTGGACGCGAGTCGGCGAAGGCTCGGCATATCGACAAGAACGCAAACGTCGAGCTGTTCTACCAGATTGGCGCCGACATGGTGCATCTGACGGTGACCGGCAAGGCAAAGTTCGTTGAGGAGCTGGCGGAGAAAAAACGAATCCGGAACGGCAAGGTCTTCGACTACGATCTTTCGCAATTCTGGCCCGGCGGTCCCGAGTCGAAGAACTTTGGCCTGATACTGATCGAGCCCGCTCGCGTCGAGCTGACTTCGCTGCCTGAGATGTCGACCGGGAAGAAGCCCGAGGTGTGGAGGTCGTCGCGCAAGTAACTTTACTGCTGACTTTGGCCGGAGCCGTTGCTCGGATCGAGCGGGCGCGGGGCGTCGGGCAGCGGCTCGATTTGCAGTTCCACCGACATTAACTGCCTTCCGCCGTGACTTCGATAAACGCCGCGCATGGGAGGGACGTCGGAGTAGTCGCGGCCGACTGCGACGCGGATGTGGCGCTCGTCGACCATGCATCCGTTGGTGGGATCGAATCCCGTCCATCCCTGGCCGGGAAGTTGCGCTTCGAGCCATGCGTGACTGGCTTGTGCGCCTACAGTCTCGACGGTGGATTTCGCCGCGGGCGCGAGGTAGCCGGAGACGTAGCGCGACGGGATGCCGGCGAGGCGCAGAACGCCGATGGTGAGATGCGCAAAGTCCTGGCATACGCCGCCGCCGACGGTGAGGATTTCGTCGGCGGTCGATTGCACCTTGGTCATGCCGGGCTCGTAGACGAACTGATCACGGATGAAGGCGACGACGCGGTTCGCGTAAGCGGCGACGTCCTCTGAGGGGTCGGGCTTGGCGAGCCAGAAAAACCTGCGCATCGGATCGCTGAACGGAACATGGCGGCTCGCGTTGAGAAAATCGTACTCGGCGCGATTGCGTGCGTTATCCTCGAGCAGGTACTCGCCGAACGGCATCGGTATCGCGGGCGGCTGCGGCGTTTGAATCCGCTCGACCAGTGACCTTGCCGAGACGATCAGCTCCGGGTGCTGATCGTGGATCGAGAATCCGTAAACGCGATTGCCGTAGTAGTCGTCGTATTCGAAGGTGGAGACTGCCGGCGTCAGATCCAGATCATATTCGAGGCATCGCTGATTGGCGCCTTCCAGCGGCCGCATCCGCACCTCGTTGTGCGAATCGTAGGCCGGCATCTGGTATTCGAAGCGAGTGGTGTGACAGATCCGCAGCAGCATCGCTTCACTTCAATCAACTCTGAGGTATCGTTGGAAGACCTCGTCGCCCAGGGCCGCGCATCCATCCTGAATCTGAATGAGAAACTGATGCAAGCCGGATTTTATCACCTCGAGCGAACGCTTGGACTGCATCAGCGCCAGCAGTTCTTCCAGCTGCGAGTTGGGCGGCGACGGCTCGGGCGCCAGGTTCTTGACGCGGCGGAGCGACGTCTCGAGCATCGCGAGCGCGAATCGGGCGGAACGCGGAAAGGTCGGATCGAACAGCAGGATTTCGACGACGTTGTCGATTCTGATCGAGTTGCCGAAGCGCTTGCGATACGCCTCGAGGCCCGACGCGCTGCGCAGCACGGCCGCCCATTGCAGGATGTCGAGCGACCCGCCCACATCTTCGAGCCGCGGCAGCAGGAAATGGTACTTGACGTCGAGCATCCGCGACACGTCCTCGGTGCGCTCGAGCATGATGCCGAGTTGCATGAAGTCGTAGGCGATGTCGCGCGGGATGGTGCTCGTGCGGATGCCGGAGAGGCGGTAGAAGCTGTCCTTCAGATCGGCGAAGAAGGCGAACACGCCGGGCGAGATGAACAGCTCGGGCGTCCATTCCTGCGCGTTGAGATAGAGCGTGTTGAGGTCGAGCCAGAGTTCGGACGAGATGTAATGGCGCAGCGAGATGGCGTTGTTGCGCGCGTTGTTGATGCAGCTGCGAATCGAATTTGGATTGTCAGTGTCGAGTGCGAAGAAGTTGAGAATCGAGGCGTCGTCGGCGACTGTGTAGGTCTCGGCGAAGAGCTCGCGCTCGCCGAAAATCGCGAGCAGCGGAGCCCACGGCTGTGCGTCGCGCGGCGGACTCTCGATCAGCAGATGGTAGTTGACGTCGAGCAGGCGCGCCCGCCATTCGGCTCGTTCCAGATTGCGCGCGGTCCAGAACAGGTGACTCGCGATTCGCCGGAGCATCAGGCCTCGAGCACCCAGGTGTCCTTGCTGCCGCCGCCTTGAGATGAGTTCACTATCAAGGAGCCCTCGCGCAGTGCGACGCGAGTCAGACCACCGGCGAGCACGCGCGGCTTGGCGCCGAGCAGCACGAAGGGACGAAAGTCGATGTGCCGCGGCGACAGCTGCATCCCGCTCTCAGAGCCATTGTGAATGATCGTCGGATGGACCGACAGCGAAATCACCGGCTGCGCGATGAAGGCGGATGGATCGTTGACGATTCGCTCGCGGGTCGCGTCGAGCTCCGCTTCGCTCGCCTTAGGTCCTATGACGACGCCGTAACCGCCGGATGCGCCGGTCGGTTTGACGACGTAGCGCTCGAGATTTTTCAGCACCTGCTCGCGGACTTCGTGGTCGCGCAGCAGGAACGTTTCGACGATGGGGAGAATCGGCTCTTCGGCGAGATAGTAGCGAATCATCGCGGGCGTGTACGCGTAGACCGCCTTGTCGTCGGCGACTCCCGTGCCGACGCCGTTCGCGATCGCGGCGTTGCCGGCACGCAGCACTGCGGTCAGGCCGGCCACACCGAGGAGTGAGTCGGAGCGGAAGACCAGCGGGTCGAGGAAGTCGTCGTCGATGCGGCGGTACAGGACGTCGATTTGCCGCAAGCCGTGAACGTCTTTCATGTAGAGTTTGCGATCGACGCAGACCAGGTCCACGCCTTCGACCAGCTCGATGCCCATCTGCTGCGACAGGAACACGTGCTCGAAGAACGCGGAATTGTAGGGACCGGGCGTGAGCAGCGCGATGGTCGGGTTGGATTTGCCGTTGGGCGACATCTCCATCAGGCATTGCAGCAGGTCGGCAGGATAACGCTCGACACTGCGCACGCGCGATGCGCGCATAAGGGTTGGGACGAGGCGCGTCATGACGACGCGATTTTCAATCACGTACGAAACGCCGCTCGGCGTGCGAACGTTGTCTTCCAGCACGTAGAAGCGGCCGTCAGCGCCGCGCACCAGATCGATTCCAGCAACGGTGACGAAGTTGCCCAGCGGAGGTTTGATGCCGACGGCGGCGCGACGAAACGACGGGCATCCCTGGACGAGGTCGCGGGGGACGACGCCGTCCGACAGGATGCAGCCGTCACCGTAGACGTCGGCGACGAATGCGTTGAGGGCGCGCACGCGTTGAATGAGGCCGGCCTCGAGCGTTGCCCAGGTCTCGGCGTCGATGACGCGCGGAATTGGATCGAAGGGGAAGATTCGCTCGGAGCCGTCGGCGGCGCCGTAGACGTTGAAGGTTACGCCCATGCGCCGGAACATCCGGTCGGCGCGAGCGCAGATTTCTGTGAACTGCGCAGGCGGCATCGAGAACATCGCCTCGATGACGGCGGCGCAGCCGCTCCGTGGCTGGCTGGAAAGATCAAGCATCTCGTCGAAGACGCTGGCGTCAGTCTTGTACGCCGCCCAAAAGGGCACCGTCTTGCCTGTTTCGGAAACAGTCGAAGTCATCGTCACTCACCCCACCGCCGCAGTTGGCGCAGAATTCAGCATCCCCAGCGCGACCGGTATCATTCGAAGAGCAATCGACGGGCCAGAATCAGGCTGGAATTTCAGCAGCGGTCTGCGCGAGGTAGGCCTGGTAGGCGAGGTTCGTCGCGAGAAGGTGCGCATGGGTGCCCGAGGCCGCAATCGTTCGGTCGTGGATGAAAAAGACGCGGTCGCAAGCGGCGAGGGTGCCGGTGCGATGGGCGACGATGATGACGATACGATCGCGCGCGAGCGCGGTCAGGGTTCGTATCAGTTCAGATTCGGACGCGGGATCGAGCGGTGCGGCGGGCTCGTCTAGGACGATTATTTCGGGGCGTCGAAGCAGCGCGCGTGCGATTGCGATTCGTTGTTTCTGTCCGACCGACAAGCGCGCGCCGCGCCGTCCGAGAATCGTCGCATATCCGTCGGGCAGCCGATCGATAAATTCCGCGGCGCCTGCCATCGCGGCCGCCTCGCGCACGTCGGTCACGGACGCGCCGTCGCTGCCATAGCGGATGTTCTCTTCGATCGAAATCGAGAACAGCGATTCGTTCTGGAAAACGAAGCCGACGCGCGCGCGAATCGAGTGGGGCGCGACGGCGCGCGAATCGACGCCATCGAACGCAATCGTTCCCGCCGATGGTTCGATGAACCGCGGAATCGAATGGATGAGTGTCGTCTTGCCGCATCCGCTCGGTCCCGCCAGCGCGACCATCTCGCCTGCGTGCATCGACATCGTGACGCCGTTGAGCACAGTCGCCGCGCCGTAGCCGACTGCGACGCCGCTGAATTCCAGGCGGCTGACGCGCGCGTCGAGTCCGCCGCCGCTGCCATCTGCCACCGGCTCGGCCAGGTTGTCGAGCACGCTATGTACGCGGCGGAGTCCCGCGACCGAACCCTGCATCGAAGCCCATGTGCTGCCGATGAGCGACATCGGATTCGCGAGCATCGAGAGGTAGCTTCCCAGCAGCACGATATCGCCGAGCGTTATCCTGCCCGCAATCACCTGCATCATAAGATAGTAAAAGGCGTATCCAATCAGGGCGGCGCATACGGGCGCCAGCACGAGCGCGAGCACGAAGATGATCGCGAGCATGCGCAGGGTCGAGCGGTAAGAGGCCCAGCTGGCTGCCTCGACGACGGCGGTCTCGCGCGCTTCCTGCCCAAAGGCCTTGATGAGCTGAACCTGTGCGACGCGTTCCTCGAACGCAGCCATCACGTTGCTGCCGGTCTCGCGCATCGATTGGTTTTGATCGCGGAGCGCGCGTCCAAAAAAAGTGCTGCCGATCGCGATCACGGGCAGGAACAGAATTGCGACGATGATGATGCCCGGCTCATTGCTGAATTGCAGGGAGAGCACGACCATCGCCATCACAAACATTACGACCGACATGATTGGCGCAAGCACGCCGCGGTAAAATATCGGGCCGATCGACGCGCTGTCGTACATCACGCGAAAAACCGCGTCGCCGATTTTCTGATCGGCGTAAAGTGCGAGCGGCGAGCGCAAAAATCGTTCGTAGATCGCAGTGCGCAACGATTGATTCATCCGCTGCGTGAGATCGATCGTGACGCGCGATTCGAGATAGCCGAAGAGGCCGTTCCACAGGCTACCGCCGTCGTTAGCGTCGTTCGCTGTGATGCCGGCCTGATCGAGTCCGCCGCTGTTCACGTTGGTGCCGAGCGACTGCGCGTCGCCGGCGACCATTCCGATGAGGATCACCATCAACGCCAGGAAGATCGTGACCGCCAGCAGCAATGCGGAGCGACTGGCGCCGACGAGCGGAGTCAGAATCGCGGCTGGACTGCCTGTCAGCGGGTGGCCGTCGATGACGTTGTCGATGACGATTTTCAGCGGCCACGGCGTCATCAGGAAAAAGGTGAGCGACACGAAAACCAGCGCGCACTTGAGCGCGACTAGGCGGCGGTAACGGCTGACGAATGGCCAGCTCTTGACGAGGATGCGCCACGCTTCGCGCCAGGTGAGGGCTACCTGCTCGTCGGCGTACAGCAGATTCGCGCGCGAGTCGCGCGGCGCCGCGTCAGGCATTGCTCACCTCGCGAATCGGCACGTGGTCGAGATCGCCCCCGTCGGCGGCAACGACTCGGCCGGCAGCGACTTGGTAGATTCTGTCGGCGCGCGCGGCTGTTGTGCGGCGATGGGTTGCGAGGATCACCATGCGGCGGTCGGGCGCCGCGTTCACCCAATCGCGCAGGCCGATCATCACGGCATCTTCGGTCGCGACATCCAGCGCCGAGGTTGGCTCATCGAGCAGGAGAATCGGCGCATCGCGCAAAATTGCGCGGGCCAGACCAATCCGCTGCGCCTGCCCGGCGGAGAGCTTCGAGCCTTTTTCGCCGAGCATCGTGTCGAAGCCGGCAGGCAGCGAGCGAACAAACTCGCCGAGGCCGGCGCGGTGAATCGCCTCGGCCACTTCGGCGGCCGATGAGTCAGGGCGCCCGTACGCAACGTTGTCGCGGATGGTCGCGGTGAAGAGCGGATTTTCCTGCAGCGCGACCGAGAGCATGCCGCGCCACGCGGGAAGATCGAAGCCGTCGATTGGTTCGGCGTCGAGCAGGATGCGGCCGGCCGCCGGATCGAAGAATCTCACGATCAGCGAAATGATCGTGCTCTTGCCGGAGCCACTGGGACCCGCGATGGCGGTGATCTCGCCGGCGCGCGCCTCGAGGCTCACACCACTAAGCACGGGGGTGCGCGGATCGTAGCCGAAGGTCACGTGCTCGAAGGTCAGCGCGGTCAGCGACTTTGGCGGAATCGCGTGCCCGCTCGCAACGCTCTGCTCGGGCGTCTGACCGAGCATCTCGAGCACGCGCGAGATTGCGACGACCACGTCCTGCATGCTGCCCCACAGGTCGGCCAGGTTCCGCGTGCGCGCGCTGACGTTGGCGAATAGTGTGAGCGAACCCTGGAATAGTCCAAGCGAAACGGCCACGCGCGCGAGGCCAGCGGTCCCACCCGCCATCACTTCCGTCGCGCCGACGTACATCGCGGCGACATACGCGAGACCGCGCACAGTGTTGGTCATGACGCGATAGCGCGCGAGCCTCAGGCGTGCACGGCGCCCGGCAAGGAAAGCGTCCCAGTTGTCGCGCGCATAATTTTCCGTTTCTCCCGCCTCGGTGCCAAAAGCCTTGACGGTCCTGATCGACGCGAGCGTTTCTTCGATTCGCGTGGTCGCCTGGGCGGTCGTCTCGCGCTCGGCGATGAACCCGGCGCGCATCGAATCGGCGAACATCCACGCCAGTATGAGGTTCGCGGGCATCAGCAATGCAGCGATCAACGCCATTCGGTAGTCGTACCAGAGCAGGTAGAGCAGCGTGCCGAGGGCGGCGGGAACAAAAATGAGCGGCTGCACGATCAAGCCGTTGATCACACCCGGAATCGCGGCGGAGTCCTGGAACATCCGGAATATCGCGTCGCCGATCTTTTCCTCGGAATGAAAGCGGACACTCAGCTCCTGCATGC
>Ga0210393_10001861_pt1 | contig 17526 bp, 18 predicted proteins | sample IncBWC27OmetaG_FD_160068 | JGI IMG/M metagenome (GOLD analysis project Ga0210393, IMG submission 160068) | Forest soil microbial communities from Barre Woods Harvard Forest LTER site, Petersham, Massachusetts, United States - Inc-BW-C-27-O ... | reverse complement strand
TCGAGGCGATCGCGAAGCGCGCGCCGCAATATATCCTGCCGGGCCACGGCCCCGCGTATCGCGGCGAGCAGCTATGCGGCGAAGTGCTGAACGACACGGCGCGCGCAATCCGCTTGATCCACGATGAAGTCGTGCGGCGGCTCAACGCCTGCGAGTGGCCGGTGGAAATCGTCGAGGCCGACATCTCAATTCCACCTGAGCTAGCGTCGAAACCATACCTGCAACCGATTTACGGCTGCGTCCCGTTCGTCGTGCGCGACGTTATCCGCCGCTACGCCGGATGGTGGTCGGGCGAGCCGTCGCAAATGTTCCCGGCCCGGCGCAAGGAACGCGGCGAAGACATCGTCGCGCTATGCGGCCGCAACAAGGTTCTCGAGCGCGGGCGCGAGCTCAAGAACGCAACCCAACTGAAACGCGCGCTGGCACTCGCCGAAATCGCGCTCAACGCGAATCCGACCGATATCGACGCGATCATATTGAACGCCGAAATCCTCGAAGCGCTGGCCGCCGCCGAACGGTCATTTATCGCGCGCAACTTTTTCGCTGGCGCCGCACGCCAATTGCGCGAACGCGGGAAGTAGCAGCGGGGCTGCGCGCCCCGCACCCCCGGCAGGGGGTGACCCCTGCACCCAGTATTCCGAAAAGAGAAGATGCGGCGCTTCGCGCCTGTTAGGACTTTTCAGGGATCGTGGTCCGCGCGCCAAAACTTCCTGACAGGGACGAAGTCCCGCATCCTTTTCTTATCACTGGGTGCAGGGGTCACCCCTGCCGCGGGTGCGGGGCGAGGAGCCCCGCTTTCAATTGTTCCGCGTTATTTCGGATTGTCGGGGATCAGCTTCAGCCGCCCTTGCTTCACTGGACGCGACGCGCCTGATGCTGCGCCGGTGGCGGCGCCGGCGCCGCGGCGGCCTCGGGCTTTTGCCGGGATGCCTTTCTCGATGCTGGGGCGTTGATGCGCGGAGCCTGGCGGTTGCGATGACTGCACGGGATGGCGTGGCTGATCCATCCCGAAGGCGTGGCGCTCGAGCTTTTTGATTTGGTCACGCAGGTCGGCAGCGCGTTCGTAGTCGAGTTTTTCCGCCGCCTCCATCATCTCCTGGCGCAGCGCGGTGATTCGATCCGGCAGCTCGTGCGCGGGGATGAATTCTTCTTCCTTGCGTTTGTCGTCGCCGATTTCCGGGACCACTGCCCATTCGGGCGAGTACATCTCGACCAGCGACGCGTCGATCGCCTTGGTGATCGACATCGGCGTGATGCCGTGCTGCTCGTTGTATGCGACCTGCTTGGTGCGACGGCGGTTGGTCTCGCCAATCGCCTGCTCCATCGATTTGGTGATCACGTCGGCGTACATGATGACGCGGCCGTTGATATGGCGTGCGGCGCGGCCGGTCGTCTGGATCAACGAGCGCGCGGAGCGCAGGTAGCCTTCTTTGTCGGCGTCGAGAATCGCGACCAGCGACACCTCGGGCAGGTCGAGGCCTTCGCGCAGCAGGTTGATTCCGACCAGCACGTCGAAGTCGCCCTTGCGCAGGCTGCGGATTATCTCGACCCGCTCGATCGTCTCGATGTCCGAATGCAGGTAGCGCACGCGGATGCCGAGGTCGTGGTAATAATCGGTCAAATCCTCGGCCATCTTTTTGGTGAGGCAGGTGACCAGCACGCGCTCATTCACCGCCACGCGTTTGTGAATTTCCTCGAGCAGGTCATCGACTTGCGTCCCTGCTTTGCGCACTTCGATTTGAGGATCGATAAGTCCGGTCGGGCGAATCAGCTGCTCGACGACGAGGCCGCCCGATCGCTGCTGCTCGTAGTCGCCGGGCGTCGCCGACACATAGACCGCCTGCACGATGTGTGATTCCCATTCCTCAAAATTGAGCGGACGATTGTCGAGCGCCGACGGCAGCCGGAAGCCGAAATCGACCAGCACCTGCTTGCGCGAGCGGTCGCCGCGATACATGCCGCCGATTTGCGGCACCGTCACGTGACTCTCGTCGATAAAAAACAGCGAGTTGTTCGGGAAGTAGTCGAGCAGCGTCGGCGGCGCCTGCCCGGGCAGGCGGCCGGTGAGATGACGCGAATAATTTTCGATTCCCGGGCAGAAGCCCATCTCGGCCAGCAGCTCGAGGTCGTACATCGTGCGCTGCTCGAGGCGCTGGGCTTCGAGCAATCGATTCTCGGTGCGGAAGAGCTCGAGGCGATCCTTCAGCTCGGTGCGGATATTTCGCACCGCGGTTTCCATCCGGTCCGAGGTCGTCACGTAATGCGATGCGGGATAAATCGCGACGCTCTGCAGCTTGCGGATCACTTTGCCGCGCAGCGCGTCGATTTCGTAAATCGCTTCGACCTGGTCGCCGAAGAATTCCACTCGAACGGCGCGCTGTTCTTCATACGCTGGAAAAATCTCGACCGTGTCGCCGCGTACGCGGAACGTGCCGCGATGGAAATCGTAGTCGTTGCGCTGATACGCGATGTCGACGAGCTTGCGCAGCATCTTATCGCGATCGAGCGTGGCGCCGTGCTCGAGAAACACCAGCATCTCGAAGTACATCTCCGGCTCGCCGAGACCGTAGATGCACGAGACGGACGCCACTATCAGTACGTCGTTGCGCTCGAGCAGCGCCTTGGTAGCAGAATGCCGCAGCTTGTCGATCTCGTCGTTGATGCTCGCGTCTTTCTCGATGAACGTGTCGGTCGACGGCACGTAGGCTTCGGGCTGGTAGTAGTCGTAATACGAGACGAAGTAGCGGACCGCGTTTTCCGGGAACAGGCTCTTGAACTCGTTATAGAGCTGCGCGGCGAGCGTCTTGTTCGGCGCCATCACGAGCGTCGGCCGGTTCACCCGCGCTATCACGTTGGCCATCGTGAAAGTCTTGCCCGAGCCGGTGACGCCGAGCAGCACCTGGTGCGGCACCTTGTCGTTGAGGTTGGTGACGATCGATTCGATCGCAGCCGGCTGGTCGCCCTCGGGCTTATAGCCGGAGACCAGCTTGAAGGTTCCCTCTTTGCCGCGCGCAAGTGAAAGCATGATGAGCGACCTACTTTAGCAGGGATTCAGGCTACTGCGTAATTCCTCTCCTGACAGGGTGCGATCAGGAGGTGTATGCAGCGATCGGCTGCGGCAACCCAAATCTGGCGGCGTCGTATACCTTCTGGGATAGCGCGAACTTGTCGGCGGGGAAAAGTATTGCACAATCCGCAGATTTGCTAGGATACCGTGTTGGCAAACGATGGCACGTCGGTTGCTGCCTCACGTTGAGGCCACAACCGAGGCCGCACAAAAGGAGAACTCGAGATGAAACCTTCCTGGTTTATGAAGACTGTCGCGATACTGGTATTCGCAATGGCGATACCGTCAATCGCGGCGGCGCAATACGGCGAAGCGCGCCTGGATAAATGGCTCGACGGCCACCAGGATGTGAAGGCCGAGTTGCAGCGAAATCCCAGCCTGATTTACGACCGGCAATGGCGCCACGAGCATCCGGGACTGCAGGAGTTCATGCAGAATCATCCGCAGGTCTGGGGCAAGATCCCGAACAGCGGCCGCTATGGCGCCTATGGCCCCGACAATCATTGGCACGATGCCGACTGGTGGCATCAGAACAATCCCGGCTGGATAAACCAGAACCATCCCGAGTGGACCTCGACCCATCCGGGCTGGGGCGGCGCTCCCGCAGGCGTAGCAGGCGTAGGCCCGGGCGACTACGACGAGCATCACGAATGGCATGACAGCGGCTGGTGGTCTGAGCATCATCCCGACTGGGTCAATAAGCATCACCCCGAGTGGTACAAGCATCCGTACGAGCATCCGATCGCCGCGGAAGAACATCACGAGGACGTGGTGCACGCAGAAGAAATGCATCATCATCCCGCCAATCCCGGCCAGCCGAACCATCATTAATTCGACTCTAAGCCGAGCCTGACCCTCAGGCTCGGCACCCTTACCCCGACTTATCCACAGATCCCCGGGCTGGTCCGAAGGAATTTCGGACCGGCCCGGTGGGGAAAAATCTCGTCTATTCGCCCCGGACGTGTTGCATTCCTGTTACAAATATAACTATATTTCCCCGTCAATTGGGTGGGATAGTTTCCCGTTTGTACAGGATCTTGGCTTGGGGGCAAGCGAGCGGTTCGCTTCGCGCATAGACGCACGCACTCGGGTGAGGAGGAGTTCATGAGATTGAAATCAAGGTTTTTGAATGTGGTCGCCGCCGTCGTGGGCGCGGCGCTGATCGCGATCAACCTTAGCGGTTGCGCATATCTGGAGCAGCCGCGCGAATGGGGGACCTGTGCGCTTGTCGGAGGACTTCTCGGCGCCGGCGCGGGCGCTGCTATCGGTATCGTCATCGTCGACAATACCCAGAGTTCGCACGGCACCAGCAGCAATGACGCACGAGCATGGGCTGGTGGAGGTGGTGCAGCAGGAGGCGCGATCGTAGGCGCTCTGGCTGGTCACTACATCTGCGATCCGATAATCCAGCCGCCGGCACCGCCACCACCGCCACCACCGCCGCCTCCTCCACCGCCGCCACCGCCGCCGCCGGTCCAGCAGAAGCTGGTACTGCGTGGAGTCCATTTCGACTTCAACAAGTCGAAGATCAGGCCGGGTGACGCAGCCGTTCTGGATGAGGCCGCAACGACTTTGAAGGCCAATCCGAACGTGACGATCAACGTCAACGGTTACTGCGACGCAATCGGCGGCGAGGCGTATAACCTCAAGCTGTCTGATCGGCGCGCGGACGCCGTCGTGGATTACCTGGTGAAGGCGGGTATCCCGTCAGCCCAGTTGATTCCGCACGGCTACGGCAAGACTGACTTCGTCGCGACCAACGACACGGCCGAGGGCCGCGCTCAGAATCGCCGCGTCGAGCTGGTGCCGAATCAGTAAGCCGGTCCGGGATTGAAACGTTAGTAATGCGGCCGCAGTCCTTCGGGGCTGCGGCCGCCCTTTGTTCGGGAAGATTTTGTTACGGAACTATTGCGTGCTGGTGGGGACCGAAACCCAGTTATCCCGCTAATAGACCCAAATCCCAAAAACAGGCAGAATTGTTCAAACTTGGCTCTTGAATAACTTGAACCCAAGGAGGGTTGCTGGTGATTAGGTGGAAAAATTGGATTGGCGCGGGAGCGATCGTCGCTCTCCTAACTCTGTCGTCATGCGCGTCGTGGACGCCTGAGCAGAGGACCTACACGATGGGCGGGGCGGCCGCCGGCGCACTGGTCGGTGGCGGAATCGGCTGCGGAGTCGCGGCCGGCGCCAGCGGTTCCGCGGAGAGTTACGAGATCGGATGCCCCACGGGCGTCGTGATGGGCGCGCTGATCGGCGCTGTGAACGGCTACCTGCTCGCGCCGAAGCCCACACCGCCGGCGCCTCCTCCACCGCCACCGCCGCCTCCCCCGCCACCACCTCCTCCGCCGCCAGTCCAGCAGAAGCTCGTGCTGCGGGGAGTGCATTTCAACTTCAACAAGTCGAACATTCGGCCGGGTGATGCAGCCGTTCTGGACGAGGCCGCGTCTACGCTCAAGTCCAATCCCAACGTGACGATCAACGTCAACGGCTACTGCGACGCGATCGGTGGCGAAGAGTACAACCTCAGGCTGTCCGATCGGCGTGCGAACGCAGTCGTGAATTACCTGGTGAAGGCGGGAATCCCGTCGAGCCAGCTGATTCCGCACGGCTACGGCAAGACCGACTTCGTCGCTACCAACAAAACGGCCGAGGGTCGCGCTGAGAATCGCCGCGTAGAACTGGTGCCTAACCAATAGGTCGGGCCGCGATTGAAACTGAAACGTCTGTTGCCGGCCGCAGTCCCCTCGAGGGGGCTGCGGCCCGTTTTTGTGTAAACGAATCATTACCGATCTGTCGCTTTACAAAGGGTTAGCGTGCCCAATGGACCTACCTTCAAAAAAATGGCAGACTCTCGCAGTGTTTTCTTGTGGAACGATCTGAACCCAGGGAGGGGTGCTAGTGCTAAAGTGGAAAAATTGGGTGGGCGCAGTTGCGACCTTGGCTCTGTTGACAGTCTCGTCGTGCGCGACGTGGAGCCCTCAGCAGGTTACGTACACCGAATACGGAGCCGCGGGCGGAGCAATCGCCGGCGGAGGTATCGGATGCGGCGTCGCAGCGCTCGAGAGCGGTAGCCCCAAGGCTTACGCAATCGGATGTGCGTCGGGAGTTGCGGGAGGCGCCCTAATCGGTGGCGTCATCGGCTATCTGCTGGCCCCGGCTGCGCCACCGCCGCCTCCACCACCTCCACCACCGCCTCCTCCGCCACCGCCGCCGCCTCCGCCGCCGCCTAACAAGCTGGTGCTGCGCGGTGTGCATTTCGACTTCAACAAGTCGAACATTCGCCCGGGTGACGCGGCCGTGTTGGATGAAGCCATTACGATCCTGAAGCAGAATCCGAATGTCGTCGTCGACGTCAACGGTTACTGCGACATTATCGGCGGTATGGACTACAACCAGCATCTGTCTGAGCGCCGTGCCAACGCCGTCGCCAATTACCTGCTGAGTGGCGGAATTCACGCCACCGAGCTGAGGGTGACCGGGTATGGCAAGACCAACTTCGTCGCGACCAACAAGACGGCTGAAGGCCGCGCTGAGAATCGCCGCGTCGAGTTGGTGCCAGAACAGTAAGTAGGGCCGAGACTGAAACGTCTGTTACCGGCCGCAGTCCCATCCGGGGCTGCGGCCGCTTTTCTTAGCAGCCGGCTGACTCCGGATGCTGACGAGGCTCCGCATTTTTGCTATGAAACCTCTCCTATGAAGTTGGTACGAATGATGTCGGTAGGTAGTGCAATCGGCGCCGCAGTGGCCGCGCTCGCTTTAACGGTGACGGTCGCGGCGTCGCCGTGCTACGCGCAATCGGAACCGGCGGCTCCGGACGCCGCCGCTTCTCCGGTGCCGAAGAAGACTCTGCGACAGAAGGTCAGAGCGATCGTCGCGCAAATTACGCCGGACCGAATCAAGCGCGATATCGAGTTCAGGAAAGCATCAGCGCTGTTCCCACAATTCTGCGAACATTGGGGACAGGATTTGCACGACCGCGAGGTCAACAATCTCTCGAACCTGAAGTTCGTCCCCAAGGACGGATATGAAACCACCACTTACACGGGCTACGGCAAGATCTCCGGTTGCGAGTCGCACCAATCCAAGGACGGCTACTCGATCGGAAAGATTACCTACGAGGAATTTGTCTACTACCTGGCCGGTAAGTCCGAGGACGAGGCCCGGCACGCACCGCCCAAGCCCATCAGCGATCTTCACACCACCGAAATTTTCCGCTGGGACAACGGCAAGTGGTTCTACTGACCCGGCGCAACCGCACGAAGTAAAAACGCCCCAAATCGAAACGCGCGATGCGTGAGTTGCGCAAGCTCAGGCGCGATTTCTACGCGCGACCGGTTCTGCTGGTCGCGCGCGAATGCATCGGCAAGGTCCTCGTCCATCGGACCGCCGACGGAGTCGCGGCCGGCCGCATCGTCGAGGTCGAGGCCTATCGCGGCCCGCTCGATCTTGCTGCACATAGCTCTCGTGGCCGGACTAAGCGAACCGCCGTGATGTACGGGCCGCCGGGCCATGCCTACGTGTACCTGCTGTATGGAATCAGTTGGGCGCTTAACCTGGTGACTACCTCCGACGGCGCACCGCATGCGGTGCTGATCAGAGCAATCGAGCCGCTGCGCGGCATCGACTTGATGGTGCGACGCCGCCGCAAACCTGCGGACTCGCGCGAACTGACAAATGGGCCCGGCAAACTGACTAATGCACTGGCTATTACGGGCGTCGATTACGGACGCGATTTATGCGGCGGCCAACTCTACCTGGAACGTTCCGAAATCCCCACCGGGCGAATCGGCCGCTCGGCCAGGATCAACGTGGACTACGCCGGGGCCTGGGCCTCAAAGCTGTGGCGCTTCTACGAACGGGGCAACCGCTATGTCTCCGTCGCACCGCGCGACTAGCCGCCCAATCGAGTGGTGGCGCCCGCCTCCGGCCGCGATACCACTGTCACATTCTTGACCTGCGACACGACCACCGGATACTCACGGCGAATCTCGGCAACCTGCCCAGGTGTCGCGTTCGGCGAGACGATCACCACTGGAGGCCCATTGTTCTCAATCCCGTCTCGCGGGATTCGAACTATCTTCACGCTGTCCCGCTGTGCCGGCGGAATGTAGTAGCTGACCAGGTAAAATCCGCGGCAGACGCCGATGCGCCTGTCCGTTCCCACCCGGCTCAGCGCTATCTCGCATGCGTCGCGCCAGCGATGGTCTCCGGGTCTCAAATCCGCCGACACTCGAAGTACGGAAAGAACGACTATCGCGACAATGGCTGCTGCCCGGTAATTTCGCGACGGCAAAGACTCAATCCCGATGGACGTCAGTATGTACACTCCGATGAACGAGCAGATCAGGTAGCGCGTCACCAGCATCGGAGTAACCAGGTGCGATCCCGCCAGCAGAACGATGGGCGGAATCGCTACCAGCAGGATTAACAACACCGCTTCATCGCGATGCGCGCGCCAAAGCCGAACGCCGCCGAAAATCGCGAACAGCGCGAACAGCACGAACGGCCAACTGCCAAGCCCGTTCTCGAAGGTCTCGAACGGCTCCAATGCCCCCGGCGGCCGGATCCAGGCGTAATCTCCCCGGGGCACTCCCTCGACGCCGTATCGCAACCCGGCATAGAAAGGCAGCAGCAACAGCATCGCCGCAACAAGAGCTCCCGCCATCAGCCATGGCGCGGCGCTTCGCTCTCTGGCGTCGTTCCGTGCTTCCGCAAAGTACAGATAGACGAGCCACAACGCTTCGGCTGCGATTACCAATCCCGCGGTAAAATTGGTCGCCACCGCGATCGCCGAGAAAATTGTGACACCGGCGTAGTTTGCCGGCCCGCCCAATCGCCGCGCACGGAGCAGGAAAATCAGCTGTGCGACAACCCAGCCCTGCATCATCGAATACATTCTCGCCTGCCGCGCGATTTCAACCGACGGCAGCCCAACCGCAAACAGCAGCGCGCAAAGCCCCGCCACGATGTAGACGCTTTGATCCTTGGTGCCTCGCCCGCTATTTTCACGGGAGAGGTCAGGTGAAGGTTCTGCGGATTGACCTGAGAGCGCCCCTGAGGCTTCCGGCGTTTCACTCACCGCCAACATCAATTCCACGCCCAGAATGAACACCAGCACGATCGACAGCGATCCGATAAGCGCCGGCAACGCGCGCATCGCCGCCTCGGTCTCACCGAACAGCAACATCCATCCATGTTGCGCGATCTCGTAAATCGGAAACTTACCCGAATCGAGTCGATGCTGAACGTAGAGGACGCGAGCTACGTTCCGGCGCGACGACTCGGCCCACGAAAGCGACTCGTCGATCGACAATTCGTGAGAGCCCAACCTGAAAAATCGGAGCGGCGTGCCCACCGCAACGGCTATCATCAGCAGAGCCGACGATTGTGGCCGCCAGTAACTAGACCGAGAGTTCATTGATCGATTGAACGCGGGATGGATTGCTTCGGGGAAATTGCGTGCGGCCGCTGTTTCGCGATTAACTGTCTGCGATGCCGACCCTTGTGAGAAACCCCTTTCCGGTCGCCATTATAACCGACTTTGGCTATCGCGATCACTATGTCGGTGTGATGAAGGGTGTGATCGCGTCGATTGCTCCCAGAGCCAACGTGATCGACATCACTCATGGTGTCGTTGCGCAATGCATCGTCGCCGGCGCGATCGCCTTGCGCGAATCCTGGCGCTACTTCCCGCCGCGCACCGTCTTCCTCGCGGTCGTCGATCCCGGCGTCGGCACGGCGCGCGCGCCGATTGCCATCGAGACTCGCGCCGGCGCGCGCTTCGTCGGACCCGATAACGGTCTGCTGTGGCTCGCCGCAAAAGAAGCCGGCATCAAGCGCGTCGTGAAACTCACTTCGCCCCGCCATCGTCTAACCAACGTGAGTGCGACCTTCCACGGCCGTGACATTTTCGCGCCCGCCGCGGCGTATCTCTGGCGCGGCACGCCGATTTCCGCGCTTGGCCCCGCGCTGCGCTCGACATCAATAGTAACGCTCGAGCTGCCGCGTCCGACGGAGTCATCGCGCGAGCTGCGCGGTGAAGTCGTCTACGTCGACGGCTTCGGCAACCTGGTGAGCAACATCGATCGCCGGACAGCCGAACAGTTCTGCTCTCGCTTTCGCCACAAATCCCTTTCAGTTAGGATCAAACGTGGCGCGGCGATGGGCATACTTGACACTTACGGTGACGCGCCCAAGGGTGCTCCTCTCGCAACATTCGGAAGCTTTAACCTGCTCGAAATCGCGATTCGCAACGGTAACGCCGCCGCGAAATTCGCCGCCGGACCTGGAACACCGGTATCTGTCGTCGCGGTCGCGGACCGCATCTAATCATGGATGAAATAGTCACTCACAAGGACACGCCGACTGTCCTTACCGACATTCCGCGCTACTCGGCGCCGCCCGAACCAGCCGACCGCGCACTGAATCGCCCGCGTATTCCTCCGCTGAACATCGTGCTGCTGCTGCTCACTTTCCTGACCACCAGCACCGCCGGCGCGTATATGAATGGCGAGGAAGTTTCCCTCCTGCATCCGTTTCACGCGATCGTCGCGCTGACTTCGGGATTCTCGTTCTCGATCCCGCTGATGATGATCCTGTTCGCGCACGAGATGGGTCACTACCTCACCTCGCGCTATCACAAGGTCGACGCCTCCCTGCCCTACTTCATCCCGGCGCCGCCGTCGCTGTTCATCATTGGAACTTTCGGCGCGTTCATCCGCATGCGCGAGCCCGCGCGAACCCGCCGCGTGATGTTCGACATTGGCGCCGCCGGCCCGTGGGCGGGCGTGCTGCTGGCGATACCCGCCGTCATCATCGGCCTCTATCTTTCCGACGTGACCCCGCTCGACAAATCCGCCGGCGGCCTCGAGCTCGGCAACTCGCTGCTGTTCCTCGGCCTGTCGCACATCGTGCTGCACGTCGATCCCACGACCGTCAACGTGAACCTCAATCCGATCGCATTCGCGGGATGGCTCGGGCTGTTCGTCACCACGCTGAACCTGCTGCCTGTAGGACAGCTCGACGGCGGTCACGTGATCTACGCGCTGTTCCCACGCAAACACCGGACGATTTCGGTGCTGTTCGTCGTCTCGTGCGTGCTGATGGTGCTGGTGCCGCTCGCGCTCGGCGACAATTTCTGGTGGGGCTGGATGCTCTGGGCGGTGCTCTCGCTGGGGCTGGGCCTTGGACATCCCTCAACCATCGATCGCGACACTCCGCTAAATCCGCGTCGCGCTCTCGCCGCATGGGCCACCGTCGCGCTGTTTATCGTCACCTTCAGCCCGGTGCCGCTCTCCTTTGTGCAACCCGAAGCGCCTGTGCCGACGCCGGATGAGAGCCACAGCCAGGAAATAATCCATCACGCGCCGCACTACGAAGAAATGCTTCGGCAAATCGGCCACGTCAAAATCTGAGCGAGGGGAACCGAATTGACCGAAGCGGCAGGCAAACCCAATCGCCCGAGTTGGGATCAGTATTTCATGACGATCACGCGCGAGGTCGCTGAGCGCTCGACCTGTCTGCGCGCCAAGGTCGGTGCCGTGATCGTCCGCGACCGCAGCATCCTGGCCACCGGCTACAACGGCTCGCCGGCAGGGTTGCCGCATTGCACCGAAGTCGGATGCCTCATCTACGAATCGCGCACGCCCGACGGCGAAATCGAGCAGAACTGCTATCGCACCATCCACGCCGAGATCAACGCGATCTCGCAAGCGGCTCGCAACGGCGCCGCCATCCGCGACGCCGACATCTACGTCACGCACACTCCGTGCATCCACTGCCTTAAGGTGCTCATCAACACCGGCGTCCGCACCGTCTACTACGCGCGCCCGTACAAGCTGAACACCGTCAAGGAGTTGCTCAAAGGCGCGAGCATCAAGCTGGTCGAGGTTCCGTCCGAGAATCGCGCATGACATCCGCCTGCGGAATCTGCGCAATGATCGATCGCATCAAGGCCGGCAGGTTCCCCGACTTCGTCGCGGAACTGGCGAGTTGCTACGTCATCCTCGGCGATCAGCAGTTCTACCGCGGCTACTGCGTGCTCTTCGCAAAGCTCCACGCGACCGAGCTCTACCTCATGCCGGCCGACGCCGCGCGCCAGCTTGCAGACGAAATGCGCCTCACGGCAGAAGCCATCGCCGCCGTCGTCGAGCCGTGGAAGATGAACTACGAATGCCTGGGCAATTCGGAACCTCACGTCCACTGGCATCTGTTCCCGCGCCGGGAATCGGAAACCGAAGAAATGCGGCGTGGGCCAATCTGGCTGCGCCCCGAGTCGGAACGAAAGGTAACGCTTGACGAAAATGACCGCCGCGAACTCATCGGATCCCTCCGCACCCAGCTCGCCACTCGCTTCCCCGATGCGCGCATTCCGTCCGCCTAGCAACTTTCTCCGCGCGGCTTCAGCGCTCGCATTGCTCGCCATCGCGCTTTCAGCATGCAAGCCGGCTGGGCTTCCCGACGCGGCCAGCCCACCCGCTCAGCTCTACGCCAGCAAATGTGGCAACTGCCACACGCCGTACAATCCGCACGAGATGACGGCCTCGATGTGGGACACGCAAGTCACGATGATGGAAGTGAAGATGCAGGCTGCCGGCCTGCCCCCGCTGACTTCTGACGAGCGCCAGTCGATCGTCGAATATCTGAAACGCAACGCCGGCACCCAATAGCAGCTGCATTGACTATGCGGCTCGGCTGATCTTAAGTGACCGACAGACAACGCTGACTCTAAAATTCAACGCGAGGAATCCTTCATGGCTCGACTGATCAAACACGAAAAGAACGCGCCCTACGAAGTCGCCGAAGGCACCGAGTTGCCGCTATACATCTGCGCGTGTGGACTCTCGAAGAACAAGCCGTTTTGCGACGGCTCGCACAAGAAAACGCGCGACGAAAATCCCACCGACGTCTACATTTACGACGACACCGGCCGCGCCCGCGTCAAGAACGAGTACTAGGTACGCGCCGCTCCCTCTGCGCGATTGTTTTCTTCTCGCGATGGGAATGAGTTAGGGCTGAGGTTTTTCGGTAGCCGTTCCAAGTTTTGAAACTCGACCAAGAGACTACGCGCGCCGATCTGGAACCTGCCGCTGCGGTCGCGAACGCGACGCTCGACCAGCCTGCCGTTCCCGATTGGCTCGGATACATGGCAGAGCCGCGTCACGCGTGGCCGATACTGCTGATCTTCGGCGTCGCGCTCTATCTCGTAAATCTCGGCGGCTATCCGCTTTACACCAAGGGCGAACCGCGCGAGGCCGTCACCGTCTTCGACATCGTTCACGGCGGCGGAGTGATTTTGCCGCAACGCGCCGGCGTCGAGATTCCGTCGAAGCCGCTACTGATGCACTGGATGGCTGCGCTCGTCTCCATCGTCGCCGGCGGCGTCAACGAATTTTCCGTGCGCCTGCCGTCAGCCGGCCTCGCCATCGCCGGCGTCATCGTTTGTTACTTCTACGTGCGCCGCCTGTTCGACGACGTGACCGCGCTCTTCGCCGCGCTCATCCTTGCGACCACGTTTCAGTATCTGCAAGCCGGCACGGGAGCGCGCGTCGATATGACGCTGACCTTCTTCATGGAGGTGGCGTTCTTCGAATTCATTTTGATGGCCGAGGGACTCACGCGCCGCCGGATGCTGCTCTACGTCGCAATCGCGCTCGCCGTTTTGACCAAGGGGCCCATCGGCCTGATTCTTCCCGGTCTCGTCGCGCTGATTTGGATTGTGGCCGAAGGACGATGGGACTTTATCCGCGAAATGAATCTGATTCGCGGAACGATCGTCGTGCTGATACTGGCCGGCGGATGGTACCTGGCGGCGCTGATCGAAGGTGGCCCGGGATTTTTTCGCAAGCAGGTCCTTACGGAGAACGTGCTTCGCTTCGCGGGCGGCGGCGATTTCCACGAGGGCCACATTCATCCCTTCTATTATATGGAGCTCGCGCTGCTCGCCGGCTTCATGCCGTGGACGATGCTGCTGCCGATCGTCGGCGCCGAGGCCTCGCGCGCGCCGCGCAAACTCGATCCGCGCCTCAAATATATTTTCATCTGGTTCGCCGCCGTGTTGATTTTCTACAACCTCCCGCAGAGCAAGCGCGGCGTGTACCTGCTCTGCCTGTATCCCGCGCTCGCCGCCATCGTCGCGATCTATCTCCGCCAAGCCCTCACGCTTCCCGAAACGGCGCGCTTCTTCGCCCACTGGCTTGCGCGAGCTTCAGGTTTCGCAATGCTGCTGCTCGGCAGCGCCGCCCTGGTTGCGCAAGCGATGCTGGTCGCGTCGTCCAGCCAGTTCGCCGACCTGCTGCGAGTGGCAAGCATCGGCGCGCCGGATTTCCCGCGCATTCTGTCTTCGACCATCGGAGAGCATTGGATGCTGGCTCTGGCGATGCCGCTGGCGGTAGTCATCCTGGGCGTGCGTCTAATAGTCACCCGCCCGACGGTCGAGCGAATGGTTCTCGCAATCGCGGCCGCGATGGTTTTCGTCACCGTTGCGGTCAACGTCGTCGTTGTCCCGGCCATCGCCAACACCCTCTCGCTGAGGGACTTCACTGATCATGCGATGAAAGTCGTGGATGACAGTCCGGTCGGATACCTGGGCGCGCTCAACTACGACGTCGCCTTCTACAGCCGTCGCACGATTCCGATCGTCGCGCAGCGAGACTCCGGCATGCCCGAGTACCTGATCGCCTGGCGCACTCTCTACAACGCACTCCCGGCCGCCAAGCGCAGCCGGTACGACATCGTCATGGTCTCCAACCCGACCTCGCTCGACGGCACCGACCAGATGCTCCTGCTCCGCCAGCGCGCAGGATCGCCCACGCCACCTGCCAAACCCTCCGACGATTACATACAGGCGAAGCTTTCTACGACAGACTCTCGCGTCGAATCTCCGTCACCGCTTTCACCAGCCGCGGCAAAACCTCTGCCGAGCCGCCGCGCAAGCTGAGGTCGCATATCTGCGTGATCTCGGACTCGTAGAGATTCACTTCGATCAATGTTCCGCCACGCTGCTTCACCTCGAGCGCGAATCCCGCCGCCGGATAAACCGTCGCGGAAGTTCCCGCCACGATCACGAGGTCTGACTTCGCCGAGTGCTCCGCGCACATATTCAGCACGTCGATTGGAATCGGCTCACCGAACGAAACCGTGTCCGACTTGAGCAATCCTTCGCATCGCGGACACGCCGGCGGCAGCTGCTCGAGGCTGATCGCGTCGCCATGAAACCGCGTCCTGCAATCGAGGCATCTAATCAAAGTCCAGTTGCCGTGGATTTCCGCGAGCGCTTTTTGCCCGGCCTGCCGATGCAGGTCGTCGACATTCTGCGTGATGACGAAGCGCAGCACTCCCAGTTGCTCCAGCTCAACCAGCGCGAGATGTCCCGGGTTCGGCTTCGCTACCGACAGCGGTTTGTAAAGTTCGTCGTTGCGCTTGCTGAGCCGTTCTTCCCAGGCCTTTTTCGGGTCGGCCATGAAGCGCTGAAAGCCATTCATCGGCGGCTCGCCGTACTTGGTCCACAACCCGCCGGGCCCGCGAAACGGCGGTATCCCGCTTTCGACCGACATCCCGGCGCCGGTCAGCGCGATTGGATACCGCGCTGCCAGAATCGTCTTCGCAGCTTCGCGAATTTCCTTGTCGCTCGCTTTCTCGTCCCGCTTTGTCATCGCGAATCCCCCGCTCACTAGTCATTCAGCCTCAATTGACTACGCACGAAATAAAAGTGAACGCATACGCCGCCAGTCCTGCCGCCTCGGCGCGAATCGTCAGCGACCCTGAAACCACCGACTCGTTCGCGACGACATTGTACATTCGCGGAGTGTCGACCGTGATAAATCCGCGCTTGCCTTCGAACTTCACGTCGTCGCCCGCGCGCTGCCCGTCTGCGAGCGTGACTTCCGCGCGCACGCTGGCGCCGGCCGGCGGCGCCATCACCAGGTTGACGTCCTTGGCCGTGTACCGGAGCGAAATCGCGGCGCTCGGCGCCTCGCTGCGAGCACTCTCCTCTTCCACGCGCCAGCTCCCGGTGAGATAGCTCATGCCCTCGACGTGCGGGCCGGCATCGCGATAGTCATGCGGCCGATCGCGCACGACGCTCTCGAAATTTCCGAACTGACCGCGCGCGTGACCGAGATACAGTTCCGGCGTGACGCGATAGCAGACCGCGCCGGGATGGTCGCTGTCGCGCACCGGTTCCATCGGCGGGGGCAAACTCGCGCCCGGATGCAGTTCGCGGAGCAATCCCTGAATAGCCTCTTCGGTTTCCTGGTAAGCTCCTTCGCCGAAATGGTAATAGCGAATACGTCCCTTCGCATCGACTAAATATTTTGCCGGCCAGCACCGATTCGAGTACGCGCGCCAGATTGCGTATTCGTTGTCGAGCACGATTGGATATTCGAGGCCGAATCGCGCCGCCGCTTCCGCCACGTGCGAGCCCTCGCGCGCAAAAGAAAACTCCGGCGCGTGCACTCCGACCGCGACCAGCCCGCTATCCTCGTATCTCTTATTCCACGCCACCACGTACGGCAGCGTGCGGATGCAGTTGACGCAGGTGTAGTCCCAGAAATCGATCAGCACCACGGCCTTGTCGCGCAACGACTTGAGGCTCACCGGGCCGTGCTGAATCCATTGGCCGCCATCGAGTTCGGGCGCGAACACTGTCTCGGACAATTGCGGCATCTCGATCTCCTCGATGGCCGCGAGCGTAGCACAGCCTTGATTTCAGCTCGAAGTGGATTTGACGCTTACGTACATCGCGCGCTAGTCAATCGCTGGTGGATGAATCTTCGCAGCTGAAGGTGATCGCGATCGAGTCGCCGGCCGACATGAAGCGCGCGCACGCGATTCGCCGCCGCGTCTTTATCGAAGAGCAGCAGGTGCCGGAAGAAATCGAAATGGACGCGGACGACGCGCACGCATTTCACGCACTCGCGATTCTGGACGGAGTCGCCGTCGGATGCGGCAGGATGGTCGAGCATGGCGCGGGCGAAGTGAAAATCGGGCGCATGGCTGTGCTGCTGGACAAGCGCAAGGCCGGGGTCGGCGCGCAGATCCTGCGCTTCCTGATCGATCGCGCGCGCACGCGCGGATTCCGCAAAGCGATCCTGCACGCACAACTGACTGCCGAAGGCTTCTACCTGAAGGAAGGATTCACCCCGGTGGGCGGCGTTTTCGACGAGGCCGGCATCGCGCATCGCGCGATGGAACGCCAACTTTAGCGAATCGACTTACAAGCTCGCGACAAACTCTTCGAGCACGCGCGCAACTGCTTCCGGCTTCTCGAGGATCACGTGATGATGCGCGTTGGGAATCGTCACCAGCCGCGCATTCTCATTCGACGCGCGCGCCTGCTCTGCCCCCTCCGCCGTCATGATACGGCTGTGCTCGGCGCGCACCAGCATCGTAGGAATCGCGATTTCCTTTATCGTCTCGAGCACCGCCAGCCCGTCGCCACCGAGAAAGCTTTCGCGATC
>Ga0210393_10001860_pt1 | contig 17535 bp, 16 predicted proteins | sample IncBWC27OmetaG_FD_160068 | JGI IMG/M metagenome (GOLD analysis project Ga0210393, IMG submission 160068) | Forest soil microbial communities from Barre Woods Harvard Forest LTER site, Petersham, Massachusetts, United States - Inc-BW-C-27-O ... | reverse complement strand
TCGCGTGATAAAGGCGGTGCAAGCGATCGGCGGTGTCCGCTTTGGTCGAGAGTTCTGATTTGAGGTGCTCCGCGATGCATTCGAAGCCGAGCCTGCCCACGTCGCGCAGAACTGCGTCCTTGCTTGGGAAATAGCGGAAGAAAGTTGGCTGGCTGATTTCTAGAATTTTGACGATGTCGTCGACACGGGTTCTCTCGTAGCCTTGTTTGCGGAACAGTCGGATGGCCGTGTCGATGATTTGCTGACGGAGTCGCGCCTTCTTGCGTTCGCGAAGCCCGGGAAACTCCTGGATCTGCACCGGCGCATTGCGCTTCATCAATTTCCTGTGCTTCCCACCTCTTTGCGGTACCGCGACTTCCACCCGAGCCATAGTCCTGTTTTTCTCCTGAATTAGCTTGCCGGATGTGCTTAGCGTGCAGGTGCTTCAGAACACCGTGATCGATTGTAGCAACTAGAGAGCGTCGACAGCCGCGTCTCCACATCGCATTAAAAGGTCATTTCGACGTGACTGTGTTGACGTTAGCTACTAATATCTGATATAGACTAACACAATTTGCGTCGCTATTCTTCCGCTAAGGAAGAAAACTGAATCGGCTGGTGTGTAGGAGCTGATTTTGGACTATTCGCACGTCGGGATGACGCTCGCAGATTTGCCCGCGCCACGTGGGCGATATTCGCAGCCCGGAGAAGATGATGACAACTGCAACGGCAACTCCTCTTCAAGTAAAAGGGGGCGCATTCCTAATCGAAGATCGTGCGCCCCACGAAATTTTCACGGCTGAAGATCTGAATGAAGAGCACCTTGCGATTGCGCGGACGGTCGACGACTTCTGGGCGAATGATGTGGAGCCTCATCTCGAGGCGATCCGTCAGCAGAAGCCGGGGGTTGCTCTTCAGGTGCTACGCAAATCAGCGGAACTCGGGCTGGCTGCGATAGCCATTCCCGAGAGATTCGGTGGAATGGAAATGGACCTGCCGTCGGTAATGATAGCCGGCGAGCATCTGGCTAAGGACACCTCTTACGCGTCGTGGCACTCGGGCCATACCGGAATCGGCACCCTGCCTGTTCTTTTCTTTGGCAACGAAGAACAGAAGCGAAAATATCTTCCCAGACTGGCGAAAGTTGAGCTGCTGGCCGCCTACGCACTGACCGAACCGCTGGCCGGCTCAGATGCTCTTGCTGTGCGTACGCGTGCGGACCTCACTCCGGACGGCAAATTTTACGTGCTGAACGGACAGAAAATGTGGAGCACCAACGGGGGGGCGGCCGACCTGTTCACGGTGTTCGCAAAAGTAGGAGGCGAGAAGTTCACGGCGTTCCTGGTGGAGCGGAGCTTTCCTGGTGTGACTAGCGGCGCTGAAGAACACAAGATGGGGATCAAGGGCAGCTCGACCACGGCCGTGTTCTTGGACAATGTCCGGGTACCTGTGGAAAACGTACTCGGCGAAATTGGCCGCGGGCACATCATTGCCTTCAACATCCTGAATATCGGTCGCCTGAAACTTGGTCCCGGTGCTGTGGGTGGAGCGAAGAATGTCCTTGCGATCTGCCTGAAATATGCCAAAGAGCGCAAAGCATTTGGTTCGGCCATCGCGGAGTTCGGCGCGATCCAGCACAAGCTGGCCGAGATGGCGATTCGCACCTACGCGGTGGAAGCGATGGTGTGGCGCGTGGTGGGACTCATCGAGAGCCAACTGGCGCAATCCACTCACGAGCAGCACGCTGATTCGCACAGTGAACTCAAAGCTGTCGAGGAGTACGCCGCAGAATGCTCGATGATCAAGGTGTATGCCTCCGAAGCGCTGGACTATGTGGTTGATGAAGGCGTACAGATTCACGGCGGCTACGGCTACCATCAGGATTACGCGGTGGAACGGGCTTACCGTGACTCACGAATCAATCGCATCTTTGAAGGCACCAATGAGATCAACCGTCTTTTGATAACCGGAATGCTGCTCAAACGCGCCGCTCGTGGGCAATTGGCGCTTATCCCCGCCGTGCAGGCCGTAGTGAAAGGGATGGGCAGAGTGGCCTCTGAATCTCTGAGCACGGATGAGGAGTCCCGACTGGTGCACAACGCGAAAAATATTGCGCTGTTCACGATCGGGATTGCTTATCAGAAATATGGAACTGAGTTGGAAAAACAGCAAGAGATTCTGATGAACATCTCCGACATCGTCATGGAGGTTTTCGCCGTGGAGTCGAGCCTGCTTCGGAGTCGTAAGCTCGCGGCGTCGGGTAAAGGAACGAATGCGGCCGACATGTGCGCCGTGTTTCTGCGCGAAGCCATGGATCGAATCGAAATCTCGTCTCGAAATGTGATCGGCGGGTGCTCTACCGGCAATGCCTTGCGGGAGAATATGGCTGCGCTCCGGGGCTTTGCCAACTACGATCCAATCGATGCGATCGCACTTCGGCGGAACATTGCCAGCCGTCTTTTAGGCGCAGGGAGTTACACGGTCTGACAGTGGGGCCGGTGTGTCTGCGTTAGAGTGTGAATCACCACCGAAAAGCAACCATAGAAGCGAGATCGAATGACTGCTGCGAATCGCGTAAACCGCCAATGGCGGCTCAAATCGCGGCCCTTCGGCCTGATCAAGCCTGATAACTTCGAGTTCGTGTCCGAACCCGTGCTAGAGCCAGGGGATGGTCAGTTTTTGATTCGCAACGTGTATCTCTCGCTCGATCCAGCGATGCGGGGGTGGATGGTGGACCGCCCGTCGTACGTTCCGTGCGTGAAGATTGGCGAAGTCATGCGCGGATTAGCTGTCGGAACAGTGGAGAAATCAAATCATCCGAAATTTGCCGCAGGCGATAGAGTGCAGGGGATGTTCGGATGGCAGGAGTATCTGCTCTCGAGTGGTGAAGGTGTGACGAAGTTGCCGGAGAGCGGACTCCCGTTTACGGCATACCTTGGGCTGTTTGGATTGGCAGGGTTAACCGCGTACGCCGGACTCTTGGAAGTGGGACAGCCCAAAAGCGGCGAAACCCTACTTATCTCGGGCGCCGCGGGCTCGGTCGGCTCGCTCGTCGGCCAGATCGGCAAGATCAAGGGACTTCGCGTGGTCGGCATCGCTGGAACTGACGAGAAGTGCAATTGGCTGGTGAAGGAGCTCGGCTTTGACGCGGCCGTGAACTACAAAGAGGCCGACTGCAAGAAACAGTTACAAGCTTCGTCTCCGAATGGAGCGGATATTTATTTTGAAAATGTAGGCGGAGAAATTCTGGAAACCGCGCTCTATCTGATGAATACTTTCGGACGTGTCGTGGTTTGCGGAATGATCTCGATGTACAACGCGACGACACCCGTCCGAGGGCCGTCCAACCTGGCACTGGTGATCAGCAAGCGGCTAAAGATTCAGGGCTTTCTGGCGCTTGATTATTCTTCCAAAGTGAAGGAGATGGTCAGCAACTTCACCCAGTGGTACAACTCAGGCCAGCTCAAGTATCGAGTAGATGTCGTCCAGGGCCTTGACACTTCACCGGTGGCCATCAACAAATTGTTTGACGGCTCACACAATGGCAAACTAATCGTGCAAGTGTCCGATCCTCCCGAGTAACGCACCGTTGTTCCTTTTGTCTCATCTCTGAATTAGCTGCATGCCGTACAACTCCCAGCTCAGCTAGCCGGTGATTTCGACTCACGTTTATCAGATACTTAGCGTTCACTGGAAGACTTTTATATGCGTTTTGCATGCACCTCCTCGGTGTCGTTCTCTACGGCGCTGAACAGACCGTGCCTTTTGGCGAGCGCATGTTCGCCGTGCGTATCACCCTCCCGTGGGCGTAAATCGCACGCCTAACTTGAAACGTGCCCATCGGAACGGCACAAAGGGGAAGGGAAGCCAGCAGCGAATCACATGAAATCGTCGAGCGGGAGTGTAGTGCAGCAGGCCCAGCCATCGAAATCAGCTGCGTTTCCGCGGATGTAGATCATGGCGTTGATCGCAGAACTTCCTCCAAGTGCTTTGCCCCGAGGCAAATAGATCCGTCGACTCCCCAAACCTGGCTCTGGCTCGCTCGCGAAGTCCCAGTCATACTTGGTCTTGAATAGCTGCGGAAAGACGACGGGCCCGGGCGCGTCGTCGGGCCCTCCCGCCTCCACCAGCGCGACACTAATATTCGGATCCTGGCCGAGGCGACACGCGAGCACATATCCGGCCGAACCGGCCCCGACTGTGATGTAATCAAATGCTTGTCGCGTGTTCAGGGACGACCCCTGCTCGGTATTTCATGGATGATCTCCTGCTCAACAGTGGTTGAATTCAAAGCGTTATGCCCTGCCTGAAATGCAACCCACGTGGTTAATACCGAGCGGGTCGCCTAACCTACCGACTCGCGCGACTTCAGCCGGATTATAGGTCCGACTCCCCGTATGCTCTGCCCGCGAAGACTGCAATATTCCGAAGAGCGCGTCGGCTCTTGCCAGCCTTGGCCGCCATCCTAATTCCGGCGAGCGTACCCTCGAAGAAGTCCGCCATGCTTTGCAGGTCGGCATCTGGATCGAGTTCGCCTTGGGTCTTGGCTCTGGTGAGCGTCAGCATTAGAGCCTGACGCTGCACACGTGCTGCCTTGCGCGTGAGGCGCGTGACTGCGGGGTCTCTCTTCCCGAACTCACTGATTGCATTGAGCCCCATGCAGCCTTCTGCACTGGACAAGTCGTCTCGTTCGGCGAAGGTCACAAGAGCGTTTTGAACGGAGGAGAGAGCTGAGCCAGGCTTCTCAAGCTCCACACGGATAGCGTGAACGCTCTCCGTAACGTATACCTCCAGGGCTTTCAAGAAGAGCGCCCGCTTGTCACCAAAGGTGTCGTACATGCTCTGCCGACCAACACCCATGGCGCGCATCAGATCGTTAGTGGACGTGGCCGCAAAGCCTTGCCGGGAAAAAAGGCGTATCGCCTTGCTAAGAGCACTGTCCTGATTGAATTCCTTTGGTCGGGCCATTCGCCTCCTCTCTTTCCATTCTTGCTCTTCCCGATTAGGCGACGTACCCGCCGTCAATGGTGAGGCTGGCGCCGGTGATAAATCCCGCATCTTCGGATGCGAGATACGAAACGAGGCTGGCGATCTCCGACACATCCCCCATTCGCTTCAGAGGGATGAGGGACTTAACCAATTCGGCGTGAGCTGAACTCATCTCCGTAGCCGTGGGCCCGGGTTGAACGTTGTTGACTGTGATGGCACGCGGGGCGAGATCAATGGCAGCGCCGCGCACGAGTCCCGTGAGAGCAGCCTTAGTCATGCTGTAGACACTCCCACCCGGGAATGCAGTGCGGATGGCGGTGTTGCTGCCAATGAGAACAATCCGGCCCCCGTCTTTCATGGATCGAGCGGCTGCTTGGACGCCAACGAAGGCGGCTCGGACGTTGATGGCGACCATACGGTCGAAGTCTTCAAGGCTGTAGGCATCGATCGTCCCCGTCGTGAGAATGCCGGCGTTGCTTACGAAGATGTCCAGCAGGCCAAGAGCCTCCGTCGTCTTGGTCACAGCCGCGCTGAGCTCTTCGGCAGATGCGCTGTCAGCCTTAAATGCTGCGACTGTGCCTCCTCTAGACTCGATCTCGTGAACGACTTGGAGAGCCTTTTCTTCTGAACTCGAGTAAGTGAACGCGACGGATGCGCCGGCCGCTGCGAGCCGACAGACGATGCCTGCTCCGATACCTCTTGAACCACCTGTGACGAGAGCCACTTTGCCTGTGAACGATCTTGCCTGCATCGTTGCCATCAACAACCTCCGATTCAACAAAAAGTCTGAGTTTTGGATTATTCTGTCCATAATAAGATTCAAAATAAACTTAACGAATTTTATTAACACTGTCGGTGGCAAGTTAAAATGTCCGCTTTTTGTAGCGAGTGAAATGTCCGGTTTCAAAGTTGTGCCCTCGCCGATTGGGTTGGGGTTGATTTTGGAGATGGGGTTGCAGGGGAAGGGCGCACTCCACTCCAGCAGTTCCCCTTGCCCTGCTCGACGCTGTAGAAGCTTTGGGCGGCAAGGGTGCTCCGCCGCCGTCATAGCGACCCAGGCAATGGGGTCCGTGGGTGAGACTTAAGGTTCCATCGAGCTGCTGATGCACCACCCCCAGGCGGCCTGCCAACGTTGCCCGCCAGCGGCCGGAGTCGTGACCTGGAACGGATTTTCTCGCTGCAGTTCGAACGCAGCGTGAACCGCGATAACACGGTGAGCTTTCAGAATCTCAGCTTGCAGAATCGAGCGGGATATCATGTGCGACCGACACGAATTTTATTAACACTAGACACGCCATTCGTTCGAGGTTAAGATTCCCTGGCTTCGGTAACGCACGTCCCCCCCGGCGGACTGACCCGACAGAAAATTCCAAGCTTCCAGGAGCATGCTATGAAGGCCCTCCAGTTCGCGCTGATAGTGTTCGCTCTGGTGCTGACATCGTCAGCATTCGGACAGGACGATCGCCCCTTGCCCGTTCCCCCAGGCACTCCGTTGCACACAATCCATGCCTACCCGTACATGTATCGCAACACGGACGAGGTGCCTCAAGCGGTGACTTTGACCCTCCCAAACTATAGCTACAGTGTTGTTTCACCCGTGGACGGCAAGACTTACACGGGAAAGATCATCGGTGCGAATCCGACCATCCGCCCCGCGCACCCCACTGTGGTGCCCACGGTGATCGTGCCCGTGCGGTTGGTGTTTCAGTACAGCTCCACCGTGAGTTATATTTTTGACCCCACCGTCGCTGACCCGGGTTGCATTGGCGCCGGCCGCACCGGACTGGGCCTCACCGAGCAGTCACCGCTGTTCAATGACGTGACGTATAAGTTCGGCGCCACCACCGTTGGCACCACCCAATACATTGACGCGTTTCAGCGAGCCAATTTCTGGGGCGAGGTTTCCGCTACCGGGGCGAATTATCACACTCTTATGGGAATCACTCCCATGCCCTTGCAGACGGTTACCATTCCCAGCGGCAACACCGGCACTACCAATGGATCCGTCTATGGCTTGTCGGGCATGTGCGGCACTAACACGGGCAATGTCAACGAGCCCAACACAGTGGGCGTGATGAATATTTCCTTCTGGGACCCGATTGCACGGAAGTTGATCACTAACCTGGGCATAACCCCCAACACGTTTGTGTTCTTCCTGTTCTACAACGCCGTGATGTCCGACGGCACGTCGGACAATACCAACAACTGCTGCATCCTTGGCTACCACAGTATTAGCGGAAGCCAGACCTATGGCACGGGGGATTTTGAAGGGCGTAACCAGACGCTGTTTTCAGGGACTGCTGACACGTCCGCGCTCAGCCACGAGCTAGCCGAGTGGACGAACGACCCCACTGCGGTGAACCCTACTCCGGCTTGGGGACACATCGGCCAGGTCAGCGGCTGCCAGGACAACTACGAAGTTGGCGACCCGTTGTCGGGAACGCTCATGCCCGCAGTGAAAATGCCCAACGGTTTCACCTACCATCTCCAGGAACTGGCTTTTTTTGATTGGTACTACCGCATCACGCCTTCCATTGGGGTGAATGGGCATTACTCGTTGAATGGAACATTCACCGTCGATGCGGGGCCGGTTTGCAACTAAAGCGGAATTTATTTGCGACTGATCACCGCAGCCAACTCAGGACTCAGCAAACCTGAGTCGGCAGCTTCTGAGCCAGGCGGCGCACGGCAGCCAGTTGCGGGTTGATGGTGTTTGCGCCAGCCCGCATGATTTCAAGGTACATGCGGTAGCGCACGACTACGATGCGGTTGAAGGTCAACCGGGGGTTGAGCACCGCCAATTTGCAATGATCCAAATCTGGAAGCCGAAGCATTCGGCGAAGGGAATTCGGCCTGATTCTGTGCTTGCCCATGGCGATGGCCTCCCGCCGCAGGATTGGAACTACCGGACAGACCGCCCGGGCGATGCAACCATTGTCACTGGGTACGGGGGGGAGGGGTTTGAGCGCCTGTGGCTGTTGAAAAAGTCTAGCGAGCCGGGAGTGAAAAATTCACCCACAATGAAGCGTCGGGATTATCGGTCGGCATCGGGCCTGCTTCGCGAATCATCGTGTGATTCCGCCGGTGGTCGGGCTTGAGGGTCTGAAAAGGCCGAAAGATCGATCGATCCAAAGCTCAAATCGATCCACTCGCGCTCTTTGTCAATGATGAATTGTTGTTCTGCTGCTGATAGTGCCATGTGTGAAACTCCAAATTGTTGTGGGGATGTTGCGATGCAGGCTTCGAATGGACGCAATCGACGGTTAAGTCTGGTTGCTTCATTAAGTGGGAATGTCGTCGCGCGATGCGACGGCTCAGAATACATCGGCGGGAACTGAGGACAACCAACTGCCGGAAGGGATCGTTATCTCAACACGGGTTCCGGGGTTGGTATTTTCCATCCGCAGCACGCCCCCAAATTCTTTGACACGCTGTCGCATCCCTCCGATACCCACGCCAATGCTACTAGATTGAAACTCCGCGACAGTCTTGGCGATACCTTTGCCGTCGTCGCGGACCATAATAACCAATTGACCATCTTGCGTCTTTAACGTGACCCAAGCATTCCGGGCACCCGAATGTCGGAAGACATTATTCAGAGCTTCTTGGACGATGCGGAAGATTGCCGTCTCCAATTCCGGTGCAAGCCTGGGGAACGCTGGGGGCTGCACGTCAAGAACGGTCTCAATACCGCTGCGCTTTGTAACCCCATCGACGAACCAGCCGAGGGCGGACAGCAGGCCAACTTCGTCGAGCAATGGTGGATGCAGGAGGTGAGAAATGCTTCGGACCTGTTGAATCGCCCGATCGATCATGTCGCTCGCATCCCCCAGTTCACCCATGAATTTATGGGTATGATCCCGAATCAGAATTCCATCAACCACCATTTTCGCCGCCGCAAGTTCCTGACCTAAGCTGTCGTGCAATTCACGTGCGATGCGGCGACGTTCTTGATCCTGCATTTCGATCAGGCTCTTAGAGAGGCGAACGAGTTCCGTGTTCAGCGCCTCCAACTTCTGAGCCCGCCGATGCAACTCAGCAAAAACGGACACTTTAGCACGCAACAACTCCGGAACTATCGGTACGGAAACGTAATCGACCGCTCCGGCCTGGTATCCCTTTAGCCGGTCGAGGTCGGTCAGAAGCAGAGCTGAGATAAAAATGATCGGGATCTGCTGAAAGCGAGGATGCTGGCGGATAGTATCGGCCAATTCAAAGCCGTTCATTTCCGGCATACTCACGTCCGTCAAGACGACCGCCACTTCGGTCTTTAACAGAACCTCGAGTGCCTCTTTGCCAGAATTGGCCTTGATTAATGTTTCGCCGAGTCCCCCAAGGATAACCTCATAGGTGAGCAACTTGCCCGGCTCGTCATCAACCATGAGGATATTGATCGTGCTCGTGGTACTCATCTTTAATCTTTACGGCCTTCTGTCTGCGCGATGGCGGTTAGCTCGCGGCTGTGAAAATCGAAACGGTCCTATAACTGGTTTACTACAGAAAGTGCGCGCCTCGTCTAGGGTGTTAACTGTAGCGCGAAAGTGGCCAGGGGTCGACAAGTAGTGCAGATTTTCTCCGTCGCTCGCCCAGAATTCCCGGTTGGCTAAAATGGTCAGCCGCGTATCCCGCACAAACCCAAGTCGCGAATCAAATGGCAGGCATCGTGCGATTCCTCTGCAATGGAGGCACCGCTCATGCCCGGACCGATACTTCTGCCCTGTGCTTTATCTGGCACAACCCTGTGGGGCTTGAAATCAGTAAGTCAGTAAGACCGATGAGAACGGCCATGCCGTACATGAGCGCTGTTATCTGCTCAGGCTGCGTCTAAGGCAAGCTACGACCCACCCCAAAAGTTCCAGCCAAAGCAAATGGCCATTGTTGAACAGCTATCGAGCTTTCGCTGGAATCTCGTTTCGGCGCCTTGTTCAACGATGATTGGATAGTTGGGAGGACGCGATCGAAGGCGTTCGATGTACTGGTGTAGTGCGTCCTGAAGTTCGCTAAGGATGGCCCGACTTCCGCGTCGTCTTTCGCGACGGTGGGTCAGCACAGAGTCTGCGGATTTTGTCTTCCTCACGACCGATGGGCGCTGCTTATCAGCCGCACGGTGGCGCGGCGATGCACTACGAGCGCACTTAGTGCTGTCTTCATTGTGGAGCCGCCTTGAATATTGTAACTAGCAAAGCGGTTACGCGGCTTCAATTCCTGAGTCCCGCAACTTTTCCGCGCAATACAGTGATTGAGGCCTTCGGCAGATTGAACGTGGTCTGCGAACCCGCCACGACCGTCGTCGCGACGGGTGGATGATCCGGATCGGCATGGCTATCTGGGCCGTCGTCTATCCAGACATATTGCTCGCTGCCAAAAGTTACGAAGCGGACGGGCCCGGAAAATAACTCAGTTTGATGGCTTTTGAAATCCTCAAATTGCACGCGCACAGTGTGCGGATGGAGTTCATCGCGATTGACTAGCATCAGTGACCAGTTTCCATCGGGCCGATGCACGGCATACGATGTAACCATAAGATTGCCGTCGGCGTCCTTTATATCGTTGTTCTTGAGATCGTCGCTCTTGAGATCAATGGATGAAGGGAACATGAGATGCACGCCGGAACGGTGCTGCACCCACTCCTGGTTAATCATGTGCGCCGCGAAGTAGGGCGAAGTATATCCCTTGATGTCATAAGTTTCGTCAGAGACAAAATTCGACCACGACGTCCAGCCCAGACAACTGCTCTGGAGCCCCTGCGGTTGGATCGGTGAGTGATAGAAAGCAGCGCCTCCGCCCTCGAAGAACGAGCCGACATTGTCGGCGAGCCACAAAGCCGCGAAGATCGTGGTCATGGGGCCAGTAATCTCGGCGGCCAGATGGTTCTCGGTCACCATCAACGGCACGTCTTTGGGAACGCCATCATCTCTCCAAACCTGCAGGATGTGCTTCATCAATTGAGGTTCCGTATATAAGGTTTTCCACGTGATGGTGCACGGTTCGAAGGGATAGTGCTCGAACGATACGAAGGCCAGATCGGAGATGTGGCCGTGCGCCTTCAGGTAATCCAGGAAGCGGCCCATCCAAGAAGTCCGGCCCTGCGCGTCGGGCCAGACCCGGATGTCCTCGTTCACTCCTTCGAAGATCGGACCTCCCAGCTTTAGTTTCGGGTCGACCTTGTGAATGGCCGTAGCCCATTGGAGGTACAGCGCGGCGTAATCCTCTGGCATAGCATGTTTGCCGTCAGGCTCCTCACCCATTTCGATGTATCCGATGCTGTAGCCGCGTTTCTCCACGTAAGCAATTTGGGCAGCGGAGTCATCCGGCGTGCCATAGAGCATGGTGACCGGAATCATCGCAGGAAGATTGTTGGTGAGTCCGCTGGTAAAGAAAAGGTCGAAGCCGCTGTGCTGGTAGCCGCCCGTGGCGTTTACGTCCGCGGCCGAGTGCCATGGATCAATCGACGAGGTGCTATAAGTAGTGGGTTTGTCGCCCAGATTCTTTTGAAGCTCGGCAAAGGCACCGTTGGAATCAACACTACCCACCCGAATTTGCTCAACCGCGTATCCGACGCAATTGCGGACGTCGTCCGTCCCGTGCTGATCGCAGGTATTCGACGATTCCGTCATCAGAATGCGCACGTACTGCGTGACCACGGGCGCGTCGGACAGCTTGATGTTAAGCGTCCCGCCTTTAGCGTTTCTTATTACGCCCGCGGAGAAAGTCTTCCACTCCCCCTGCGGACCCAAATCGAAGTCGAGGGCACGCTTACCCACCCAGTACTCCACCTGATAGGCCGTAGCGTACGGGCTCGCCCACGCGATGCGGATCGCATTTACCGGCGCTTCGGCCATCAGATCTACGACCACCCATTGCGGGTGCAGCGCATCGCTTTCGCCGGTGAACTTGCTGGTGAGATAGGGATTGCTCTTCCAGTAGCTGAGATCGGGACCTCGTAGTGGGCGGTCGCCGCTGGTAGAAAAACCGCGGTGCGGCAACGCGTAAGAAAGGATGTAGCGCAGCGGCTCCTTGAGCTCGGTGCTTCCGGTAAAGTATCCGCTTTTGTGCGCAGGATCGCTCCAGGTGCCATTCTCGGTCCAGTGCCAAGCGGCCATACGGAGCTCGGAATTGTTGCGATACGTGATCGGTCCCCAACCAGCCGACAGCGACTCTTGAATGATGTGTGGGCTGTAAACCTTATCGATGCCATCATGCGACAAGACATCAATGGAGCTGCCGAGAGCGCTATCTGGATCAAAGGAGTTGATGGCATGTCCGGGCGTCGCATCGACATGGACGGTGGCCACGCGCGGTTCCGCGAGGTTTGCCGATTGGGCCGTCGCCGAGGCGATGTGCGCGAGAATAGCAAAAATAGCGATTGCAACAGCAGATTTTCTCCGCAGTTTGCCAGCAGTCATTCGACCGAGGGTCACGTTCGTAGAGAAAAGCCGCATCGAATTCCCGAGAATTATCGAAAAGACTTCTACGCTGTAATGCGAGGACTGGCTTTCTTGAGCGCCAGTTCGCGCGCCGAATGAACCGCCTGCACCATTTCACGAGCTGCTTGCGTGATCATCGCCAGATTCCCAGCGCGCAGGGCGGCGGCGTTCACCAGGTCCCCACCCACCCCCAGAGCAAAGGCTCCGGCTGCGATGTAGTCCGCAGCGTTCGCAGCATTCACTCCCCCCGTTGGAATTAAGGCGGCATGGGGAAAGGGGGCTTTTAGGGACTGCAGATACCTGGAACCGCCTACGTTTCCGCAAGGAAAAATCTTGACCAGCCTCGCGCCATTGTCGGTGGCATGCATGAGTTCGGTTGGAGTCAGCGCTCCGGGGATTGCCAGTTTCGCGGCGGCCAGGGCCACGGACAGCACGTCGATCGAGAGGCCGGGACTCACAATGAACTCCGCGCCGGCTCGAATACATGCCTCCGCCTGTTCCGCGGTTGTTACCGTGCCCGCCCCCACGAGCGCCATTTTGCCGTATTCGCGTACCAGGTGACGGATCAACGATGTCGCGTTGGGCACGGTCATGGTTATCTCGAGAATCGGAATGCCGCCCGCGCAGATAGCTTCCACCGCTCGGGTCGCGTCGTCTACGGTCGCAGCTCGCACCACGGGAATGATGCCAATCTCGCCGATCCTGAGAATCACGTCCTCGATGGTCATAGGGTCGTCTCGTGCTCGGTTCGTTCCAATGTTTCAGCGTGCAATGCGGGCTGTTTGCGCTTTCATCGCTTGCAACACCTCTGCCAGCGTAGCCATCGTAGTATCGCCCGGCGTGGTCATGGCAAGCGCGCCGTGGGCTGCGCCGCACTCGACAGACCATTGCGGATCTTTCCCGGATAGAAATCCATAAATCAGACCGGAGGCAAAGGAGTCTCCTCCGCCGACCCGATCGTAAATTTCCAAATTCTCGCGCACCCGAGCTTCGTAGAAGTCACCATCGTAGTAGCACATCGCTCCCCAGTCGTTCAGGGTCGCTGTGGTCGCGTCTCGTAAAGTCGTGGCAATCAGGGCGAGCGTGGGAAAATCCTGCATCACTTTCTTGATCATCCTTTGGAAGCTGGCAGGATCGAGCCCTGAGTGGTCTTGGTCGAGACCCGCTACCTCAAAGCCCAGGGCGGAGGTGAAGTCTTCCTCATTTCCCAGCATTACATCTACGAGCGGTGCCAGACGCCGGTTGGTCTCCTGAGCTTTGGATTTTCCTCCGATCGACTTCCACAGCGATGGTCGGTAATTCAGGTCGTAGGAGACGATCGCGCCGGAACGCTTCGCTTCTACCATGGCTTCCTGAGCGACAAGCGGTGCGGCCTCGGAAAGCCCGCAAAAAATTCCGCCCGTGTGAAACCAGCGTGCTCCGTCCTTGCGGAATACTTGCTCCCAATCGATCTCGCCGGGCTGCACTTGCGAAATAGCCGTATGACCTCGATCCGAACATCCCAGAGGCGCGCGCACTCCGAAGCCTCTCTCGGTAAAATTCAATCCGTTGCGCACGGTGCGGCCTATCCCGTCAAAAGCCGTCCAGCGGACATATTTCTGACCAACGCCTCCCTGCAGCATGAGATCTTCGACGAGTCGTCCAACCGGATTGTCCGCGATGGCAGTCACGATGGCTGTCTCCAAGCCGAAGCAGCGTCTCAGGCCGCGGGCAACGTTGTATTCGCCACCACCCTCCCAAACGCGGAAATGACGCGTCGTGGAGATGCGTTCATCACCCGGATCAAGGCGCAGCATGACCTCTCCGAGGCTGACCAGGTCCCACATGCAGCTACTCTTCGACTTGATGTTCAGTTTCGCCATGATTGCGAAATAATCTTCACGAACTTGCCCGCGTCACAGTAGGTCCTGTGGATGTTTGATCTGCCATACCTGTAGAACTCTGGTGCTGTACCTCGCCTGCATCCGCCGACTGAACCGTGAGTAGTCGTAATGGATTCACCGCCAGCCAGCTCACCGCACCTACGAGACACAAGGCAGCGGCCACGAGAAACGAAGTCGTCCAGCCGAATCGGGCTGCGATCCAGGGCGTTAGAGACGTCGTGAGTGCCGCTCCCATCTGGTTCCCCATATTCATGAAGCCCGACACTGAACCCGAGGATGCGCCCGCAATGTCGGCCGTCACCGACCAGAATGAACTCTGGGAGAGATACAGGGCACCCGCTCCGACGGCGAGTACAACGCTGGCCAGCCGGGCGCTGTGAACTTGCGAGCCGAAAGCGATGAATATCCCGGCAACAGCAATTGCGATCGCCGCCAGAGCGCAGCGTCCGACCCGCGGCCCTTGCCATTTGGTGAGCCGGTCGTTGATCGCCCCTCCCAAAAGGCAGCAAACTAACATGGCAAGAAACGGCAACATTGTGTAAAACGCGCTCGCTTTCAAGTCCAGGCCTCGCACTTTGGCGAGATAGCGGTAGAACCAGCTAAAGAATATCCAGGCTACGTAGCCGTAACAAAAGTAGCTGAGAGTGATGGCCCAGACTTCCTTGCTTTGCAGAACCCGCCCCCACGGCACGAGCGCTTTCGAAGCATTGCTCGCTTCCGCTTGCGTCAGCCCGGAGCGAATCAACTCCAACTCGGAAGCGGACACACCGGCATGCTCAGCCGGAGTGTCGCGAGCCGTGAGGAACCACACGGCTCCCGCCGCGAATCCGATGATGGAGCAAACCCAGAACGACGACCTCCACCCGTAGTGAACCATTATGTAAGTAATGATCAACGGCGTAAGGCCGGCGCCGGCTCCTACACCGGCGAAGATCCAGCCATTCGCAATACCGCGTTCCGCCGTCGGAATCCAGCGCGCAATGAATTGATTGGCAGAAGGATAGATGACCGCCTCGCCGGCACCCAGAAGGAAGCGGACAGCAACGAAAACGAAGACCGCGCCTGCAATGTTGGCGGGGACGAGCGCAGTCAGCGCTGTGAAGATTCCCCACCATGCCACACCGCCGGCCAGCACCAGGCGAGGTCCGAAGCGGTCAGCCAGCCTGCCGCCAACGGTTTGGAAAAGTGCATAACCCACCAGCATTGCACTGAACACTTTTCCCAGCTGTACATCGCTGAGATGGTAGGACTCGGCGATTGATCCACCGGCAATGGAAATGTTTACTCGATCGAGATAAGACACGGCGCTGAGAATGAATAGCCAGAACACCAGAAACCAGCGCACATGGCTCGTGGTGCCGCTGATCACGGCCGATTCCTTTGTTCAAGGGGCAGATGGTGCCTCAATAAAAGGCCGCTCTGGACTGCATTGCGGGTGGTGAGCCTCAAGGTTCTCCTAAGTCCATCTCAGACGTGCGCCTGCTCTCTTAAGCCGCGTGATCGCGAAGAACCCGCGAAAGTTGCTCGGCCACGATTTTGTCTTCGCCGGGTTGCAGCATGAACGAGTTCATCGCGAGCCCCGGTCGTCCTTCGCCGGCGCCGATAACAATGGATGGCTTGGAACTGCGCAACAGCCCTGAAGCCTGTTGGGGCGTCAATGAAATGCGGGAAGCGTCCCACGTAATGCTCATGTGCGGCACGTGATTGGCAATGTCCGGAACAAAGAACGACGTGCTGACGCTTGGGACTTTCGTGATTTCGCGCGAGATAGCTTCCAGGCGCGCCTGCCACTCTTTGGCCAGTGCCTCATGGTCTTCTGCAAGAAACAGTTCCAGCGCCTTCACCATTCCTACGATTTCTTCTTTTCCCACCTTCTGGCTGCGGCCTAATGTGTCCTCATGCGGACTGTTGTTCAAAAGCGCATTCGCCACCATGTCGTTACGTCCGATCAACATTCCGGCGCACTGCGGCCCGCGAATCGCTTTGCCCCCGCTAAAAGTCACCAGGTCGTACCCCATGTTGGTATAGTCCCAAAGGTGGGACACCGGCGGCGTGTCGGCGGCGGCGTCGTTCATGCAGGGAATGTTATATTGCTTCGCCAGCTTGACCCACTCGTCCACTTTGATCTGTCCCGCGGCGTTGGCGAAATTGGAGAAATGCATCATTGCCGTACGATCGTTAACTGCGGCTCGCAATTGGTCTTGGGTTTCAATCTCGATGAGCTTGATACCTGTGGATCGCAGCTGGTGATCAAACGGGTTGCGATGCGATTTTTGGATGATTACTTCCGACTTCATACCCGTCAGATCCGGCAATTGCCGGATCAAGGCTTCGTTGCCGGCAGTCAAAATTCCTGCCAGTCCCGATTGAATCGCCGCTGCAGCGCCCGAGGTCACCAGTGCGGTGTATCCATCCGGTAACTTGAGCATCTCTGAGATCCGTTTGCCGGCGGCGACTTCCAACTCCGGGACGCTGACAAAGTAGCGTCCGGCCGTCGTCATCACAGCTTCGAGTTCCGGGTGGGGAAGAGACCCTCCCAGCATGGTCATGGTTCCCTCGCAGTTAATCACCGTCGTGACCCCGAGTTCCTCGTACGGATTGCCGCTCTGTCCAAACCCGTGCACCCGTGCGCTTGCGCGAGCGGCGGCGCGATTTGAAGAGAGCAGGTTGCACGGCGCGAGAATTGAGGTTGCAATTACTCCCACGCTGCCGAGAAAACTCCGCCGGTTCCACTTCGAAGTCAGTCGCATGAACGAAACTCCCTCGCAATTCATTTACTGTTGACTGCGGCAATGCAGTTGATTTCGACGAGCGAGTCTCCCGGCAGGGCAGCGACAGCAACGGTCGTGCGTGCCGGGCCGCCGTGGGGAAAATATGTCGAGAACACTTTATGCATTCCATCCCAGTGTTCAATTTTCACCAGATAGACATTCAGCTGAAGAATGCTGTCCATGGATCCCCCGCCAATTTCCACGTGCTTTTTTACTTTATCCATGACCATGCTGGTGTGAGATTCAATCGTCCATTCCTTAGCATCTCGAGTGTCGTGGGCGCCTTGCCCGGCGACATAAATCAATCCGTTATGGACAATCACCGGCATGATGACGTCTTTTTCGCTGCCCGGTTTGCCTTCGCTATTCAGCTTGCGGATTCCGCCCGCGGCCTGTGCGGCCGGACCCTGAGCTGATGCCCGGTCGGACAACATGGCGGCGGTGGCAGCCAAAGCGGAAAGCACGGAAGCGAAACGCACAGCAAAA